>Ga0075433_10001046_pt1 | contig 19789 bp, 30 predicted proteins | sample RhiMethybrSRZTD2_FD_75299 | JGI IMG/M metagenome (GOLD analysis project Ga0075433, IMG submission 75299) | Populus rhizosphere microbial communities from Tennessee, USA - Rhizosphere MetaG P. TD hybrid SRZTD2 | ecosystem: Host-associated > Plants > Roots > Rhizosphere > Soil | place: USA... | reverse complement strand
GCCTGGGATTTTTTCCGGCTGGGGACGAAGCACTTCTACAAATCGACTCCGGCCGACAATCGCGAGGCGCAGCGGTTGCTCCGGCGGGCGATCGAGCTCGATCCCACGCTGGCGGAAGCCTACGGCTTTCTCTGTTACGCGATCGTGGTCAGCATGACCTATTTCGGCACCGGGCCGAGTGAGGACATGTTGCAGGAAGCGCTCGCGGTCGGGCGGAAAGCCGTTGAGCTCGACGAGCAGGACGCATTGATGCGGTTCACGTACGGGCGCGCGCTTCTGGCGGCGAAATCCTATAGCGATGCGATTGCGGAGCTGGAAGTCGCGATCGAACTCAATCCGTATCTTGCGCCAAGCTATTGCGGACTCGGCGATTCACTGGCCTACGAGGGCCGTTTCGACGAGGCGATTCCTTATTTCCAGAAGGCCATCGAATTGAGCCCGCACGATCCCCTGCGCTGGGCCTTCTATTCCTACCGTGCGCTTGCGCATATCTTTGCGCGCCAATTCGATCAGGCCCATGAATGGGCCCGCAAGGCCACGCGGGTGCCGCATGCGCACTACTGGCCTTTCGCGCACCGCGTCTCGGCGCTGGGGCATCTGCAAAATCAGGACGACCTGCCAGTCGCGAAAGACGAGCTGCTGCAGCGCAATCGGGATTTCAGCTGCGGCTTCGCGCGCCGGCGACTCTTCTACGTCCGGGACAGCGCCCAGCTCGATGTTTACGTGCAGGGCCTTCGCCTTGCCGGCATTAAAGACTGAGCGTCATTTGCTCCTGGCAATTTCCGCGGAGTGTCCGCGATGCAGGCGGTAGATGCCGGCCGCCCATTGCGCGGCCGGGTGCCGCAGCAGCATCGCGCGGTAGTCCTCCAGATACGGCGGCAGTTCCAGCTGCAGCGGGTACTGAATCTCGGGAGGCTGCAGGAGCGGCCCCAGCAGCGATGCGGCCGTGAGGTCTGCGACGGTGAAAGCCTCGCCGACAAGATACGCGCGGCCTTGCCGCGCATGCTCGATGCGGTCGAGCGCCGTCGCGACGATGGCGCGATCTCTCTCCAGATTGCGCTCGCTGATCTTATGGCGGAACCGGTAGAACCACGGAAAAACCCGAAGCAGCCGCCGCAGCCCGGGGTAGGCCTTGCTGCCCATGCCCGTCGTCAGCACACGCAACGCAATATCCGGATCATGCCGGAACAGCGGCGTCACGACGGCCGCGCGCAGCGCCGGCCCAAGCGTCTCGTCGAGATCGTCCTCCAGCGCGAGCGCGTGCTGCCGCGCAGAGGTGTCACGCGGATAAAGCGGCGGCTCGGAGTACTGCCCCTCAATCGCGGCGATGATGCGCGTGGAGTCCGCGATCGCCCGCGCATCGAGCCACAGAACGGGCAGCTTGCCCTGGCCCGTCGCGCGCCAGACCTGGATCAGGTAGTCGGAGCCGAGCACGCGGCGCCGGTGCGCGATGCCCTTGTAGTCGAGCGCCCAGCGCACCTTTTCGCTGTAGTGCGAGAACGGGATGTGCCACAGCACCGGAGTGTCCATGGCGGCCGGGAGCTCACTCGATCACTTCGTCGGCGGCAACGAGCAGGCCGGCCGGCGGTGTTAATCCGAAAGCTTTTGCCGTTTTGACGTTCAGGGTGGTCTCGTATCTGACCGGGACCTGCACCGGAAGGTCGGCCGGTTTGGCGCCACGAAGAATTTTATCCACGTACAATGCTGCCTGCCGGTAATGGTCGGCAGCAACGATCCCGTATGACATCAGACCGCCGGCGCGGACCATGTACTTGAAGCTGTAAACCGCCGGCAGGCGATGTCGGGCTGCCAGTGCAATAATGAGATCGCTGTTGACGCTGGTCGTGCTGTCCGGCAGCACGACCATGGCACCGTTCGGTTTGTCCACGATGGTTGCGATAACGCGTTCGATGTCGGTGGTGTCGTTCTCGATGCGGCCGGGAACGATTTCAATTCCGAGTGACGGCGCGGCAGCCTCGGCCGCGTGCAGTAGGTAATCAAAATAGACGGCAGTCTTTGGACTTCCCAAAAGCGCCACGCGTGCGGTCTGCGGTGCGATCTCCTTGAGCATACCGAGCCATTTGCCGACCATGCTTGGCTCGTAAGCCATAAGGCCGGTGAGGTTGCCGCCGGGGTGCGCGAGACTTGCGATGAAGCCTGCGCCGATCGGATCTATGACGTAGGTGAACACGATCGGTATAGTCCGGGTTTCCTTTTGCAAGGCGGCCGTGACCGGTCTCGACAGCGAAAAAATCACATCGGGCTGTGTTGCAACCAGCTCCTTGGCAATGGTCTCCACATGAACGGCCGCCGGCGCGACGCGATAGTCGATGCGAATATTGCGCCCCTCGGTCCATCCGTGTCGTTCGAGTTCCTGCTGGAATGCTTTTATGTCGGGGTTATCGAGGCTGACCAGCATGCCGATGCGCCGGATGCGTTCGACCTTCTGGGCGCGCGCAGCGGCCGGCCACGCCGCCGCTCCGAGACCGATCAGGAATTCGCGTCGTCTCATGGCCGCCCCCGCGAACGGGACAGGGGATGGTAGCAACTCTCGCTTGTGCTCAGACGACCTGGCATTCGCGTACCTAAGAGCTCTATATTTGTGAGCTCCCAAATAACAAACAGGGAACATCAGCAGGTACCTCGACCTAGGGGACCTTCGACGTCGTCCAGATATGCCTACTGATCGTGGTTCCGCATCGTGGACTGCAGCTACAAAAGCCCCCACATCCAGGCCAAGATGGCGATGACGATGACTATCCCGATTATAATCCCTGATATTTTTAGCTTTGTGACATGCCTTGCGTTTGCCTTTTGAGCATCGGGCCCGGTCGAACCGGCTCGTTGGTCCCGCTCAAGGCGACGTCTCATCGCTCTCAGGCGCTGTGTCTCTTCGTCAAGCATGTCAATTTTCTCGTCGAGCCTCGCCATCTTCGCTTTTGGCGGATCGGTGCCGCGCAGCTTATCGATCGCCTGGCCGACCGAGAGTTTGGTTATTTCAGCCATATAAAATTCTCTGCCGGTGAAGTGCAGGACGAGAAGGGTAGAGCAAACGCCGCTCTCCTCCTTGTATAAACGCATAATTGCTTTGGCAGGTCACGCAACAATCGTTGGACCATGGTCCACTTCAAAAACTACGCCGTATGAGCTACGCGTTACCTTAAACTGTAAGCGCGAGGTAACGCCATGCACTCGGAAACTCGTGGCGCGATGCTTGTTTTCGCGGTTTTCATTCTGGCCTGTGCTGTAATCCTGGCTGGGGACTATCTCCACTAAGAACTTCAACACCGAACCCGTTTGCCGAAGGTCACGGACCGGGCCTCATCGTATTTGGCGGCTGGGAGATGAGTTTGGTGGGGCTGACGGGTTAGGTCGGGGGTTGGACCTCAGTCCAAGGTGACTTTGATCAATTGCAGGTTAATTTTTATGTGGGACGGGCAAACCGGAGAGAGCCCGTGCGCAAGAGTTTTTCTGCAGCTTGTCTTTTGAGCGCCCTTATCGCCGGCGCCATCAGCACGTTACCGAGCCCCGTCACCGCCGACAAAGCAACGGTTATCACCATTTCGGTCAATCGGGCCACCAAAGGCGACCGGCAACCATTAGCGCCGCCGATAGCCCGGCCCGCCCAGCATGATTCCATTTCGACTGGAAAGCCGGCCCCCGAACGCGCGCTACTCGGCTGTGAGCGAGCATTCAGCTCACTCGTTGAACCGAAGCGAACACATATACTCAGATCCTGTACGACGTAATGTTCGAAAGCAGTTGGGGGCGCCACCCAAAGTGCCTGCAAGTTCCAAAAGCGGACATGACGCGAGCTGAATCGCCAAGGGCCGGAAAGCGGCATTGCCCAGCCTCTGCTCGTGGCGGTATCGTTACTTGACGCATTGGCTATGGACGCTGGCACAAGAAGAAAATTCGGGAGGCACCGTATGAAGATTGGTGAGTTTCTCAAGCACTCGGGTCAGCGGCTTGTAATGTGCCTGCCAGACACCAGCTTGGCTGCTGTAGCGAAGCTCATGTACGAGCACAGCATTGGCGCGATGCCTGTCTGCGAACGAGGCACTCGCATGATTGGCATCATCTCCGAGCGGGATCTCGTCCGGGTCTTCGCAAGGACTGATTGGAGCGAACTGCAATATCTGCGTGCACGCGATGTCATGACGACACGGGTTGTGAGTTGCGGACCCGATGACAGCATGCGAGCCGCGCAGGAGCTAATGAGAATAAATCACTTTAGGCATCTTCCCGTTGTCGAAGATGGACGTGTGCAGGGAATGCTTTCCTTGCGCGATACGTTGGCGCTGCGTCTTCAGGAGTCGGAGGATGAGATGAATTTTCTCCGTGACGCCGTCGTCGCCGCGCGTCATCATTGACAGAGATTTGGCCACCAGTGTCACCGTAAGAAAAAGTGGGGCAGACACGCCGCATGCGATGTCCGCTTTACTCCAGAAAGCAGACATTCACGCCAAGTGCCAATACCGGGCATCCCAAATTCGGCGTGTGCTCCTGGAGGTCTATCGTCTGGAGCTGCCGATACTGTTGTTGCTCGACCCGCTTATGGACGTCGCACTGGACCCGCTGATCGATGTGCCGCTGGAGCCGACCACCGGCGTGCTCGGTGCGACCGGCGCGTTGCTGGGTGCTGTGCTGCCCATGCCACTACCTAACGGCGTGACTCTCGGCATTGCTGTGGGACGGGGCGGCCGAAAAGCCATAGGCTTGCCTGGGGACCGCCCTTTGCCGGCCACACATTGCCTGACCCACCTGCTTCTTTGCTCGCCTGTGTAAAGTTGCAGCGTTGCTTTGTGCTCGCACTCGGCTTTCTTCAACGCATGTGCCCGTTTTGCGCTGGCCGCTAACCCCGGTTCCGCTGATAAACCGAAAGCCGCGGCTCCTAGGAAAAGAGCAGACGCAAGAACGACTGTCTTCGACATGGTGGAGCTCCTCCGTCGCGCGGCAGAGGCTCAATCAAGTTAAATGCGCGGCGGGAACGGCTGAGTTGGGGTCTTGCCTGACTGATGTGACCCCGTAGGCCGTTCCCGGCGTGCCGTCCTGAAACTCGCCGCTACGCCAGGCTCGAACGTTTCGCACTAGCGATCGTCGCGGCCTCGCTGACCCGGTGGCGTCATCTGAACCTCCGTGCCTGTCTGGCTCTCTCTTCACATAGGCGGGGTTGACCACGCTTCAAGTATCGACGCGAGGTGCGTTGATATGCCCGCTTTGCCACCGAAACCGGACATTCGGGCCGAATGTCATCGGTAGACCGCTAGATAGGGTTGGACCTCAGTCCAAGGTGACTTTGATGAATTGCAGGGTCATTTTGTTGTCGGACGGGCAAACCGGAGACAGCCCATGCGCAAGGGCATTTCTGCAGCTTGCCTTTTGAGTGCGCTCACCGCCGGCGTCATCACCACGTTAACGAGCCCCGTCACTGCCGACAAAGCAACGGTCATCACCATTTCGGTCAACCGGGCCGTCAAAGGCGACCGGCAATCGTTACCGCCTCCGATAACTCAGCCCGGCCAGCGCGATTCCATTTCGACTGGAAAACCGACCCCCGAACGTGCGCTACTCGGGTGCGAGCGAGCATTCAGCTCACTCGTTGAATCGAAGCGAGCCCATATACTCACACATTGCACGACGTAATGTTCGAAAACGCATGACCGGGCAGGGTGGTCTGACACCGTAGAAAATGTCCGCTTTGGCCATAAGCAGATATTCGCGGCGGCGAATGTCGGCTGACGATCAAGAATGAGAACCATGGCCGCGCTCTAAGAAGCCAGAGCGCAATCCATAGATGTGCAAAATTGAAGGGTGTAGGCCCCTGCGATTTCTTGCCCAGCGGTGCCTGCAATCTCCAGCGCTTCGTCCGAAACGTCCCAGCTCAAAATCTCTTCCGTTTCTTGAAAACCGATAGTCACGTTCATGACATTGTTGCCTTTTGCTTACCTGCGCCAACCGCACATTTATCATGCCCGCTTTGTCCCCGAAAGCGGACCCTGGCGCGGGTACGGTTTGAATGGCCGCGAAGCGCCAACAACGGACATAGCCAACATTAGTCTGAGCGTGTTGATTAAATTTTGATGCAATTGTTAGTCACAGCCCAGAGCTTGTCTTAAGCAGGGTGGCGGTATGCTCGCAGCCGTAATGGGCCCGCTGTATCCGGGAGAGCTTTATGAGCAAGCTTATTTTGCGCTTCTTGGCCAGCGAGTCGGGCACAACTGCCATTGAATATGCTCTGATGGCGGGCAGTATTGCGATTGTCATCATCGGCACTGTAAATACGGTTGGCTCACAACTGACTGCAACTTTTTACACGAAGATCTCGACCGCATTTAAGTAAGACGACGAGCCTAAATCCAAAACACTCGAACGTTCGTGGCGCGCGCGCCGCATGACCGCCTTGGGTCGTAAGCGGACATTTTGCGATCAGGTCCGCCCGAAAGCGGACTTTCGCGCTTCGTGCGGCCTCATTTACTTTTGGCCAATGCGGAACCCGGCCGGAACTGCCCTATAAATCGTTAAGTGCCGGCAAAGCGGGCAGAAAGCGCCTGTTTGTGACAGCCATCACAATTACACCGGAACACCCCATGCGCCCGTGCGTTGTCGGTCCAGCAACCGTGGAGGTGACCAATGAGAAAGCTTGCAATCGGAATTCTGGCGGCGGCGGGAGTCGCATTGTCGGTGCCGGCAAGCGCGCAGGGTGTGTGGATCGGCGCGGGTCCGGTCGGCGTCGGAGTCGGCGTTGGTCCAGGCTATTACGGCGGCGGCTATTACGGCGGTTATGACGGCCCCCGTTATCGCAGCTACGCCTATGACGACGGCTACAGCTATCGCCGTCACTGCCGCGTCGTGCGGGAAAATATCAACGGCTATGTCCGCAAGGTTCGCCGTTGCTGGTAAGGCATCGAATTGTAGCGAGTACCAAGTAGCGTAGTTCAGTATGCGTAGAATGGCTCCGGAGGCTTTGGCTTCCGGAGCCTTTTTATGGCGCGTTTATGCGCCGGCTAAATGAACGTCCGCGCATGTAATTTTGACATTGTGATTTTCATTAACGATTGTTCGGCATCCTTGCCCCATGCGGATACTCATCTGGATCGTTGGGTTGCTTGCGTTGGGGACTTCCCTCGACTCGTCGCTTTACGGCGGCGCCTACACCCGGGCCTTTGTGACCACGATTCAGGACATGCACAGGGCATTCGGTTTGCATCTGTTCGGTTAGGTTCCCTATCAACAGCCGTGCGAGCTTGCTGCCTGCCACCACTCTTGATTTTCGGCTTGGCGCCAGAACGTGGCGCGTCGAGCTTCCCGTTGTGCGCATTTGGCGAGTCGACGTAAGGTTACGTTGGGGAAGCCAATGAGACACGCGCAAAGAAATTTCATCCTTATTGGTCTGACATTGCTGTTGGCTTGCTGTGCCCGCGAGCCTTGGGGTCCTATGACCGAGGCGGATCGAAATGAAATTGCATGCAAGGGGTATGGTTTTTATCCCGGCAGTCAGCAATACGATGAGTGCATGAACTATGTTCAATCCCGACGGGGCGATAAGGCGCTGACGCCACGTCAGCAGTGACTTGGCTAAAGTGAGCTCGGGGAATGAACTAAACAGCCGTTAATACGATGGCTTAAATGCGCTTGTGCGCGTGGAGTGCTGTTTAAAGAAGTCGGTTTTACTGTCGCAATTGCGACGCTTTAACCGGAAAAACGGAAATGCGCGCTGGAATCAGATTTTGTTGGCAGTCCGGCGCCATTGCGCTTGCCGCAATCATATTCGCATTCCTGGTGCCGGGCGTCGCACTGTGTAAACTCGTTTCGCTTGCAAGCATCGCATCGGCAATCACAATAACGACCTTTGTTGCCGGATTCGGGCTCTATCTGGCAGGCCACTTGATCGAAAAACGCGATCCCCAATGCGAGCGCGTCGATCACTATCTTCAGGCAAGTATTCCGGTAACCGGCGCCGGTTTGTTGTGGCTCCATGTGATATTGCAAACCGGCCCGTGGCGGGACAGGAGCATCGAGCCCGGAGTAGCAGTGGTGATCGTGGTCGCTTGCGGTGTAGCAGGAGCCCTGCTGATGATACGGCGCGCCAAACGGCTCGCTGGCGACGGATCCAACTAAACAAGGCAGCCTCCGCTTTCAGGGGCAAAGCAGACAGCGGGCCTTCCGGCTCATGCCCAGAGCCTCTTCGTAGCAATATCTGCTCCCTGCCGCATCGCCTTGAATTTTTCCCAGACGACCGTGGGATGCACTTCTGTCCTGTAAAGCGCTTGCGAGGAGAATCCGCAGTCCGCGCCGGCGAGCACATTTTCGCGGCCGACCAGTTTTGCATATCGGAGAATACGCTCTGCAATAAGCTCCGGATGTTCAACGATATTGCTCGCGTGCGTGATCACCCCTGGACAGATGACCTTGCCGTCTGGAACCTTGATGGTTTCGAACAGATGATACTCATGTTCATGTCGCGGGTTGGCAGCTTCAAAACTGAAAGATCCGGCTGCAATCTTGAACATATGGCCGATGACGTCCGCTAAGGCTGCCTCGTGGATTCGCGGACCCTCATTGATCCCGTAACAGGTGTGAAAACGAACGCGCTCTTCGGGTATCCCTTTCAATGCCGCGTTGACCGCCTCGACATACATCTGCGCGCGCCGCTTCATACCTGCCGCATCGAGACCCGGTTCGACAAAGATGTCCGACAGGAATGGATCATCGATCTGCACAAGAATGCCGGAATCGACAATTGCCCTGTACTCCTTGCCGAGTTCGGCGGCCACGGCATGGAAATAGTCTTCGTCGGATTTGTAATATTCGTTCACGCCGACGCCTGAAGGAGCCGTGGCCGGAAGAAAGACTTGATGGTCGGGTACACCGGCGGCTTTCGCGCCTGCTTTGACATTGTCGATGTCGCGCCTGACCGCTGCTTCGCCGCGATATTTTACGGGCGCGGTGCAGACAACAGGAGCGAGCGGCACGATGGCCCCGCCCATCATCGCGGTTTTGAAATACTCGGCATAGTATTCCGGAAATGCGGCGACCTCCTTCTGGAACACGGCCATTTTTTTCGTCGGGCGTGCTTCGAATCCTTCCAGGCGCTCCTGGACGTAGGTGAAGAAGCCTGGCTTGGAAAACTCGCCATCCGTAACGACGTCGATGCCGCAGACCACTTGTCTGGCTACGCACTCGATCACGGATTGCCGGAGTGTCTTGTCAAACGCCGCCGTGTCGATCGCCTCGCCGGCATATTTGCTTTTCATGGCGTCGAGGAGGGCGTGCGGCCGGGGCAGGCTGCCAATATGGGTCGTTTGAATCCTGCGGGTGTTCTGTTGAATGGTCATGAAAATCCCTTCTCATCGCAGACATCGTGGCTGCCGGCGACGCTCCGTCGAATTAGCGGTCGACAGGACTGTTGAGCTTGCGCGCGGTGTCGACGATCCAGTCGCGGTAGCTCAGAAGCGGCGTGATGCCGGTGAGGCCGCCGCAACCTGTTTCGTCGCCGGGCGCGGTCGACCAACTCACCACGCCGATCACCAGCGGGCCTTCGCGGTCATAAGCGGGCGCGCCGGAATCGCCGGTGCAGCCGCCAAGCCCGATGCGCTGGTTGCGGGTGGCGATGTCGTAAAGGCGGATCTGAAGGGAACCCGGTTTGCCGGTCACGGTCAGTGTCGCCATGCGCGGCTGGCCGAGCCCACGCGCGGTTCCCGCCAGGGTGACGCCGAAGCCGGCAATGGTGAGCGTTTCGCCTGCCGCGACGCGCCGCGGTGCCGCCAGTGACGCCGGGATCACCGCATCCGGCAACGGCGCGGCGAGCTTGATGAGCGCGACGTCGGCGGTGGCGCGGCTTGCGGCATAGCTCGCATAGTCGAAACGCGGATGCCGCGCGATGGTGCGCACCGGAATGGGGCCGCCGGCCTGGTAGGCCTTGACCTGGTAGTCGACGTTGCGGACCACGCAATGCGCGGCCGTGAGCACAAGATCGGGCGTCAGCGCGGTGCCGGTGCACAGGTCGTCGCGTGTATCCACGATCATCACGATGGCGCGTGCGGCCCAGCCGGCCGCCGGCGGTGCATTGCCGGTAACGGCGGAAGCGGGGGAGGCAAACAGCAAGAGGGCAATCACGGAGAGAACACGGGACATGCCCGTGCATCAGCCTTGGCGGGGGAACTTTGTCAACGCGCCCCCTGGCGCCGGCTGCTGGGGAACCGGGACTGAACCAAGTCACTGAACAACTGGTCCAAAAGTTGGGAATTTTTGGGGAAGAGCGGAACGGTCGGCGACCTGCATGGTTCTCGATCATGTGTAGAAAGACATAGATCGCTTAAGCGACGCCAAGGTATCACCGATGAGCCCCGCCGACCGATACCGAGCCCTTGCGGCCTATCTGCGCACCTGCGCTGCCCGGGAACAACGCCCGGAGGTGCGGACACAGTGGACAAAACTGGCGCAATGCTACTTGCGGCTCGCCGAGCAGGCTGACCAGAACAGCCGCGCCGACATCGTCTACGAGTTCGATCGCTCAGCCCGGCGTGGCGATGTCGGCGGCGGGCCGGCCTGAGGCCGTCCACCGCATCTAAAACACGCTCGAAAAAGCAAAAGCCGGCGTTATATGTCGGAGACACCCACGCGATACCTGTAGACCATCTCCCAGCCCTTCCAACCGGTGAAGAGCAGGATCAGCACTACGATCAGCGAGAGAATAAGGCCTGTCGGTATGATGGCGTCGCCGCCATGCTGATAGCGTGAATACCAATTGTAGAGCTCGATCAGAACGACAACGACATTGCCTCCGGCGTGAAGCCATGCATCGCGCAGGTTCCGGATTTGCGCGTCGCCCATGACGTCGGTGAGTCCTGCAACGGCTGCAAGCGCTGCCATCACAAGCCCGGCGCCGAGAAGCCACACGGTTGCGTTCGCCCATGCGGCCGAGCTGGTTTGCCAGTACACAAGGTCGGCCACGAAAGTCGAAACGAAGAACGCAATCGGAAACGGAATCAGCATCGGATGAATAGGATGGCCCGCAATCTGGGCCGTCGATCGGGGATTGGGCATTGATGGCCTCCAAAGCTGCAAATAATCCCGAATAAACCTGCAAGTTGTGTCGCAGTTCCGCCGGAGCGGAGCCCAACAAGTTCCCAAACGATCCGCGGTCGTGATCCTGCTGAGTGCACGATAAAAAATCGGACATCACATTTATGGCATCTATTCTTCTCGCACCGCCTGCGGTCGAGCCGCTGTCGCTCGCCGAGGCCAAAGCCTTCCTGCATCTCGATACGGCCGACGACGATCCGCTGATTGCGGCATTCATTTCGGCGGCGCGTCTGCATGTCGAGACGCAAACTGGGCTCGCGCTTGTCACGCAGAGCTGGCGCATGGTGCTCGACTGCTGGCCGGCGAACGGACGTATCGCGGTGCGACCGGCGCCGTTGCAGGCGCTTGTCGCCGCGCGCGTTTTCGATTTCGACGGCGAAGCGCGCGCAATCGACATCCAGGCCTTCGTGCCGGACGCGAGCACGTCGACACTTTCTTTCATGCCCTGGGCACTGCCTATGCCGACGCGTATTGCCGCCGGCATCGAGCTCGATATTGCGGTCGGTTTTGGCGACGCGACGAGCGACGTGCCGGAGCCAATACGCCAGGCGATCAGAATTATGACGGCACACTGGCACGAGAATCGCGCAATCGTTGCCGGCGCGGAGGTGGCGCCGGTGCCATCGAATGCCGCTGCGTTGATGGCGCCATACCGGATGCTGCCGCTGTGAGTGAGCCGTTGAAAGATATCGGCGCGCTCAACCGCCGGCTGGTGCTGGAGACGCCGATGGAGACCGGCGACGGCGCGGGCGGAGTCGTCCGAACCTACGAAGCGGCGACCACGCTGTGGGCGCAAGTGACGCCGGTCTCGGCGCGCAGCGATGTCGCCGCGGATAGCTTCGGCGCGGTGGCGCGGTTTCGTATCGTCATCCGCGCACGAGGCGACATCACCACGCGGCATTGTCTGCGCGAGGGCACGCGGATCTACCGCATCATCGCGATGCGAGAGACTGTCGGCCGCCGCTTCCTCGAGATCGACGCAGAAGTTCCCGAGGAATGATCACGAGGAGTCAAGCGCGGGTCGTCGCACAGATAAAGCCAACGGCTCGCCGGTATGATCGCGACGTAGCAGGAAAAACAGATCAGGGCGCCGATCCAAGTCGACATGGCAGCGGAACTATGACCGCAAATAAAGCGGCGCGCGTCATCCAGGCGGATGAGACGACTCTGGTCACCCGTTCATTAATTCAAAGGCGGCCCATCAACCGCCGGCGAAACACCAAGGCCCGTTTCGCCTGAGCTGCAGCAACTTCATTCCGAGGTTCTTATGCCAACCGCCGCTTCTGCGGCGCTGCGTGCCGCCGTGCATGCGGCGCTGATAGCCGACCATGCGCTTGTTGCATCGCTCGGCGGCCCGAAGATCTATGACGAGCCGCCGCGCGAGGCGACATTTCCTTATGTGGCGCTCGGCGAAACGCGCGTTGCGGACTTTTCCGCCGGCGGCGAGCCGGGGCTCGAGCATCAGCTGACGCTGCATGCCTGGTCGCGCCAGGGCGGGCAGCGCGAGGCGCATGTGATCGCCGGCGCGCTTTTGCAGGCGCTCGACGATGCGCCGCTCGCGCTGGCTGGCCACCGCCTGGTCAATTTCCGTTTTTCCACGGCCGACGTGCGGCGCGAATCGGACGGGCGCACTTATCGCGCGCTGGTGCGGTTCCGCGCGGTGACGGAACCGGAATAAGCCCACATCCAAGCGATGCACGCCCATCGCCGACTCGCGTATGATGCTGAAAACGGACGGCGACATCCATGCGTCAACTGATCGGCAAGATTCCCATCAAGGGCCAGAAGTTGATGGAGGAGGTTTATCTCTCCGAGCAAATCCGATGCCTTGAATGCCAGAAGACGGTGCCGATTGGCGTCGAGGTGGTCAGGGTGCAAAAGGAGGGGCAGGCGAAAAAAGTCCTCAAGCGCGTTTTTTATTGCAGATCTCACGCCGGCGACTATGAATCGCGCGCGCGCGGCGAAGGCTGAGGCGCGCGACGCGTGCTAGGCCGCGTGCGAGGTGCCGTGATTTGGGCTCCCGCCCGGCCCGACGATTGCCTCCAGCACCACGCGCAGCTGTTCGCGATTGAACGGCTTTTGCAGCAGCGGAATGTGCGCATGCCGCTGCTCGAAGGCGTGGCCGTATCCGGTTACGAATGCGAAGGGAATGTTCTTTTCAAGCAGAATGTCAGCAATATCGCTGCCGTGCTTTTCTGCGTCGATGCCGATATTGACGAGCGCGGCGTCGAAGTTCTCCTTGGAGATTTCACGCAATGCCGACGGCAACCGGTGGGCGACCTTGGTTACGGCGTAGCCGAGCTCCGCGACCATGTCGTGAAGCATCTCGCCGATGAGAAAGTCATTTTCGATAATGAGCACGCGCGGCGCGCGTGCCGGATGGTCAGTCATATTGTCTGCGCATTAGCGACGAGCAAATCAGACCTTGCTCTGCTTCGGTCGCGCCCCCGTTTTGCTGGTTAGTAGCGGTGGGATGCGGCAGCTTTGCGACAAAGCCATCGTGCGGCCGGTTCCCGAAGCGGGAACACGTTATTTCGCCGCGGGTTTCCGGGTCAATGGCGGCCCCTTGGAACGACCGCGCCCATACCTACATACCTGTCCCGGCCTTGGCAGTCGTCGCGAATCCTGACGGCTTGGCCGAGCAGCCGGTTTCCATCCGCGCGATTATTTCGCACGTGCAAAAGCTGCGCGGGCCGCGCGCGGAGTCACTGGTGAGCAAAATGCGGCATCGCCGTCGCAAGGTTTTCATCGACACCCACAAGGGGCGCGTGAGCGCCGGCTTCACCGTGGCCGCGGAAGCAGACGCGGCCGACGTCTCGATGCGACTGCGCGAACGCGGCTGGATCGCCTATCGGCTGCGGCTCGAAGCCGAGCAGTATGCCTGGGTCGCGACCGTCATCGACTGGACACGCCGCGCGGCATGATTCGGCTGTAATGATTTGAGGGAGAAACCCGCGCCAACGAGACGCCAGCGGCAGGCACGCCGCTCAGGGAAGCGGAATGACGTCGGACGGGAAGTTTTTCATGTCGACGGGCTGCGCGACGTGAAGATCATAGGTCGGCACCGGATATTTCACGGACTCGCCCAAGTTCATTTTGCCGGGCCCAATGATCGACTTGACGGCAAAAACGCCAAGCAAGGCGACGATCAAAACTGTCAAACTTTTGCGCATAAGAACAATCCTGCTTGGCCCAATAGACCGGCAATGGTGAGGTCACGCGAACGGTGACCCTGCTACAAGGTGGGGGTTACTGGGCGGTTAAAACTTCTTCTGGCGGGCACATATTGGCCGCTCGCGTGGGGTGCAAGCGCGACAGCTTTTGACTCACGGGCTGTTGATGCCGCGGCGATGGCGGAAGCGGTTGCAAAACGTGCTGCATTTTGTGCGTCAAATACGAGTCAATCACAAATCAATCACCAGCCATGCGCAGCACGCGGCCGCAGACTGCGCAGCGTGAATGCCGCGCAAATCCGCTTTCGAAAAACTCATTCTGAAAGGACACCAATGACGGCTCAAAAGGGCAAAGATCTACTCATCAAGATCGCCGACGGCGCAGGCTACACGACGGTCGCCGGATTGCGCACGCGGCGGCTTGCGTTCAACACCGAGACCGTGGACGTCACGCATTCCGAAAGCGTCAATCGCTGGCGCGAATTGCTCGACGGTGCGGGCGTCAAACATGCCGCGGTGTCAGGCCGGGGCCTGTTCAAGAACGCAGCGACCGATGCGCTGCTGCGGCAGACATTCTTCGATGGCGGCATTGCCGGCTACCAGATCGTGATTCCGTCGTTCGGCACCGTGCAGGGGCCGTTTCAGATCACCAGCCTTGAGTTCGCCGGCGAGCACAATGGCGAGGTGACCTACGACATGGCGCTCGAATCCGCTGGCGAGCTGACATTCGCTGCCGATACGTGAGCGCGGCTCGTTATCCGCCTCTCACCAGCGATCCGAGCTGTCGCGAGCGAGCGCGACGATCGCCCGTTCGGACAGATCGTAGCGGTGCCCGCAGTCGCAGCCGAACGTCACCGTGCGGTCGTCGGTGCCGGCAGGCTCGATGGCCGCGACCTGCATGCGCAGGCCGCACTTCGGGCAGACGATGTTCGGAATGGCCGGATCGGATTGTCGCGTGTGCGGTGACGCCACCATGACAAAACCCCGCTCGATATTCGCTTCCGGTTCGCAGGCTGCGCCCGTTCGGAATCGGGCACCACTCATATTTCCGTGACTATCGGATACCGAGGAGGAACCATGGCGAATCGCCATCGCGGCGAGATCGAGGCCGACATCGGCGGCGCGCGGCGGCGGCTCGTGCTCACGCTCGGCGCGCTCGCGGAACTTGAGGACGCCTTCGGCGCCGAGGACCTCGTCGCGCTGACCGAGCGTTTCGGCTCAGGTCGGCTGAAGGCCCGCGACCTGACACGCATTATCGGCGCGGGCCTGCGCGGCGCTGGCGCAGCGGTAACTGACGATGATGTTGCCGTCATGGCGGTCGAGGGCGGCGCGCAAGGCTATGTGCGCATTGCGGCGGAGCTGATCCAGGCGACATTCGGGGAGACGGGCGCGTGACGCCATTCCCGTGGAAACAGGCGATCGGCATTGGCCTGGGCGTGCTTCACCTTTCGCCGCAGCAGTTCTGGTCGATGACGCCGCGCGAGCTCGCTTATGCCATCGAAGCCGTTGCTGGCCGCTCTCCGCCGCTCGACCGCGGCACGCTCGCGCAATTAATGACGAGATATCCCGATGACGTTCCTGCCCGACAGAATCACCGAACGCGATGAACTGCCTGACGATCTTGACAAGGATTTTGGCCGAACGACCGGTCGTGCGCGCGCAAGCGCCGATGCGCTCGGCATCAGCGCGACGAGCTTCGCCAGGACGATGAGCAAGGCTTTTGCCGATGCGACGGTCGGCGGCAAAAAATTCGACGACGTGCTCAGACAACTTGCGCTGCGGCTTTCCGACATGGCTGTCGCGCAAGCCTTTCGACCGCTCGCGCGAAATCTTGCCGGCGGGCTTGGCGATCTTTTTGGCGGTATTGTCGGCGAAGATTCGGGCAGGCACGGCCGGCGAGGGAGCGCACTCGACGCGATCAGCCTTATGGACAAGTCCGGCGGACTTACCGCGTTCGCGGCCGGCGGTGTGATCGCAACACCTGCCTACTTTTCGCTGGGACCAGGCGGACTAGGGGTTGCGGGTGAGGCCGGCCCCGAGGCGATTTTGCCGCTTGCGCGTGGACGCGATGGACGACTCGGAGTCGCGATGAGCGGTGCGAGCGCGGCGGCGAACATCACCGTGCACATTGCCACGCCGGACGCGGACAGCTTCCGCCGCTCGGAGGCTTACATCACCGGACAGATCGCGCGCGCGGTGGCGCGGGGACAGCGCGGCTTTTGAAAAAATGCGGACGCGCGCCGGCATGTTACCACTGTGGCAAAATGCGGGGCGGTATGCTCGCTTCGGCAAATTCTCGGCGAGGGCCAATTACCACTTCTAGAGCCCGCTCCCTCCAACCCCTGGGCCGCCCAAAAGGGCGGCCCTTTTGTTCGAGCCTGTTTGCGGCCTCTTTTGGCCGCCCAGAATAAGAATCCAGCGCTCCTCAAGGGAAAATCAAGGCCGGCTCAAGGACTGCGGTCGGGCCCGCCGCTATAGACCGGCCATCACATACGACGATTCATTTGAGGAATCAGCAAATGTCATCAAATTCGCATCGCCTTGAAACCATGCTTCTGCACGCCGGCTGGCGTGCCGACCCGGCCACCGGCGCGGTCGCAGTGCCAATCTATCAAACGACATCCTACCAATTCCGCGACACCGAGCACGCGAGCAATCTGTTCGCGCTGAAGGAGCTCGGCAACATCTACACGCGCATCATGAACCCGACAAATGACGTGCTGGAGAAACGCGTTGCCGCCCTTGAGGGCGGTGCGACGGGACTCGCACTTGCTTCGGGCCAGGCGGCGTCCGCGTTCGCGCTGCAGAATCTTGCAAAGGTCGGCGACAATATCGTGAGCTCGACCGATCTTTACGGCGGTACGTGGAATCTGTTCGCCCACACGCTCAAGGATCAGGGAATCGAAGTTCGCTTCGTCGATCCGATCGACCCCCAGAATTTCCTCCGCGCAACCGACGACCGGACGCGCGCCTATTATGCTGAATCGCTTCCGAACCCGAAGCTCTCGGTCTTCCCGATTGCGGAAGTCGCGGCGATCGGCCGGCCGCTCGGCATCCCGCTTATCGTCGACAACACCGCAACGCCGTTTCTCCTGCGGCCGCTCGAGCACGGCGCGGCGATCGTCGTTTACTCGACGACCAAGTATCTCGGCGGCCACGGCAACTCCATCGGCGGGCTGATCATTGACGGCGGAAATTTCGATTGGGCTGCGCATCCTGAGCGGCAGCCGGCGCTCAATACGCCAGACCCGAGCTATCACGGCGCGGTATGGACGGAAGCAGTCAAGCCGATCGGTCCTGTCGCTTACGCGATCAAGGCACGGGTGACGCTACTGCGCGATATCGGCGCGTCGCTGTCGCCGTTCAATGCATTCCTGATCATCCAGGGCCTGGAGACGCTTGCATTGCGCATGAACCAGCACTGCAAGAACGCACAGGCCGTGGTTGATTTCCTGCGCACGCGAAAGGAGATCAAGCGGATCATCCATCCCTCCCAGCAGCAGGGCGTCCATCGCGAACGCGCCGACCGCTACCTCAAGGGTAATTTCGGAGGGCTGGTCGGTTTCGAGCTGGCGGGCGGCAAGGAGGCAGGACGCAAATTCATCGATGCACTGCAGCTTCACTACCATGTCGCCAATATCGGCGACGCACGCAGCCTTGCCATTCATCCAGCGACGACAACGCACTCGCAGCTCACGAAAGAGGAACAGCTCGCCACCGGCGTTTCGGATGGCTACGTGCGCCTTTCAGTGGGCATCGAGCATATCGACGACATCGTCGCCGACATCAAGCACGGCCTCGAGGCTGCATCGAGGTCATTGAAGGCGGCGTGATGTCCCTCAAGGAGCAAAGCATCAGTGGTGCGACCATCGATGCCGGCGGCATCAGTCTCAAGTACTTCGCCGCCGGCATTGGCGAACCGGTCGTGCTGCTGCATTGCACCGCCGGCTCGGGACGCCAATGGGCCGATATGGTCGAGGCGCTTCGCCCGGATTTCCGGGCGATCGCCCCGGACCTATGCGGCTATGGCGACACGGCGCACTGGCCAGGCAATGGCACGTTCAACCTGGCGGTCGAAGCCGATCTCATTGCTGCGTTACTCGACATGCTGGGGAGGCCGGCGCACATTGTCGGCCACTCATATGGCGGTGCCGTCGCGCTGCAATTCGCGTCGCGGCATCCGCGGTATCTCAAAAGCCTGACGCTTATCGAGCCCGCGTCGTTTCATTTGCTGCGTGACGGTGACGGCATCGATGAACAGGCGTTTCGTGAGATCTCGGAGACCGGGGCCACAGTCGTCAATGCGCTCAACTGTGGCGACTACCAGGGCGGCATGCGTCGTTTCGTCGACTATTGGAGCGGCGAGGGTGCTTGGGATGCCTTGCCTGCCTCGCAGCGCTTGGCGCTGGCGGCGCGGATCAACAAGGTCACGATTGATTTCTGGGCCACGATCAACGACCCGATGCGGCGGGACGACCTTGCATCCCTTGAGATGCCGACGTTGGTTGTGTCCGGCGGACGTTCGCCGCTGCCGACGCGCAGGATCTGCTTTCACCTGTCGCGCATGATTTCGGACGTGACCGTGCGAACGGTGCCAAATGCCGGGCACATGCTTCCGTTCACGCATTTCGGCGAGCTTCGACCGCTCGTCGCGGAGCATTGCGGCGCGCGGCGCGGACGCCGCGCTGGCCGTGATCGCGAACTGATGGAACGCGTGTCGGCCTGAAGCGTGCGAGCCGACGCGGTTACGTCAGCCGGTTCATTTTGCGCGATACCCACCAGAACGCGATGCCGGCGAGGGATACGAGAATTCCCAGAACGCCGAGCACCAATACCGCGGTGTGAAAGAGGACATTTGGCGTGTCCATGCCGCCGAAACGGCAATGGACCGGCACAGGTTCCGATCTTCTATTTAAAAAGGTAATCCGTGACATCTTTTCACGAAATTCTATTCCCGGTCGACATCGCGCTGAAAAGCGCCGGCGGACCGCAGCGGCGCACCGACGTGGTGACACTAGGCTCTGGCGCAGAGGAGCGTAATGCACGCTGGGCGCATTCACGCCGGCGCTACGACGCCGGTTACGGCGTGAAGACTTTCGAGGCGTTGTCGCAGGTTGTCGCGTTTTTCGAGGAGCGGCGCGGGCGCCTCTACGGGTTTCGCTGGCGCGACCGGCTCGACCATTCCTCCGCCGCACCAGGCGTAACAGTCGCGCCGACTGATCAGATTGTCGGAACCGGCGATGGCGTCACGGCGACGTTTCAGCTCGGCAAAACCTACGGCGCGCTTTACTCACCTTACCGGCGTCCGATCGCGAAGCCGGTGCCCGGGAGCATCCGCGTGGCGGTTGCTGAAACAGAAGCGGACCTGGGGACGCAATTCACCGTCGACGCGGCGACGGGGGTCGTGACGTTTCGTCCGGGTCATATCCCGCCGCCCGATGCCGCGATCACCGCCGGCTTTCTCTTCGACGTCCCTGTGCGTTTCGATACCGATCGCCTTCCTTATGGCGCTTGCGACCGATCCCAAC
>Ga0075433_10001045_pt1 | contig 19794 bp, 15 predicted proteins | sample RhiMethybrSRZTD2_FD_75299 | JGI IMG/M metagenome (GOLD analysis project Ga0075433, IMG submission 75299) | Populus rhizosphere microbial communities from Tennessee, USA - Rhizosphere MetaG P. TD hybrid SRZTD2 | ecosystem: Host-associated > Plants > Roots > Rhizosphere > Soil | place: USA... | reverse complement strand
GACGACGGACGTGACGGGGACGGCGCAGCTGCCCAAGGGCGTGGAGATGGTGATGCCAGGGGACAACGTGAACCTGGAGATCAACCTGATCACTCCGATCGCCATGGAGAAGGGCCTGCGCTTCGCCATCCGCGAGGGCGGTCGCACCGTCGGCGCCGGAACCATCACGGAGATTTTGGAGTAACCCATGCAGGAGACGATCAGCCTGGCCTGTGCCGAGTGCAAGCGCCGCAACTACACGACGACGAAGAACAAGAAGACCAACACGGAGAAGCTGGAGCTCGCGAAGTATTGCCGCTTCTGCCGCAAGCACACCTCTCACAAAGAGGGGAAGGTTTAGCTGGAATGTCGCTTTCGTGCCATGGGCTGGTGCGCAGCGGCCGTTTGCTCTCTTTCGGCCCCGTCGAGGGGCCGCGTGAGAGACAGGAAAGGTCTAGGGACGCATAGGGGTGTAGCTCTAATTGGTAGAGCGGCGGTCTCCAAAACCGTAGGTTGGGGGTTCGAATCCCTCCACCCCTGCCATTAGAAGAAGACACGGTAAGCAGTAGGCAGTAAGCAGTAAGCGAGGCGGAACGAACAACATGGTGCCGGTAAGAGAGTGGTGGCCGCGGACCCGGGACTTCTTCCGGGAAGTCTGGGCCGAGATGAAGAAGGTCAGCTGGCCTGGCCGAACCGAGGTCGTCGGCACGACGGTCGTCGTGATCGTGGCCTGTTTCCTCTTCGGCTTCTACCTCTTCCTCGTGGATAGCGCGCTGTCGTGGGTGGTCGACAAGATCTTCCACGCGACGGGAGTGGTCTCCTGATGATTACCGAGACGAACGTGAAGAACTGGTACATCGTCCACACCTACTCGGGCTTCGAGGAGCGGGTTCGCCAGAACCTGCGCCAGCGCATCGAGGCGATGGGGATGCAGGAGAAGTTCGGCGACATCCGCATCCCGACCGAGACGCTGGTGGAGATGAAGGGCGGGAAGCGCCGCGAGATCCAGCGCAAGTTCTTTCCGGGCTACATCATCGTCGAGATGGAGATGTCCGACGAGGCCTGGCACCTCGTCAAGAACACGCCCAAGGTGACCGGGTTCGTCGGCTCGGGCAAGGAGCCCACGCCGCTGACGAGCGAGGAGGTCGAGCAGATCCTCCACCGCGTCACCTCCACCAAGGAGAAGCCCAAGCCCAAGCACACGTTCGAGAAGGGCGAGCACGTCCGGATCACGGACGGCCCCTTCACGAACTTCACCGGCGTGGTCGAGGAGATCAACCTCGACCGCTCGACGCTGAAGGTCATGGTCACGATCTTCGGGCGCTCCACGCCCGTCGAGCTCGAGTTCCTGCAGGTTCAGAAGCTGTAAGCGAGGAAGAGGAAGCATGGCCAAGAAGATCACCGGCTACGTCAAGCTGCAGATCCCGGCGGGGGAGGCGACTCCCGCGCCGCCGGTCGGCCCGGCTCTGGGCCAGCAGGGCGTCAACATCATGGACTTCTGCAAGAACTTCAACGCGAAGACCGCGTCGCAGAAGGGCCTGATCATCCCGGTCGTGATCACGGTGTACGCCGACCGGTCGTACAGCTTCATCACGAAGACTCCCCCGGCGTCGATCCTGCTGCTGAAGGCGGCGGGCGTGCCGAAGGGCTCGGGGACGCCCAACAAGGAGAAGGTCGGCAAGGTCACCAAGATGCAGGTCGAGGAGATCGCCAAGACGAAGCTCCCGGACCTGAACGCGGCGGACCTGCCGGCGGCGATCCGGGTCGTCGAAGGGACGGCGCGGAGCATGGGAATCGAAGTCGTTTAGTTCGGTAAGCCACGCAGTCGGAGATCGAGCACCGACTCGATCGTTTGCACGACGAAGGAGGACGATGGCGAGTAGCGGAAAGAAGTTTCGGGCGGCCAAGGCGAAAGTCGAGAGCCGGCCCTACCAGCTGGCCGACGCGGTCAAGCTGGTCCGCGACGTGCGGTACGCCAAGTTCGACGAGTCCGTCGACCTGGCGATGCTGCTCGGCGTGGACCCCAAGCACGCCGACCAGATGGTCCGGGGAACCGTGGTCCTGCCCCACGGCACCGGAAAGTCCAAGCGCGTCGCGGTCATCGCGAGCGCGGACAAGGCCAAGGAAGCCCAGGACGCCGGAGCCGATCACGTCGGCGCCGAGGACCTCGTGGAGAAAATCCAGAACGGGTTCCTGGAGTTCGAGGCGCTCGTGGCGGCGCCGGACATGATGCGGCTGGTCGGAAAGCTCGGAAAGGTGCTGGGCCCGAAGGGCCTGATGCCCAACCCGAAGGCCGGCACCGTCACGCCCGACGTGGGAAAGGCGGTCAAGGAGATCAAGGGCGGCAAGATCGAGTTCCGCGTGGACAAGACCTCGATCATCCACGCGCCGATCGGGAAGATCTCTTTCGACGAGAAGAAGCTCGAGGAGAACGCCGCGGCGTTCATCAAGGCCGTTCTGAAGGCCAAGCCCGCCGCGGCCAAGGGGAAATACTTCCGGACCGTCTCCGTCTCCTCGACGATGGGACCGGGCGTGGAGATCGACACCGCGTCGATCGAGGCCACGTAGGCGGAGCGGGGGACATCATGAACCGAACCGAAAAACATGAAATGGTCGAGACCCTGAGCCAGGACCTGGCCCAGGCGCCCAACGCGATCCTCTTCGCCTTCGCCGGCCTGAAAGTGCCGGAGGTGACGGAGCTGCGCCGGCAGGTGCGGGGGACGCAGTCGAAGTACCTGGTCGTCAAGAACACGCTGGCGCTGCGGGCGACCAAGGGGGGTCCCCTGGAGGCCGTGGCGGAGCACTTCACCGGGGCGACGGCCGTCGCCTACAACGCGTCCAATCCGGTGGCCCTGGCCAAGGTCCTGACGGCCTTCGCCAAGAACAACCCCAACCTGGTGTTCAAGGCGGCGGTCATCGAGGGGCGGGCCGTCCCGGCCGCCGAGATCAAGGCCATCGCGGACCTGCCGTCCCGCGAGGAGCTGGTGGCGCGGCTGCTGTTCCTGATGCAGTCGCCGCTGCGCCGCCTGGTGACGGTGTTGAACGGGCCCGTCCGCAATCTCGCGGGCGTCGTCGCCCAGATCGCGGAGCAGAAATCGAAATCCGGGCCGGCGACCGAAGGCGCCGCGCCTGCAAACTGAGTTTTTTGAAAAGCACGAGAGGAAAGAGGAGAAGACCATGGCGATGACCGCAGAGAACTTCGTGAAGGAAATCGAGGGCATGACCGTCCTCGAGCTGAACACGCTGGTCAAGGCGCTCGAGGAGAAATTCGGCGTCTCGGCCGCGGCGATGGCGATGCCCGTGGCGGCGGCCGGCGGCGGCGCGGCCGCGGCGGCGGCTCCGGCCGAGGAGGAGAAGACGGAGTTCACCGTCCACCTGGCCGCGGCCGGCGACAAGATCAAGACGATCAAGGTCGTCCGCGAGGTCACGAGCCTGGGCCTGAAGGAGGCCAAGGACCTCGTCGACGGGGCTCCGGGCGTCCTGAAGGAAGGCGTTTCCAAGGACGAGGCCGCCGCGATCAAGAAGAAGTTCGAGGAAGTCGGCGCGAAGGTGGAGATCAAGTAGATCCGCGCTCGCGGGAATAGGCCGTTGTTGTCCTGGGTGACCGCTCCCTGCGCACCGCGGGGGGTGGTGTCTTTAGCGCCGGGGTCCCCGGCGAGGAGCGTCAATGTCTGAGGTCGCTGTCTCCGAGGAGCGGAAGAACTTTTCGAAGATCCGTTCCTTCATGGATCTTCCCAACCTGATCGACGTCCAGCGTCGCTCGTACGAGCGGTTCCTGCAGATGAACCTGCTCCCCGAGGAGCGGGAGGAGTCCGGACTGCAGGCCGTCTTCACCAGCGTCTTCCCGTTCGCGGACTTCCGGGGGGCGTGCGAGCTCCAGTTCGTCAAGTACTCGATCGGCAACTGGGAGTGCAAGTGTGGCCGGCTCAAAGGCCTGGAGCACCTGCGCATGGATTGCCGCTCGTGCGGAGCCCGGATCGTGACCGCGCACCCGCACGAGGAGGTCGTCTCCTGCCACAAGTGCGGGGCGCAGAACCCCAACAAGGTCACGCTCTGCGACGTCTGCGGCAACCCCGTCGACCTGCAGATGAAGTACTCGGTGGCGGAGTGCCAGGAGCGGGGGATGACCTATTCGGTCCCCCTGAAGGTCACCTTCCGCCTGTTCGTCTACGACAAGGACCCCGACACGGGGGTCAAGACCATGCGGGACGCCAAGGAAGAGGAAGTCTTCTTCGGCGACATCCCCCTGATGACCGAGCACGGCACCTTCGTGATCAACGGGACCGAGCGGGTCATCGTCTCTCAGCTCCACCGCTCGCCGGGCGTCTTCTTCACCCGGGAGTCGGCTCACGGCTTCCTGGCCAAGATCATCCCGTACCGCGGGTCGTGGGTCGAATTCGAGTTCGACCAGAAGGGCGTCCTCTTCGTCCGCATCGACCGCAAGCGCAAGTTCCCGGCCACGATCTTCCTCCGGGCCCTGGGCCTGGAGACGGACGAGTCGATCCTGCGCCAGTTCTACGTTCCCGTGCCGGCGCGCTTCGAGCGGGGCCGGGCCTACCTGACCGTCAACAAGGATGTCCTGAAGCAGGAGGACCTGCGCGACCGGTACGCGCGCGTCAAGCGCGAGACCAAGTTGATTTTCGCCGGGATCAAGCTCTCCTCCGAGGACCAGAAGGAGATCGCCAGGAAGGGCTCGATCGAGCGCTCGGTCGACGAGTCGGCGGTCGAGAAGGCGTGCTTCCTCGCCGACGTCGTCGATTTGACGACGGGCGAGGTCCTCTTCGAGGCCGGGCAGGAGCTCGGCGCGGGCGCGGTCGAGGCGCTCAAGGAGAGGGGCATCAAGGAAATCGAACTCTTCTTCCCGGACTGGGACCTCTCCTCCGACGTCCTGGTCAACACAATCCGCAAGGACACGCACAAGACCAAGAACGAAGCGATCCTCGAGATCTACCGCCGGCTCCGCCCCGGTGACCCGCCGACCTACGAGTCGGCGAAGAACCTGTTCGAGGGGATGTTCTTCGACCCCAAGAAGTACGACTTCTCGCGGGTCGGCCGCTTCAAGTTCAACATCAAGCTCGAGGCCGATTCCTCCGAAGACACGCGGACGCTGACGCCCGCGGACATCTTCCGCGTCGTCGGCTACCTGCTGCGCCTGAAGCGCGACGTCGGCCGGACCGACGACATCGACAACCTCGGCAACCGTCGCGTCCGCTCGGTCGGCGAGCTGCTGGAGAACCAGTTCCGGATTGGCCTCGTCCGCATGGAGCGGGCCATCAAGGAAAAGATGTCGGTCCACCAGGACATCGACTCGGCGATGCCGCACGACCTGATCAACTCCAAGCCCGTCATCGCGTCGATCAAGGAGTTCTTCGGGTCCTCGCAGCTGTCGCAGTTCATGGACCAGACCAACCCGCTCTCCGAGGTCACGCACAAGCGGCGCCTCTCGGCCCTCGGGCCGGGCGGCCTCTCGCGTGAGCGGGCGGGATTCGAGGTCCGCGACGTGCACCCCACCCACTATGGCCGGGTCTGCCCGATCGAGACGCCCGAAGGCCCGAACATCGGACTGATCTCGTCTCTGTCCTGCTACGCCCGGATCAACGACTTCGGCTTCATCGAGACGCCCTACAAGAAAGTCGAGAAGGGCCGCGTCATCGACCACTTCCAGGTCACGCAGGTCGGCGACACTTCCTTCAAGCTCGGCCAGATCGTCGAGAAGAAGGAGCTCGAGGACGAGAACGAGCGGGTCAAGAAGAACCACAAGCGAACGGCCGACGCCCTTCCGTACGCGTTCTATCTCTCCGCGTGGGAAGAGGAGAACTACACGATCGCCCAGGCCAACGCCGAGACGGACGCCTCGGGCCGCATCAAGGATGAGAAGGTCATCGCCCGCTTCAACGGCGAGTTCATCACGGCCGACCGCGACAAGGTGGACTACAAGGACATCTCTCCCAAGCAGCTGGTGTCGGTGGCCACGGCCCTGATCCCGTTCCTCGAGCACGACGACGCCAACCGCGCCCTGATGGGCTCGAACATGCAGCGGCAGGCCGTGCCGCTTCTGAAGGTCGAGGCGCCGCTGGTCGGCACCGGCCTCGAGTCCACCGTGGCCCGCGACTCCGGCGCCGTGGTCCTCGCCAAGCGCGGCGGGGTCGTCGACCAGGTCGACTCGGAGCGCATCATCGTGCGCGTCGAGGGCGGCGGGGAGACGGGAACGGCGGCGGGCGCCAAGGAGTTCGGCGCGGACATCTATCCGCTGACGAAGTTCCGGCGCTCGAATCAGAACACCTGCATCAACCAGAAGCCCATCGTCCAGGAAGGCATGCGCGTCGAGCGCGGCGAGGTCCTGGCCGACGGGCCCTGCACCTCGGAAGGCGAGCTGGCCCTCGGGCGCAACGTCCTCGTGGCGTTCATGCCCTGGCGCGGCTACAACTACGAGGACGCGATCCTGGTCTCCGAACGCCTCGTCAAGGACGACTTCTTCACCTCGATCCACATCCAGGAGTTCGACATCGAGGCCCGCGACACCAAGCTCGGCCCGGAGGAGATCACGCGCGACATCCCGAACGTGTCGGAGAACGCGCTGCGCGACCTCGACGAGTCGGGCATCATCCGGATCGGCGCCTCGGTCAAGCCCGGCGACATCCTGGTCGGCAAGGTCACGCCGAAGGGCGAGACCCAGCTGACTCCGGAAGAGAAGCTGCTCCGCGCGATCTTCGGCGAGAAGGCCGGCGACGTGCGCGACGCGTCGCTGAAGTGCCCGCCGGGCATCGAGGGTACGGTCGTGGACGTGAAGATCTTCTCGCGCAAGGGCATCGACAAGGACCTGCGGGCCCTGGCCATCGAGCAGGACCAGATCGCCAAGATCGAGAAGAACTCCAAGGACGAGATCCGGATCATCCGCGAGGAAGCCAACAAGAAGGTCCGGGACCTGCTCGTCAACCGCGTGGCGGCCGAGGACGTGGCCGACCGCGAGGGCAACGAGATCGTCAAGAAGGGCGGAAAGTTCACGGCCGAGGGCGTGGCGCGGCTGACGCCTCAGCAGCTGAAGAAGCTCAAGCTCAAGGACGAGGAGATCGCCGACGAGATCCAGATCATCCTGCGCCGCCAGGATTCGCAGATCGAGGTCTTAAACCGCGTCAACGCGGAGCGGATCGAGCTCCTGCAAAAGGGCGACGAGCTGCCGCCGGGCGTCATCAAGATGGTCAAGGTCTACGTCGCCATGAAACGCAAGCTCTCGGTGGGCGACAAGATGGCCGGCCGCCACGGGAACAAGGGCGTCATCTCGCGCATCCTCGCGGAGGCCGACATGCCGTACCTGCCGGACGGCACGCCGATCGAGATCGTGTTAAACCCGCTGGGCGTGCCCTCGCGCATGAACGTCGGGCAGATCCTGGAGACGCACCTCGGGTGGGCCGCGCGCGAGCTCGGCGTGACCGTGGCGACTCCGGTCTTCGACGGCGCCACGGAGGGGGAGATCAAGAAGCTGTTGAAGGACGCGAACCTCCCCAACGCCGGCAAGACTGTGCTCTACGACGGCATGACCGGAGAGCCGTTCGAGCAGCAGGTCACGGTCGGCTACATCTACATGCTGAAACTCTCGCACCTGGTCGACGACAAGATCCACGCCCGCTCGATCGGGCCGTACTCGCTGATCACGCAGCAGCCGCTGGGCGGCAAGGCGCAGTTCGGCGGACAGCGCTTCGGCGAAATGGAGGTCTGGGCCCTCGAGGCCTACGGCGCCTCCTACACGCTGCAGGAGCTGCTGACGGTCAAGTCCGACGACGTGGAAGGCCGCTCGCAGGCCTACGAGGCGATCGTGAAGGGCGAGGTCCCGGCCGAGCCGGGGCTTCCCGAGTCCTTCAACGTCCTCGTGCGCGAGTTGCAGTCGCTGTGCCTCGACGTGGAGTTGATCAAGCGATGAATTGGGTCGTAACTAGAAAAGGAGCGAACTAAAGTGGAAACACTGGCCTTCGCGAATCGGCCGACGACGCTGAAGGATTTCAACGCGATCAAGATCTCTCTGGCTTCGCCCGAGAAGATCCGGTCGTGGTCCTTCGGTGAAGTCACCAAGCCGGAGACGATCAACTACCGCACGTTCAAGCCGGAGCGGGACGGGCTCTTCTGCGCCAAGATCTTCGGCCCGATCACCGACTGGGAGTGCCTCTGCGGCAAGTACAAGCGGATGAAGCACCGCGGCGTCGTCTGCGACAAGTGCGGCGTCGAGGTGACCAAGTCCAAGGTCCGCCGCGAGCGGATGGGCCACATCGAGCTGGCCTCGCCGGTCTCGCACGTGTGGTTCTTCAAGGGCCTGCCCTCGCGCATCGGGCACCTGCTGGACATCTCCCTGCGGGACCTGGAGCGGATCCTCTACTTCGAGTCCTACGTCGTTATCGACCCGGGCGACACGGACCTGAAGGAGAAGGAGCTGCTCTCCGAGGAGCGGTACCGCCAGCTGCGGGCCGAGCTCGGCGACGTGTTCGTGGCGCGGATGGGCGCCGGCGCGATCAAGGAGCTGCTGCAGCGCGTCGACGTCGACATGCTCGCCGAAGAGCTCCGCATGATCATGAAGACCGAGACGTCCCAGATCAAACGCCAGAAGGCGGCCAAGCGCCTGAAGGTGTGCGACGCCTTCCGCCGCTCGGGCCACCGTCCCGAGTGGATGATCCTCGACGTCATCCCGGTCATTCCGCCGGAGCTGCGGCCCCTCGTCCCCCTGGACGGCGGCCGCTTCGCGACGTCGGACTTGAACGACCTCTACCGCCGTGTCATCAACCGCAACAACCGGTTGAAGAAGCTTCTGGAGCTGCGCGCGCCCGAAGTCATCGTGCGCAACGAGAAGCGCATGCTCCAGGAAGCCGTGGACGCCCTCTTCGACAACGGCCGCCGCGGCCGCGTGCTCAAGGGCTCCAACAACCGGCCGCTGAAGTCCCTCTCCGACACGCTCAAGGGCAAGCAGGGGCGCTTCCGGCAGAACCTGCTCGGCAAGCGCGTCGACTACTCGGGCCGCTCGGTCGTCGTCGTCGGACCGGAGCTCAAGCTCCACCAGGCCGGGCTCCCGAAGAAGATGGCGGTCGAGCTCTTCAAGCCGTTCATCTACAACCGGCTCGAGAAGAAGGGCCTGGCTTCGACCATCAAGGCCGCCAAGGAGCTCGTCGAGTCCGGTGTCACCGAGGTCTGGGACGCGCTCGAGGAAGTCATCCGCGACCACGCCGTGCTCCTGAACCGCGCGCCGACGCTGCACCGCCTCGGCATCCAGGCGTTCCAGCCGGTCCTGGTCGAGGGCAAGGCGATCAAGATCCACCCGCTGGTCTGCCCGGCGTTCAACGCCGACTTCGACGGCGACCAGATGGCCGTGCACGTGCCGCTGTCGCCGAAGGCGCAGGTCGAGGCGGAGCTGCTGATGCTCTCCTCGAACAACATCCTGTCGCCGGCCTCGGGCCGTCCTCTGGCCGTGCCCTCGCAGGACCTGGTCCTCGGCATCTACTACCTGACGAAGTCTCGCGCCAACACCAAGGGCGAAGGCCGCATCTTCGCCGACTTCGACGAGGTCATCCTCGCGTACGAGCAGGGCGACGTCACGACGCACACGCCGATCCGGGTCCGCTATTCCGGCAAGTACATGGACCTGACCACGCAGTACAACGACCAGGACATCTCGCACGCCGAGGTCCAGGACATCGAGCGGACGCTCATCGACACGACGGTCGGCCGAGTGCTCTTCAATCGGGCGCTGCCGGACGTGGTCCCCTTCATCAACGGGAACCTCAAGAAGCGCGGTCTGACCGACTTCGTCTCGTACGTCTACCTGACGTTCGGCGAGAACATGACGGTCCAGATGCTCGACGACCTGAAGGACCTCGGCTTCTCGGCCGCGACCCGGGCGGGCATCTCGATCGGCGTCGACGACATGGTCATCCCGGCCAAGAAGGACGACTATCTCCAGGCCGCCCGCAAGGAGGTCAACGAGGTCGAGTCGCAGCGCTCCTCGGGCGTCATCACGGCCGGTGAGCGGCACAACAAGATCATCGACATCTGGCACCGGACGACCGAGGCCATCTCCGACGAGATGTTCCGGGAGATGAAGAAGTCCGACCAGATCGGCTCGGAGTTCAACCCGATCTACATCATGGCGGACTCGGGCGCCCGCGGATCCAAGGAGCAGGTCCGGCAGCTGGCCGGAATGCGCGGACTCATGTCCAAGCCCTCGGGCGAGGTCATCGAGACGCCGATCACGGCCAACTTCCGCGAGGGCCTCTCGGTGCTGCAGTACTTCATCTCGACGCACGGCGCCCGCAAGGGACTGGCCGACACGGCTTTGAAGACGGCGGACTCGGGATACCTGACCCGCCGGCTCGTGGACGTGGCGCAGGACGTCATCGTCATCCAGGAAGACTGCGGGACTTCCGACGGCATCACGGTGTCGGCGATCATGGAGGGCGGCGACACGCTCGAGCCTCTCCGCGACCGCATCGTGGGCCGCGTCTGCCAGGACGACATCTTCGACCCGCTGTCCGAAGAGAAGATCATCGGCATCGGCGACGAGATCACCGAGGAGCTCGCCTCACGCGTGCAAGAGGCCGGTATCGAGCGCGTCCGGATCCGTTCGGTGCTGACCTGCGAGACCAAGCGCGGCGTCTGCCGCCTCTGTTACGGCCGCATGCTGGCGACCGGCAAGATGGTCGAGATCGGCGAGGCCGTCGGCGTCATCGCGGCGCAGTCGATCGGCGAGCCGGGCACGCAGCTGACGATGCGGACTTTCCACTACGGCGGAACGGCCTCGCGCGTCACCGAGCAGTCCAAGCACGCCGCCAAGAACCCGGGAACGGTCAAGTTCCTGTCGATCGCGACGGTCCAGCGCAAGGACGGCAACCTCGTGGTCGTCAACCGCAACGGCAAGATCACGATCGTGGACAACAAGGGGCGCGAAAAGGAGCGCTACTCGGTGGTCTACGGCTCGACGATCAAGGTCACCGACGGCCAGGAAGTCGTGCCGGGGCAGGAGCTCGTGGAGTGGGATCCGTTCACCTCGGCGATCCTGACCGAGGTCGGCGGGGCCGTCGAGTTCCGCGACATCGTGGAAGGCGAGAACCTCCGCGAGGAGACCGACCGCGTCACGGGTCTGGCCCAGAACATCATCGTGGAGACAGTGGGCGCCGAGAAGCGGTCGCCGCAGGTCATCGTGCGCGGCAAGTCGGGGGAGAGGAAGTACCTGCTCCCGATCGGCTCGCACCTGATGGTCGCCGACAAGCAGGAGGTCTCGCCCGGCGACGTGCTGGCCAAAATCCCCCGCGAGACGACCAAGACCAAGGACATCACCGGCGGTCTGCCGCGCATCGTCGAGCTCTTCGAAGCGCGGCGGCCCAAGGACGCGGCCGTCATCACCGAGATCGACGGCAGCGTCTCGCACGGCCCGATCGCCAAGGGCATGCGCAAGGTCATCATCACGGGCGACGACGGAGAGACGCGCGAGTACCTGATCCCGCGCTACACCCACGTCAACGTGCAGGAGGGCGAGCGCGTGCGCGCCGGCGATCCTCTGATCGACGGCCCGATCAACCCGCACGACATCCTGTCGATCCTGGGAGAGAAGGAGCTGCAGCGGTACCTGGTCGACAAGATCCAGGAGGTCTACCGTTCGCAGAACGTGGCCATCAACGACAAGCACATCGAGGTCATCGTCCGGCAGATGATGCGCAGCGTGAAGATCGAGGAGGTCGGCGACACCGACTTCCTGATCGACGAGCAGGTGGATCGTTTCCGGTTCGAGGAGGAGAACGAGCGGGTCATCGCCGCGGAGGGGCAGCCTTCGACGGCACGCCCGATGCTGCTCGGGATCACAAAGGCCTCCCTCTCGACGGACTCGTTCATCTCGGCCGCGTCGTTCCAGGAGACCACGCGCGTCCTGACCGAGGCCTCGATCTCGGGGAAGGTCGACAGCCTGCGGGGCCTGAAGGAGAACGTCATCGTCGGACGGCTCATCCCCGCCGGAACGGGAATGGAGTACTACCGCAACGTCGTCCTCGAGCGGGAAGAGATCCCGCAAGTCGAGGAGCCGGCGCTCGAGGACTTCCTGACCGACCCGGCCGAGGAGCTGGCGCTCGCCGAGGCCGACGCCGAGGTGGACGCGAGCGAAGAAGAGTAGATCAAAGCGACTCGAAAATCGAAGGGGCCCGGCAACGGGCCCCTTTTCGTTTCCGGGCGAGATCTAGGGAGCGGACCAGATCAGGTCCCGGTTCTTTCCGTAGAGGACGAGGCCGTGCGCCTTGCCGTCGCTCTCGCTGACGAATGCGATCCCCCTCCCGTCGTTGATGGTCGTCAGTCCGCTGCGGGCGACGTGTCCGTCGTCGAAGAACTGAATCGCCGGGGAATCCTTGCGCAGGGCGACCCAGAGCCTCTCGATCCCCTTGTTGTCCCGAAGCACGAGGCGAGGGCTCTCCTCGCTGACCTCGAGGCCCGCCGATCTCTTCCCGTCGGGAGCGACGAGGGCGACTCGCGGTCCTCCGGCTCCGAGGCCAAGAGACAACTGTTGCGATCCTCCGGGGTCGGCCATCTGGAGGACGGCCCGGCCGTCCTGCAGTCCCCACGAGCCGATCCGGGCTCCCGCGGCGTCGATCAGGACGAAGCTTCGGGCTCGCACCTCCTCGGGCTCGGCCGGCCTCTTTGCCTGCCCCGTGACCAGAGCGCCGGCGAACAACGTGATCAGCATCACCAGGGCGCGGCGGTGCCAGCGAACCTGGCGCCTCAGATCGTCGATTCTCTGCTCAAGGGCATCGTTGCAATGCTCCACGCGCATCCTCCTTTGAGTTCCACCCTGTCGTCCCGGAGTATCTCCCGCGAACGAGGCATTGCTTGACCGCTTGTCCGCCTGCCCGTACCATGCTCGGCACGTTCCCGTTTCGACACGTTTCCCGCCCAACCAAACGAAAGGAGCCTGGTATGAAGAGGGTCCTCGTCATCGTGGCTTCGATTCTCTGCGTCGGCGTGGCTGGCGTCATCCTCGCGCAAGTGCCGGAGAGCGCACGCACACTCGTCACCGATCCGAACGTGCTCGCGTCCATGGGGTTTCCACGGAACGCCACGAACGTCTACATGGCCAAGAACCTGACCAAACCCGTGGAGATGCAGACCCCCAACGATTTTGGTGGGGGCTTCCACTTCACACCCGTGTCTCCGCATTCTTTCATCGGGAGACAGAACACGGCCGCCACACCGTGGTACTACGATTTGGGAGCGACCGCGGACACCAATCTAGTACTCAGCCGGGCCGGTACCGAGCAGTTCGCGGATTCTCCGATCCAGCTGCCGACGGGCGTGAACCTCGCCGCCTTCCGCTGGTGGGCCAACGACATCAACGCCGGCGCGAACATCGGCATCTTCGTGTTCGAACAGTGTCATCCGAGCTTCGGGCCCGGCGGGGAAACCGTCACGACCATTGCCTTCGAGGACCCGGCGACGACGGGCTCGGGTGGGAACCAGTCGGATGTTCTGGCCGGCTCCGGAACCACCGTCAACAACCAGGACTGCAACTACGTGGCGCGCGTGCGCTTCGATGACACGACGGGCCTGGAGTTTCAGAAGCTCCGCGTCCAGTGGAACAGGCAAGTCTCACCCGCCCCCGCCGTCGCGACCTTCCTCGACGTTCCGACCAGCCATCCCTTCTTCCAGTGGATCGAGGCCCTCGCGGCATCGGGAATCACCGCCGGCTGCGGCGGCGGAAACTTCTGCCCGGGTCAGGCGCTGACCCGCGGACAGATGGCCGTCTTCCTGTCGATCGCCCTCGGTCTGAACTTCAACTAAGCGAGCCGGCACGGATGCCGGTCCTCGGGGCCCGCTTCGGCGGGCCTCTCGTTTTTGTGAAGTAGCATTTTGAGAGCCCGAGCAAACCGATGACCCCCGAGGACTGGCGTCGCCTGAAGGAAATCCTCGACGAGGCTCTTGCTCTCGAGAGGGAGGCCCGGGAGGAGTTCCTGGCGAAGGCCTGCGGCGGAGACGCCAGGCTGCTCGCGGAGGTCCGCTCCCTGATCGCGTCGCACGAGGCGCCGTTCCCCATGCTCGACGCGCCCCTCCCGCCGCTTTCGGCGGCGGCGTTGTACGAGACGGCCGGACCCCAGGCGGGAGAGCGCATCGGCCCCTGGGAGCTTCTCGAGGAGATCGGCCACGGCGGGATGGGGACCGTGTATCTGGGCCGTCGCGCGGACGAGGCCTTCGAGAAGAAGGTCGCGATCAAGCTCGTGCGCGGCGGCATGGACAGCGAGTCGGTGCTGCGGCGGTTTCGAACCGAGCGACAGATCCTCGCCAACCTCGAGCATCCGCACATCGCCCGCCTCATCGACGGCGGAGCCGCCGACGACGGCCGGCCCTACTTCGTCATGGAGTACATCGAGGGCCTTCCTCTGCCGGAGTGGTGTGTGCGGCGAGGGCGGAACGTTCGCGAAAGACTGGGCATCTTCGTCGACGTCTGCGCCGCGGTCGAATACGCCCACCGAAACAGAGTCGTGCATCGGGACATCAAGCCGGCCAACGTCCTCGTCACGGCCGACGGCTCGGCCAAGCTCCTCGATTTCGGGATCGCCAAGCTGATCGTGCCGGAGCTCTTCGGCGCGAAGATCGAGGAGACGGGCACTCTCTTCCAGCTGCTGACGCCGGACTACGCGAGCCCGGAGCAGGTCCGCGGAGAAGCGGTGACTCCGGCGAGCGACGTCTACGCGCTCGGCGTGATGCTCTACGAGCTGTTGACGGGCCGCAGGCCCTACGCCGCCGGAGCCTCGGTCGCGGAGATGGTCCGGGTCGTGTGCGAGACCGAGCCTCCCCGGCCCTCGGAAAAAGCGACGCGCTCTCTCGCCCGGGAGCTGGTCGGAGACATCGACACGATCGTCCTCAAAGCCATGCGCAAGGAGCCGGCGCGCCGCTACGCCTCGGCGGGCGAGATGGGGGAGGACATCCGCCGCTTCCTCGACGGCCGGCCGGTGCTCGCCCGCCCGGACACCATGGGCTACCGGACGAGGAGGTTCGCGCGCCGGCACTGGGCCGGGCTGGGCGCCGCGGCGATCGCCGCGATCTCGCTCGGCGCAGGTGCCGCGGCCCTCCGCCATCAGGCGCGGCCCGTGGCGGCGACGGCGTCCGCGACGGCGCTCGCCGTTTTGCCGTTCCGCCCTCTCGCGCCGACGGGCCACGATTCGGTCCTCGAGCAGGGCATGGCGGACACTCTGATCGCGAAGCTCAGCGGCGTTCCCGGCATCGCGGTGCGGCCAGTCGGCGCCGTGCTGCCGTACTCGGGCGACGGGACCGACGCTCAGCGCGCGGGCCGCCTGCTCCGCGCGGATACGGTCGTCGAGGGCAGCGTCCAGCGCGTGGGGGACCGCATCCGCGTCGACGTGCGGCTCGTGCGCGTTTCCGACAGCCGGCCAATCTGGGGCGAGACCTTCGACACCGACTACGCGCGGGTCTTCGAGGTCCAGGACGCGATCGCGCAGAAAGTCGCCGAGACGCTCACTCCCGGCCTGAGCGCCGCCGCGCGAGCGAGGCTGGCCCGGCCCGGCACGCGGGACCTCGCGGCCTACAGGGCGTATCTTCGGGGCCGGTATTTCTGGAACCGACGGACCGAGGCCGATTTTCGCAAGGCGATCGAGGCCTTCGAACAGGCGATCAAAGAGGATCCGGAATACGCGCTGGCCTACTCGGGCCTGGCCGACTGCTACAGCCTGCTCGGCGTCTGGGGCGCCGGTCCGGCCGACGAGACTCACGGCCGCGCGCAGGTCGCAGCCCGGCGCGCCGTCGAGCGGGCCGACGCTCCGGCCGAAGCGCACGCGTCCGCGGGACTCGTCCTATGGGTCTACGGCTGGGACTGGGACGGCGCCGAGGTCGAGTTCCGGCGTGCCATCGCACTGAACCCGGGATACGCGACGGCGCACCAGTGGCGCGCGTACTCGCTCGCCTCGCGTGGACGGTTCGACGAGGCGATCGCGTCGGCCCAGCGCGCGCAGGCCCTGGATCCCCTGTCCCTGAGCCTCATGACGGACCTCGGCGAGATCCACATGTGGGCCGGCCGATACGACCGGGCCGTGGTCCACATTCGCGAAGCGCTGGAGCTCGAGCCGAACTTCGCGCTCGCCCACAACATGCTCGGGATGACCTACCTGAAGCAGGGACGCGCCGAAGAAGCCGTGCCCGAGCTCGAGCGGGCGGCGCAGCTCGAGGACGAGCCCCGCATGCTCACGACTCTGGGCTACGGTTACGCTCGCGCCGGCCGCACCGACGACGCCCTCCGCATCCGGGATCGTCTGGCGGCTCTGGCGAAGACGCGGTACGTCTCGCCTTTCGCCCTGGCGGTCGTGGACACGGGACTCGGGCGAGCCGATTCGGCGTTCGTTGAGCTCGAGCGGGCCTACGGCGAGCACTCGGACACGATGGCCATCTTGCGCACGTATCCGCTTTTCGAGAGTCTTCGGAGCGATCCGCGTTTCTGGGATCTCTTGCGCCGGGTCGACGAGTGGAAGGCCACCGCCGAGTGAATCCGCATGCTATCCACTTGCGGATCTGAGGCTTAGAGCGCGGCTCCGGAGTCGGGAGGCCGGGAACGCGGGCGAGAGGGTGGCCGGACGGGTCGTCGGCGACGCCAAGCCGCGGCCTGAGAAGAGTTTCCGCTTGACAGACCCCCCGCGGGCGCGTACGATTCGCGGGTTTTTCCTCACGACTCCGGCGAGTCGGTGGGCCTGTCTCGCCCGGTCTGAAGTAAAGCGTTTACGGTCGATCTCGGGTCCTTCCACGGCTCCGGGGGACTCGGGGAGATCAGGAGAGTCGATGCCGACAATTTCTCAACTCGTCCGGAAGGGCCGCGAGCGGCTGGCAGTGAAGACCGCGTCGCCGGCGCTGCAGCGTTCGCCGCAGAAGCGCGGCGTGTGCACACGCGTCTACACGACGACGCCGAAGAAGCCCAACTCGGCTCTGCGCAAGGTCGCGCGCGTGCGCCTGACCAACGGGATCGAGGTCACGACGTACATCCCGGGTGTCGGACACAATCTCCAGGAGCATTCGATCGTCATGATCCGCGGCGGGCGCGTCAAGGACCTGCCGGGAGTTCGCTACCACGTGATTCGCGGAACGCTCGATGCGGTGGGCGTGGCCAACCGCAAGCAGGGGCGTTCCAAGTACGGCGCCAAGCGCCCGAAGGCCTAAGAAGATGCCCAGACGCCGAGTCGTTGCCAAGCGCGAAATCCTGCCGGACCCGCTGTACAACTCCCAACTCGTCACCAAGTTCATCAACTCGGTGATGGGAGAGGGCAAGAAATCCGTCGCCGAGGGGATCCTCTACGGCGCGCTGAACCGCGTCGCCGAGAAGACGCAGGACGATCCGATGAAGGCCTTCAAGAAGGCGATCGAGAACGTCAAGCCGGCCCTCGAGGTCAAGTCCCGCCGCGTCGGCGGCTCGACCTATCAGGTGCCCGTGGAGGTGCGGCCCAACCGCCGGACCTCGCTCGCGATCCGCTGGATCATCGAGTACGCCTCGCAGAGAGGCGAGAAGACGATGAAGGAGAAGCTCGCCGCCGAGTTCCTCGACGCCTCGAACCTCCGCGGCGGCGCCGTGAAGAAGAAGGACGACACGCACAAGATGGCCGAGGCCAACAAGGCCTTCGCCCACTACCGCTGGTAACGACGAAACCTGAAACTGGAACCGGAAACCTTTAAGACCATGCCCCGCACGCACCCTCTCAAAGACACCCGCAACATCGGGATCATGGCGCACATCGACGCCGGCAAGACGACGACGACGGAGCGCATCCTGTTCTACACGGGTGTGAACTACAAGCTCGGCGAGGTGCACGAGGGCACGGCGACGATGGACTGGATGGTCCAGGAGCAGGAGCGCGGCATCACCATCACTTCCGCCGCGACGACGTGCTACTGGAAAGCGTCGGGGTCGGGGAATCTCGTCCGCATCAACATCATCGACACGCCCGGCCACGTGGACTTCACGGCCGAGGTCGAGCGCTCGCTTCGCGTCCTCGACGGCGCCGTGGCGGTGTTCGACGCGGTCGCGGGTGTCGAGCCGCAGTCCGAGACGGTGTGGCGCCAGGCCAACCGCTACGGCGTCCCGCGCATCGCCTTCGTCAACAAGATGGACCGCGTGGGGGCGAACTTCCCGCGCTGCGTCGAAATGATGAAGACGAAGTTGAACGCCAAGCCCGCCCCGATCCAGATCCCGTGGGGCACCGAGGCCAATCACAAGGGCGTCATCGACCTCGTCGCGATGAAGGCGATCGAGTTCCACGATGACGCCCAGGGCTCGAAGTTCGACGTCCAGGAGATCCCGGCCGACTTGAAGGAAGAGGCCGAGAAGTACCGCGAGATGCTGGTCGAGACCGTCGCCGAGACCGACGACGCGCTGCTCGAGAAGTACCTCCACGGCGGCAAGGTCGAGGCCCAGGAGATCAAGGACGCGCTGCGGCGCGCCACGATCGCCGGCCACGTCCAGCCGGTCGTGTGCGGCTCAGCCTTCAAGAACAAGGGCGTGCAGCAGCTGCTGGATGCGGTCGTCGACTACCTGCCGTCGCCCCTGGACATTCCGCCGATCAAGGGCCACGACGACGTGGGGGCGGAGCTCGAGCGTCCGGCCTCCGACGACGCTCCCTTCTCCGCGCTGATCTTCAAGATCATGACCGATCCGTTCGTCGGTCAGCTCGCGTTCTTCCGCGTCTACTCGGGCCACCTCGACGCCGGCTCCTCGGTCTTCAACTCGACCAAGGACGCCCGGGAGCGCATCGGGCGGCTGCTGAAGATGCACGCCAACAAGCGCGAGGAGATCAAGGAAGTCTGGGCCGGCGACATCGCCGCGGCCGTGGGTCTGAGGAACGTCCAGACCGGGGACACGATCTGCGACGAGGACAACCCCGTCATCCTCGAGGCGATGAACTTCCCCGAGCCCGTCATCGCGGTCGCTATCGAGCCCAAGACCAAGGCGGACCAGGAAAAGATGGGCATGGCGCTCGGCAAGCTGATGCAGGAGGACCCGACCTTCAAGGTGCACACCGACAAGGAGACGGGCCAGACCATCATCCGCGGCATGGGCGAGCTGCACCTGGAAATCATCACCGACCGCATGGTCCGTGAATTCAACGTCGGCGCCAACATCGGCAAGCCCCAGGTCGCCTACCGCGAGGCGATCACCAAGGAAGCGCCGGGACACGGACGGTTCGTGCGCCAGTCGGGCGGCCGCGGCCAATACGGCGAGGCCAAGATCCGGATCAAGCCGGCCGAGCCGGGCCACGACTTCGTGTTCGAGAACGCGATCAAGGGCGGCGCGATCCCGAAGGAGTTCATCAAGCCGATCGAGCAGGGCATCAAGGAGGCCATGGAGACGGGCGTCCTCGCCGGATACCCGACCACCGGCGTGCACGTTGAGCTCTACGACGGTTCGTTCCACGAGGTCGACTCCTCCGAGATGGCCTTCAAGATCGCCGGCTCGATGGCATACCAGGACGCGGCCAAGAAGGCCAAGCCGGTCATCAAGGAACCCATGATGGACGTCGAGGTCGTCGTGCCCGAGGATTACATGGGCGACGTCATCGGCGATTTGAACTCGCGCCGCGGGCACATCAAGCACATGGAGCCGCGTGCGGGCGTCCAAGTCATCACGGCCCGCGTCCCGCTCTCGGAGATGTTCGGTTACTCGACGAATCTGCGGTCGATGACGCAGGGCCGCGGCAACTACTCGATGCAGTTCGCCGTCTACGACGAGGTTCCCAAGTCGGTCAGCGAAGAGATCATCGCGAAGGTCGGCAGCAAGTAAGAGGAAAGCATGGCGAAAGAGAAGTTTGATCG
>Ga0075433_10001043_pt1 | contig 19807 bp, 20 predicted proteins | sample RhiMethybrSRZTD2_FD_75299 | JGI IMG/M metagenome (GOLD analysis project Ga0075433, IMG submission 75299) | Populus rhizosphere microbial communities from Tennessee, USA - Rhizosphere MetaG P. TD hybrid SRZTD2 | ecosystem: Host-associated > Plants > Roots > Rhizosphere > Soil | place: USA... | reverse complement strand
GGCCCGGCGCGGTGGCGGCGGCCCCGTAGAGATAGACCGGCAGCCCGTGGTCGGCCGCGAGCCGCTCGCCCACCGCCCGGGCCACCGCGATCGCGTCGGCCATGGTCAGGTCGCGCAGGGGGACGAACGGCAGCACGTCGAGCGCGCCCAGCCGCGGGTGGATGCCCTGATGTGCACGCATGTCGACGGCCTCGAACACCGCGCGGGCCAGCGAGAGGGCCGCCGCCTGCACCGCCTCGGGGGCGCCCAGGAAGGTGAAGACCGAGCGATGGTGGTCCGGGTCGATGTGGACCGAGGCCAGGCGCACCCCCTTGACCTGGGTGATCGCACGGCCCAGCCGGTCGATGACGGCCGGGCTTCGCCCCTCGCTGACATTGGGCACGCACTCGAGCACGGAGGCCGCCACGACGGCATCCATCATAGCGAAATTACTGAGCTATACTACGGGGGCCATGCCCGCCCTCGCCGTCGGGAAGCTTCCACCCCAGATCCTCGAGCGCCTGCTCGGCAAGCTCGCGCCCGCCGACCCGCGCGTGGTGATGGGGCCGCGTCTCGGCGAGGACGCGGCGGTGCTCGACATGGGCGACCGCTACCTGGTGGCCACCGCCGATCCCATCACCTTCGCCACCGACGAGGCCGGCTGGTACGCCCTGCACGTCAACGCCAACGACATCGCGGTGCGTGGGGCGCGTCCGATGTGGTTCCTCGCCACCGTGCTGCTGCCCGAGGGCGCGGCCACCGACGCCACCGTGGAGCGGCTCTTCGCCGATCTGGGTGAGGCGTGCGCGGAGCTGGGGGTGGCGCTGATCGGCGGCCACACCGAGGTGACCGCGGGCCTGCCGCGGGCCATCGTCTCCGGATGCATGCTGGGCGAGGTGGCGAAGGACCGTCTGGTCACGACGGGCGGCGCCCGGCCGGGCGACACGCTGCTCCTCACCAAGGGCGTGCCGCTCGAGGGGACCGCGATCGTGGCGCGTGAGCGGGCGGCGGAAGCCGGGCGCCGCGGGGTGCCCGGCGACGTCGTGAAGCGCGCGCAGGATCTCCTGCGCCGGCCCGGCATCAGCGTGGTGCCGGAGGCCCGCGCCGCGTGCGCGGTCGCCCGCGTGCACGCGATGCACGATCCGACCGAGGGCGGCGTGGCCACCGCGTGCTGGGAGCTGGCCCAGGCCGCCGACGTGGGGCTGCGGGTGGATCGCGAGCGCATCCCGGTGCTGCGCGAGGGCCGGGTGCTCTGCGAGGCCTTCGGGCTCGACCCGCTCGGCACGATCGCGTCCGGCGCGCTGCTGCTCGCGGTGGATCCCGGCGACGCGGAGGGCGTGATCGCAGCCTGCCGCGGGGCCGGAGTGGAGTGCGCCGCCGTCGGCCGCGTCACCGACCCCTCGCAGGGCGTGAGCCTGGTGACCGGAGGTCACGCGCGCCCCATGCCCACGTTCCCGCAGGACGAGATCACTCGCATCTTCTCGGAGGGCTAGGATGCCCCAGATCGGTTACGCCCACCGCCAGGCGCCCATGAGCCGCCGCGGCATGGTGGCATCGTGTCACCCGCTGGCCTCGCTGGCCGGCGTGGAGGTGCTCAGGTCGGGCGGCAACGTGGTGGACACCGCCATCGCCACCAACGCGGTGCTCGGAGTCACGCAGCCGAACTACTGCGGCGTCGGCGGCGACATCTTCGTGCTCTACCACGAGGCGGCCACGCGGCGCGTGCACTTCCTGAACGGCGCGGGCCGCTCCGGCGCGCGCGCGACCCTCGACGAGCTGGCCCGGCGCGGGCTCACCGCGGTGCCCGGCACCGGCGCGGGCTCGGTCTCGGTCCCCGGCGTCACCCGCGGCTGGCGGATGCTGCTCGACCGCTTCGGCACGCGGCCGCTGGCCTCGCTCCTCGAGCCCGCGGCCTACTACGCGGGCGAGGGGTTCCCGCTCACCGACGTGGTCGCGCAGGCGATCCGCGAGAAGGCGCCGCTCACCGACGACCCGGAGTGGCACCGCGTGTTCGTGCCGGGCGGCGCGTTCCCGCGGATGGGCCAGTGCTTTCGCCAGCCCGACCTGGCCCGCACCCTCACCGAGCTCGGGCAGGAGCCCGAGCTGTTCTACAAGGGGCGCGTGGCGCGCTCCATCGCCGAGCGCATGAGCCGCGACGGCTTCCTCACCGCCGACGACCTGGCCGCGCACGAGGGTGAATGGGGCGAGCCGATCTCATCGACCTATCGCGGCTACACCGTCTACGAGACGCCGCCGCCCACCCAGGGCCTGGCCGCGCTCTTGACCCTGAACCTGCTGGAGGGCTTCGACCTCGCGCGGTACGAGGTCCATTCCCCCGAGCACCTGCACCTGCTGATCGAGATGACCAAGCTGGCCTACGCCGATCGAAACCGCTGGGTGGCCGACCCGAGCCACGAGCGGGTCCCGGTCGAAGCCCTGCTCAGCAAGAGCTTCGCGGCACGCCGCCGGCGCGCCTTCGATCCCGAGAAGGCGCAGCCGCACACGTGGGGCCCGCTCGATGGCGATACCACCGGCTTCGTGGTGGCGGACGGGCAGGGCAACATCATGAGCGTCATCCAGAGCCTCTACAAGTCGTTCGGCTCCGCGGTGGTGGCGCCCGACACCGGGGTGGTGCTCCAGAACCGGGGCGCCTACTTCAACACCGACCCCGCGCATCCCAACTGCTTCGCGCCGGGCAAGCGGCCATTCCACACCCTGATCGCCTGCGTGGTCACTCGCGACGAGCGGCCGGTACTGGGCTACTCCAACATGGGTGGCGACGGGCAGGCGATGTTCCACGCCCAGTCGCTCACCAACGCGCTCGACTACGGCATGGAGATCCAGGAGGCGATCGAGCGGCCGCGCTTCGTGGCCGGACCGATCGACCCGGGCGACGTGGAGGACCAGGTGCGCATCGAGAGCCGGGTGCCCGCGGCGACGCGTGAGGCGCTCACCCGCAAGGGCCACAAGGTGGTCCCGGTCTCCGACTTCTTCCTGCGCGTGGGCCACGCCCACGGCATCACCCTCACCGACGGCACCCTGCGGGGTGGCGCCGATCCCCGCGGCGACGGCGCCGCGATCGGCTTCTGATGGCCGGGCGCGGGCGCGCGCTGCTGGTCGCGCTGGCGATGGCCGGGCTGCTCCTCGGCCGAGGCTCTGCCGCCGCGGAGGAGTGGGGCCAGATCGAGCCGGGGGCGACAACCGCCGACGAGGTCCGCGCCCGCTACGGCGCTCCCAGCAAGGAGACGCGCGGCAAGGCGGACAACTACGACACGCTCCAGTGGGTGTACGAGGACGCGCGGGCGCCGGGCGGCATCCAGAAGATGACGGTGGACTACGGGCTGCTCACCCCGCAGGGATACAAGCCGTCGGTGGTGCGGGTGCTGAGACTCGAGCCCAAGTCCAAGGTCTTCGGGCGGAACACGGTGATCCAGGCGTGGGGCGTGCCCGACGGCATCACCGAGCACAGCGGCATGGACGTGTTCTTCTACAAGACCGGGCTCCTCGTGAACTTCGACAAGGAAGGCGAGGAGGCCGTGCTGCTCACGTTCACGCCGCCCCAGCCCGACGCCGCGGCCCCGGCCGCACCGAAGCGCTAGCCGGGCCCCGCGCACTCTGATGATCGATCACCTGATGGCGCTGGACCCCGGCGGTCGCGGCATCGCCGCGTTCTTCGTGCGTGGCGGTGCCACCGCGGCGGCCCAGGCGCTGCGGAAGAGCCGACGGGTCCTGCTGACCACCGGCTTCGCGGTGGGTCCGGGCCTGCCTGAGACCGACGGCCCGCCGGGCACCGCGTGCCTCGGGCGTGCGCTGCGGACGCTGGGCGCCGACGTGGTCTACGTGACCGACGCGGTGGCGGTGCCGCCGCTGCAGGCCGCGCTCAAGGTGCTGGGCGAGCCCTCCACGGTGGAGACCTTCCACGTGGCGCACGGCGCGGGCGCGGGTGCCGCGCGCGCGACGGCCCGCCGGCTGCTGGCCGAGCACCGGCCCACGCACCTCGTCGCCATCGAGCGTCCCGGCCGCGCCCGCGACGGGCATTACCGGAGCGCCCGCGGGCTCTCGCTAAGCGAGTGGAACGGCGCGCTCGACGAGCTGTTCCTGGTCGCATCCGCGCGCACCGTGACGGTCGGGGTGGGCGACGGCGGCAACGAGGTGGGGATGGGCAACGTGCGCGCCCGGGTGGCCCGCGCGGGCGGTGTGTTCCCGCGCATCGCGTCGGTGGTGAAGGTGAAGCACCTGGTCGTCGCGGGCGTCTCCAACTGGGGCGCCTACGGCATCGTGGCCGAGCTGGCGCGCCTGGCCGGCCGGCCCTTGCTGCACAGCGGTGAGGAGGAGCAGGCCATGGTGGCGGCCTGCGTGGAGGCGGGCGCGGTCGACGGCCTGACCCATCGCCCCGAGCCGACGGTGGACGGCTTGCCTTTGCCCGCCCACATCGGCATGCTTGAGCTGCTTCGAGTGCTGGAATCACCCCGTCGAACCGGAGGCCCGAGCAAATGAGCGCTGCCCAGCAGAGCGTGATCGAGACCTACAAGGCCATGCACCCCAAGTCGTCCGCGCTCTACGAGCGCGCGCGCGGCATCATTCCGGGCGGCGTCACCCACGACGGCCGCCACATGAAGCCGTTTCCGGTGTACGTGGAGCGGGCCCTCGGGTCGCGCAAGTGGGACGTCGACGGGCACGAATACATCGACTACTGGATGGGGCACGGCGCGCTCTTCCTCGGCCACTGCCACCCGGCGGTGGTGAAGGCCATCCAGGAGCAGGCCACGCGCGGCACCCACTTCGGGGCGAGCCACGAGCTCGAGGTGCGCTGGGCCGAGCTGATCACCAAGCTGATCCCCTCCGCGCAGATGGTCCGCTTCGCGATGTCGGGCACCGAGGCCACCCACCTCGCGCTGCGCATCGCGCGCGCCTTCACCGGGCGCAACAAGGTGGTGAAGTTCCAGGGCCACTTCCACGGCTGGCACGACGGGGTCGTCGCGGCGGTGAACCCGCCCTACGAGGTGCCGATGTCGGCGGGCGTGCCGGAGTCCGTGCTCGACCAGCTGCTGGTGTGCCCGCCCAACGACATCAAGTCGGTGGAGACCATGCTCGAGCGCGGTGACGTGGCCGCGGTGATCCTCGAGCCGGCGGGCGGCCAGTCCGGCACCACACCCACCATCCCGGGCTACCTCCAGGAGCTGCGAAGCCTCACCACCCGGAACAACGTGGTCCTGATCTTCGACGAGGTGATCACCGGCTTCCGCTACTCGCCCGGCGGCGCGCAGGCCTACTTCGGCGTGACCCCCGACATGACCACGCTGGCCAAGATCGTGGCCGGCGGCCTGCCCGGGGCGGCGGTGGTGGGCAAGAAGGAGCTCCTGTCGATGATGGCCCACCGCGGGGATCCGGTCTTCGACCGCAGCCAGCGCGTGGCCCAGAACGGCACCTTCAACTCCAACCCGGTCTGCGCCGCCGCCGCCATCGCCACCCTCGAGCTGGTCGCCGACGGGGCGCTGCACGCGCGCGCCAACAAGGCGGGCGACGAGCTGCGCTCGGGCCTCTCGGAGGCGATGAAGCGCGCCGGGGTGCCCGGCACGTGCTTCGGCGAGGCGTCGATCTTCCACGTCTCGTTCGAGGGCAAGCCCGGCCTCGCCGGCTTCGATCGCCCGCGCCGCGGCGATCTCTACCACCTGCTGCGCTGCGCGCTGCTGAACAACGGCGTCGACTGCGCCAGCCACCACGGCTGGATCTCCGCGGTGCACAGCGACGCCGACATCGAGCGCACCATCGCGGCTCACGAGAAGGCCTTCCGCGAGATGGCCGCCGACGGTGTCTTCAAGGGCATGTAGCGCGCTCTGATGGACGACGCCCAGCGGCGCGCCAAGCTCCAGGATCTCTACGACCTCGCCCAGGGCTCCGAGGAGTTCGAGGGCGGCGTGACCTGGGAGCCCGAGACCGAGGCCCTCGTGGTGGGCAACTGGGCCTTCTTCGCCATCGACGAGATCGGCGATCTCGCGCTGTCGTTCCACCTCGATTCGCACCCGGTCGCGGTCGCGCGCCTGACCCGCTTCCTGGTCCAGCACGACGTGCCCTTCGTGCTCCACGAGGCCTTCACGGTCGACGACGACGACCGCATCGTCTTCGAATCCGACACCGCGAGCGACGTCGAGGACGGCAAGAAGTAGCAGCCTTTATAGACGTTTCCGCCCCGTTCTGCTATCCTCGAAAACTCGTGGTGGGCTGGTAGCTCAGTTGGTAGAGCACAGGACTGAAAATCCTGGTGTCGGCGGTTCAATCCCGTCCCAGCCCACCATTCATTTCCAACAGTTGCCCACCAGAGAATTTCCCCCAAGCTGAGTTTGTGACCAGATTTGTGACCAACTCGGGCACACTCCAGCGCGTTCCAGCGCACGAATCTATATTCGAGGGGGCCGCCTCGAGGGCGATCTGAGAGTCTCCGCCGTTCCTATTCCGGTGAGGCACTCATTCCTAGACCGTTGAGTTCTAGGCACTATCGATCTTTCCCCGGCGCAAACGGGCAGCGAACGAAGGCACTCCGCGGTTTTTTCGGCTGGTCTCTTGTCGGCGAACCGTAGGTTGGCGGCGGCTCGCTCTATCCGATCTCAGGAACGCGGGTGGTCCGCGGGCAGATATGCTAGGAGGCTTGGCTGAGTGCGGAACGAACGGCGGCGACGACTTGGTCGAGATCGTACGGCTTGCCGATGATCTCGATGGCTTCGGTCTCCCCCACGAGGTGGTCAAGGGCGGGCTTGTTTGTCGTCGTGATCACGAAACGGCACTGTTGCACGGGCTGTGCGCTACGAACTAGTTTCAGGAAGTTCCAGTTCGTGGCATAGGGCAGGGAGACATCGTAAACAATCACGGCCGGGCGGTGATCCTCGATGAATGAGATGAAGTCGAGCTCGCCTTTCTTGAGCTCCGAGATATGACCGGCGATGGTATGGAACCCTTGAGCTTCAAGCATCGTTCGTAACATCTCGACCGTGTCACTGCTGGAATTGAACACGGCGACGATTGGCTTGGCGGCAGCAGTTGAACTCTCGATCTCCATAAGCCCGCGCAGAGCGTAATCCTTTCCGGGCGCTAATGTCCAGTGGACAGTACCGCCGGTGTCGGCGAGCGAGATGGTGCATTCGTTGGCGCGTCAGCCGGCCCGGCCCGCGAGGCTCGCGACGGTCGCGGTTAGCTCGGAGATGACCTTCGTCGTGATGGCGATGGCGGCCGGGGCGGCGTGGAGCCACGGGGGGCTCCCGCGCCGCCTCTTTCTTCTCCGGCGGTTACCCCAGGCCAACCAGGGACAGCCGTCTCACGCGCGCCCGTCGGTCGCGCCGAAGCGGGCCCGCACAGCACATGGGTAGCACAAGGCTCAAGCACTGGGCCTGACCAGTCTAGTCCAGGCGAAGAGAACAAAGAAAGGAGGCCAGTTTACGCATCTCGCCCGACGCTGGTCGAATACCGATCTCGACCCCTGTTGCCCAGAGTTAGTTCACAGGTGGGCGAGCGGCAAGGGCAACCACGTTGTTGGCCTACCGGACGAGCGCGAGTCGCAGCATGAACCTCACCCTCTGGTCGTCACCCCACGGCTCCGCCTCTAGCTGAATTTGCGTACCATGCTGGCGCGCGACCAGCTGAGCAAGATAGAGTCCCTTCCCTGATCCCTCGACATTGGTCGTCGCCCTCACCCCGCGGTCGAAAATCTCAGGGGTCAGGTAGCGACCGGCCGCGCCCGGCATCCTGTCCGGCGGCGGGGTTCCAAGCGTGGACCGCGCGGTGCTAGCCGCGAAGGCGGCGAGCTAGGGCCAGGGAGCAGGCGCAGCGACGGCCGGGGACCTCGCGCACCGCGAGCCCGCGGTTCAGGCCGAGCGGCTTCGGCGTCGAGAGGCATGCCGCCCACCACTCGCCCACGCGCTCTAGCCCGACGATCTGGGCCTCGGGCTCCGAGACGAGGATGCCCGCGGTGTAAGCCTTCACGGCGGCCATCGTCGGGAACATGAGCGGGAAGTGACGGCGGATGGTGCCGGGCATGCCGCTAACGTATCACGCGCCTAGCGAGCGGAGCGGCTGTCGGTGCGGTAACATCCCCGCGCCATGAGTCGCCGCTCCCAACTACAGTGCACGTCGATGACGTGGTCGAGGCGATCTTCCAGCGGCTTTGTATCCGCCAACAAGACAGTCCACCGGATGCCGACCGCAGCATGAGCCTGGTGGAGCTGCGGCTCGCTCTGGGCGTAACGGAAGCGCTGCTGAACGAGGCGCTATGGCTGCTCACGTTCCCTGGTGACAAGCGCATCACCTATCCCGCCCCGGGGCACGTTGCGCTGGGCCCGGAGTGGCGGGAACGTTGCGAGCGAAAGGAAACCAAGCGTAGGGTAGGGGGCACCGGGTAACTGCCGAGACGCTCGGTCATCGCCCGAAGAGGCTGCACTGAAATGGTCCCTTTGCTAGGGAGGAGGAGGACGCCATGATCACCGACATCGCCGCATACCTACGGTTCTTCGACAGCGTGAGGCGCCGGACGGAACGCGACGTCGCCGCGCTGCCTCCGGCGGCGGTGGCGTGGCGGCCGCCGGCCGCCGCGGGGGAGGCGGGCTGGGGCATCGGCCAGATCGTCGCCCACATCGGCGTCTCGCGGCTGTACTTCGCCAGCGCCTATCGCGGCGAGGGCTGGATCTGGGGAGAGGCCGAGGCCGAGCCGGACGACCAGCGGACGTGGCTACCGTGGCTCGAGCGGTCGGCGGAGCGGTTCGGGGCCCTCCTGCGCGAGACGCCCGCGGCCTGGCTCACCCGCGGCGTGGAGATGATCGATACACCCGGCGGCACGCTCTCGGGCTGGCGCGTGCTCATGATGCACATCGAGCACGAGGTCCACCACCGCTCCCAGATCGACGCCTATGCCGGCCTCGAGGGCTGGCCCGTGCCCGACATCTTCAACCGGTCGGCGGAGTCGATCGACGCCCTCCAGTCCGGGCAGCGCGCCCACCACGGGCGCTGACCGGCGGCCCGCGACCGCCTCCAAGGAGAACCGAGATGAGTTGGAACGGCACGCCGGTGATCGACCTCGATTCCCACATCGTGGAGCGGGCGGACCGCTTCTACGGCGACTATCTCGATCCCGCGTATCAGGACCCGTACCGGCAGCTGTGTGAGGCCCTCAAGCAACAGGCCGAGGCAGGCAACGCGTACTCGCTCTTCGGCAGCCGCACGTCGCTCGTCGAGCCTGTCGAGGCTGGCCGGCCTCTCGGCCGGCGCGACACGTTCGGGCTCACCCGGCGGTCGGGTATGGAGGGCGGTCGCCGGGCGTTCCCGCCCGGGCGCGTGGAGGCGCTGCCGCCGATCCGCCCCGAGGTGAGCTGGGACGTCAAGGCCCGCCTCGAGGACATGGATCGCGCCCGCGTGGACGTCAGCGTGCTCTATCCGACCCACGTCTCGAGCTACTGCGCGCTCCGCGACGTGGGGTTCGAGAACGCGCTCTATCGTGCCTACCACCGGTGGGTGGCCGACTTCTGCGCCCAGGCGCCAGCGCGCCTCAAGTGGACGGTGGTGGCCAACATGCGCGACGTCGTCTCGGGCGTGGCCGAGGTCCGCCACTGGGCGACCCGGGACCCGAATCTGGTCGGCATCTACATCTCGCCGCAGGCCCCCGAGGGCAAGCTGCTCGACAACCCGGACCTCTATCCCCTCTACGAGGTCGCCCAGGAATTGGACCTGCCCCTGCTGGCGCACGGCGGGACGGCGCGGCCGCCGTACGGGCCCGGCACCTTCGACCTCGACGGCGCCTGGTTCCTTCTCCACAGCTTCGCGAATCCGTGGGCGGGGATGGCCGCGCTGGGCGCGCTGGTCGGCGGCGGCATCTTCGAGATGTTCCCGACGCTGCGCGCCGCGATCATCGAGACCGGCGGCGGCTGGCTGCCCCTGGCGCTGGATCGCCTGGACACCCACTACCTCATGTCACCGGGTCACGTCCCGAACCTCAAGCGCCTGCCGCGCGAGGTCCTGGCCGAGGGGCGATATTTCCACGCTATCGACACCTGGGAGCGCTCGCTGCCCTTCTGCGTGCAGGAGCTCGGGGAGGATCTGTGGCTCTTCGCGACCGACTGGCCGCACGGCGACACGGCGTGGCCGGAGGGCCTCGACCAGGTCGTGAATCGTCCCGAGCTCGGCGAGCGCGCCAAGCGGAAGATCCTGAGCGAGAACGCGATGCGACTCTGCCCGCGCCTGCGCGCCTAGGGCGGGCCCGACCTAGCGGCCCAGCGCAACCGAGCGGGCAGGTTCAGCCCAGCGGCACGCCCTCGATGGTGATCCGGTGCATCAGGCGGCGCTGCTCAGGGTAGTCGTTGAGCGCGTAGTGCCAGGTGCACCGGTTGTCCCAGAAGGCGATCGAGCCCGGACCCCACTGGAACCGGCACGAGAACTCGGGCCGCGCGGCGTGCTCGTAGAGGTATTGCAGCAGCGGACGGGACTCCTCGTCGGTCCATCCGTCGATACGGACCGTGAAGCCTGGATTGACATAGAGTGCCTTCCGACCGGATCCGGGATGTCGGACGACGACCGGATGCACCGCGTCCTGGACGGCCATCTCCGGATTGAGCACCCGCCCTTGGAGATCGCCCCGAAGGCAGTAGGTCGAGGTCCCGAAGACGTGGCGGCTCGAGTGCAGCGCACGGAGGCCCTCGAGCGTCCGCTTGAGCCCGTCGGACAGCGCGTCGTACGCGCGGTACATGCTCGCGAACAACGTATCGCCGCCCGACCCGGGGACCTCACGCGCGTAGAGGATCGATCCCATCGCGGGAGCGAGATCGTAGCTGTGGTCAGTGTGCCAGTTGCCCCCGATGTTCCGCTGCTGGTCAGGCTCCTTGCGCACTTCGGCGATCTCCGGGTAGCCGTCGACCGTCTTGAAGAACCGGTTGACGTTGATCGCGCCGAAGCAGCGGGCGAATCCCAGGTGCTGCTCGGGGGTCAGCCGTTGATCCCGAAAGAAGACGACACCGTAGTCCGCCACGGCCTTCCGGATCGCGTCGACTCCGGCCGCCGGCAGCGGCCGAGCTAGGTCCACGCTGTGGATGCTAGCCCCGAGCGCCGAGGCGAATGCCTGGATCTCCATTGTCAGCTCCCTACCCCTTGCCGCGGATCTTGACGCCGGCCTTCTCCAGGATCGCTTCGGCGTCCTTCTGAAGGGACTTCATGCCGTCCGTGACGTTCGTCTGTCCCGAGGCGATCGCGGTCATGGCGATGATGACCCGGTCGCCGATCGGCGGGAACTGTGGCACGGTGCGGTACACCATGTAACCGGCCCCGGCGCGCTTCATCACGGACAGGTGCAGCGCGGCCAGGTCCGAGCCGCGCCACGTGAACTTCTTCCGCACCTCTGGGTGATCCAGCACCGACGCGCGGGTGCACGCCAGATGGCCCTGTTCGAGCGCCGCCGACAGCATCGTCTCCTTGCTCACCGCCCACTTGATGAACTCCCAGGCGGCCGCCTTGTTCTTCGAGGCCTTGTTGATGAAGTAGCCGTGCACCGCCAGCTGAGGGAAATGGCCCTTCGGGCCGCTCGGCGTGTTCGTGAACGCCATGCGGTCGCCGAGCGTCGTCTTCCTTGGATCGATGATGTGCTGGGTGTTCCCCATCCCGTCGAGGAAACAGGCGGCCTTGCCCTGCTGCATGATTGCCTGCGCGATGGAGGGGTCGAGCTTGATGCCGCCGGGCGGCGAGTACTTGCTGAGCATGGTGGTGAAAATCCCGGCGGCCTTGATCGCTTCCGGCGTGTCGAAGCTCGGCGTGAGATCGCTGGGCGGGTTCGCGAAGAAGTTGCCGCCGTAGGAGAGCAGCCAGTTCGGGAAGATCCAGTGGAGGTTGTCCTCGGTGACGAAGCCTGCGACCTGCCGCGAATGGATCTTCGCGGCGGCCTCTTGGAGCGCCTCGAACGATTCCGGGAACTTCGCGTAGCCGGCCTTGTCGAAGAGGTCCGCCCGGTAGCCGACGACCGTGCTGTCGGAGAGCCACGGCAGCGCGTAGATCGTCTCTCCGCGCTTGAACGGCGCCATTGCGCCGGCCACAAAATCGTTGACCTCGAGGGCCGCCTTGTCGGTAAGCTTCGGGTCGTCGATGTAGGCGTTGAGGGGCTCGGCCCACCCGGCGCCGATCCAGCGGCCGCTCCGGATGAAGATCATCTGCATCACGTCGTAGGCGCCGGAGCCGCTCGCCAGCTCCAGGTCCTCGCGCTGGTTCAGGACCGGGAACGACATCTGGTCGATCTCGACCTTGATGCCGGTCTGCTGCTCGAACGCCGGCAGCTTGGCCAGCAGCGCGGCCGCGTAGGCATGCGAGACCTGCGACATCTTGATCCGCGTGCCGGCATAGGGCTTCGCACTCTGCGCGCCGAGGCGAGCGAGGCGGGTACCGCTCGCCGTGAGGCCAGCCGCGATGGCGGTGGATCGAAGGAACCGTCGACGGTTCAGGTGTTCCATGATGACCCCCTCAGCCTTTCAGGGCGCCGGCGGTGAGGCCGCGCACAAGATACTTGCGCACGACCAGCGACAACGCAACGACGGGTAGCATGATCATGGTGGCCGCGGCCGTCACCTTGCCCCACTCCCAGCTCTCGTAGTTCATGAAGTTGACGATCGCTACGGGGGCCGTCACGGCCTCGCTCCGGGTCAGCAGCAGGGAGTAGAAGAAGTCGTTCCAGGACAACAAGAAGGTGAAGATCGCGGTGGTGGCGAGTCCCGGTGCGGAGAGCGGCAGAGCGATCGCGGAGAACGCCCGCACGATGCCCGCCCCGTCGATGTACGCCGCCTCTTCCAGCGAGCGCGGCAGGCCATCGAAGAACGCGCGCATCATCCAGATGACGAGCGAGAGATTGAACGTCAGATAGATGATCACGAGGCCCAGGCGAGTATCGATGAGGTCCAGCTCCTTGTAGATGAGAAAGAACGGGATCCCGAAGGCGATGGCCGGGGCCATCCGCGTGGAGAGCGTCCACAGGGACACGAGCCCGGCGCCGCGAAACCGGGCCCTGGAGAGCGCATAGGCGGCGGGCACGCCCAGCGCCAGTGAGAGCACCGTAGCCACGGTTGCCGTCACGGTACTGTTGGTCAGGGCCCGCAAGAACTTGCCCTGGAGGACGTCGGCGTAGTTTTGCAGGGTGACCTGGAAGGTGAAGGTCGGCGGCATCTGAAACGCCTCGAGGCCCGACTTGAACGACATCTGGACGATGAAGATGGCGGGAGACAGGACGAGGAGGACGAGCAGGGCCACGGCCAGCATCGCCCACGCGCGCCGCGGGCTACTCAACCTCCACCTCCCATCTGGCCACGTGCAGTGCGACCAGGCTCATGAGCAGCGTGACCCCGAGCATTACCACGATGATCGCGCTCGCGTAGCCCACATAGGTGTAGGAGAACCCCTCGAGGTAGGCATAGAAGTTGGTCACCTCGGTCGCCGTCCCCGGCCCGCCCCCGGTCATGATGAAGATATGAGGGAAGGCCTTGACGCTGTCGATCAGCCGGAAGACGGTGGCCACGACCAGCGCCGGCTTCACCAGCGGCAGCGTGACGTAGCGGAAGACCTGCCAGCGCGATGCCCCGTCGAGGCGCGCGGCCTCCAGGGGTTCTTGCGGCAACATCTGTAGCGCCGCGAGTAGCATCAGCATCACGAAGGGAAACCACTCCCACACGTCCGCGATGATGATCGCCCAGAGCGCGAATCGCGGATCCACGAGCCACGCCGGCTGCGGCAGCCCGAGGAGGCCCAGGGTCCAGTCGAGGATGCTGATGTCCGGCGTGAAGAGGACCTTCCAGATCAGGGCGACGACCACGGGCGGCAGGACCATCGGCACGATGAACGTCGCCCGCACCAGCCCGAGGAGCTTCAACCGGCCGTTGAGGAGCAGGGCAATTGCGAATCCGATGACCACCTGGAGTGACACGGTCCAGAAGGAGAGCTGGGCCTGAATCCACACCGAGTTCCAGAACCGCCCATCGCGCGTGACCTCTCGGTAGTTGGTCAGACCAGCCCAGCGCAGCGAGGCCGGATTCGACATGTCGAGCGAGGTCAAGCTCGTCGCGAGGAGAAAGACCAACGGAAGGATTGTCACCAGGAGGAGGACCAGCAGTGACGGGCCTAGGAATACTAGGAAAACGCGCTGCCGCGCGCGATTCCAGGAGGGCCGGGTAAGGCGCGCGGTCGATAGCCGCCACACCCCGGGGGCGGCCCGTTCCGCTGGCGCAATTGACGCCACCGCGGGCTCCTTGGACACCGGTGTTGTGAGCGCCATGGCGGTCCGGGGCCGAGAATCGTCCGAAACCTGCGCGCCGTCAAGTGATAGAGTCTCGCCAGAGCTTCAACCGAAGGGGGACGCCATGCCTCACGACCTCGTCATCAGGAACGGGATGGTCGTCGATGGGTCCGGGTTTTCGCGCTATCGGGCCGACGTTGCGGTCAGCGACGGCCGGATCGCCGAGATCGGCCGGATCCGGGGATCGGCCCGCCAGACGATCGACGCCGAGGGGCTCTTCGTCGCCCCGGGCATCATCGATCTCCACACGCACTATGATGTCCAGCCCTTCTGGGACCGCCTCTGCACGTCCTCCGTCTGGCACGGCGTCACGACCGTGCTCACCGGCAACTGCGGGCTGACGCTCGCCCCGCTGCGCCCCGAGCACCGCGAGACGATGCTGGCCACCTTCTGCTGCGTCGAGGATCTCCCGGTGACCGCGCTCGGCGCGGTACTGCCGTGGACGTGGCAGAGCTTCGACGAGTTCCTGAAGGCCATCGACATCGGGCTCGGGGTCAACTTCATGCCCCTCGTCGGGCACAACCCGCTGCGGTTGAGCGTCATGGGCGCCGAGGCCTGGGACCGCGCGGCCACCCCCGACGAGATCGCGGCGATGCAGGCGCTCCTGCGCGCGGCGCTCGAGGAAGGCGCCTGGGGCTGGAGCACGACCAATTCGCCGACCCACGCCGGGCCGCAGGGGCAGCCGGTGCCCACGCGGCTGGCCACCGACGAGGAGCGCCTCGCGCTTGGGCGCACGCTGGGCGAGTGGAACCGCGGCGTCATCGAGATCCTGCCGCCCGGCGCCGGGCGGCCCGACGAGGCCGATCAGCGGCACCTCTTCGACGTCGCGCAGGCGAGCGGCCGGCCCGTGTTCTTCCTCGGCTTTGACGCGAGCGCGCGCGACTATGTCGAAGCGTCGACGCGGCAGGGCGCGCAGCTCTACAACCTGCTTCGCGTCATTCCCTTCAACCCGCGCTTCACCCTCAAGAAAACGACCTACTTCGCCAACCTCGACGTGTGGGACGTCATCATGGCCGCGCCGTTCGAGGAGCGCATGGCGCTCCTGACCGATCCGGGTCGGCGCGCGGAGCTGCGCGCGGCGGCCACCCAGCGGCAGCGGCGGCGGCCAGGTGTCCTCGGACGGTTCATCAAGTGGGATGCGATTATCGTGAGCAAGGTCGCCCTCGACGCGCATCGCCCGCTCGAAGGACGCACGATCGCCGAGCTGGCCGAGAGCACGGGCAAGCACGTGGCGGACGTGATGCTCGACCTGGCCGTCGCGGAGCAGCTCGAGACCGAGTTCTTCCTCCAGTCGCGCTCACCGGCGGTCGACGTCGAGCTGGCGGAGTACGTGAAGACCGGCCACGCCATCCCCTCCCAGACGGACGCGGGGGCTCATCTCAACACGAATTTCTGTACGGCCGGCGAGTCGAGCTACGTGCTGGGCGAGTGGGTGCGGGAGCGGCAGCTTCTCACCCTGGAGGACGCCATCCGCCGCTTCACGTTCCAGCCCGCGCGCATCATGGGCTTGAGCGACCGAGGTCTCGTGCGGAAGGGGATGGTCGCCGACCTGATGGTCTTCGATCTCGCCCGGATCAACGTCAAGGAGGACGAGATCACACATGACGGGCCGAGCGGCTCGCCGCGGCGCGTGCAGCGGGCCGAGGGCGTCGAGCATGTGATCGTGGGCGGCGAGCCGGTCTTCCATCATGGTCAGCACACCGGCGTGCTGCCGGGCCGGGTGCTCCGGGCGCCGCGGCGGTCCTGACCCGGCCGCTCGCTACGGGTGCTTCGTCCGGGCGCGATGAGATCCCGGGGGACTGGCCGGCCGACAGTGAGGATCGCGAGCGACCGGAGCGGCGCGGCCCACGCCGAGAGCTGCGAATCGCCCACAGGAAGTCGGGATGCGTGATGCTCCGGGAGCCATACTCTCCTACGAGGCACTGGAGTCGCCGCAGCACGCGGATGGGGTCACACCCAGCACCGTGAGTCGATTCGGCTGGCGATTCCGCTCCTCCTCGTCGCCCTCGAGGTCGTAGTTGAGGTGATACACTTCCCATTCGACGCCGTCGGGATCTTTCACCCAGAACTTGTCCTGGTTGGCGTGGCAGCAGTTGACCCCCATCTCCTCCAACACGGCCAGTCCGGCGACCTTGACGCGAGCCAGCTGCGTCATCACGTTGTCGACGGAATCGACCTGGACGCCGACGTGGTCGATCGTGCCCGCGCCGACAGGGCCGCCCGTCGAAAGCGCGAGGTTGACTGGCGCCCACTCGGGCAGGAACTTGACATACTCCGGCTTGACCTTGACCGGGTCCCCGCCCAGGAACTTCTCGTAGAAAGCTCGGCTTTTGGCGAGATCCGACACGTGCATGTGGAGATGGACCTTGGCGCTCATGGTTCCCCCTAGCAGCATGCGGTGAGCAGGCGCACCAACGCGGTGACCCGTTCCCGCTGCACCGAATAGTAGATGTACCGCTCTTCCTTCCGGCTTTCGAGCAGACCCGCCCGTCGCAGGATGTCGAGATGATGGGACAGTGTCGGCCCCGGGATCTCGACCGCCTCCTGGATTTCGCCGACGGACATCTCGCGACCCGCCTTCACGAGCAGGAAGAAGACCTGGAGGCGGCTGAGATGGGCCAGAGCCTTGAAGGCCTCGACGTGCGTCTCATCGGCGGACAACTGCGCGCGCGGCAGCCGGGTTATCGTCTTCACATTTCTGATAATGTAGAACTATCGAATCGTTGTCAACACGAGTTCTCGGGCTGCGCACCGACTGATCCGCGCTCTTTCCGGCCGGCGGCCGTCAGAGCCCGGAAGGTGAACGGCGTGGCCTGCGTGAAGCGAGACCGGCTTGCTCGGAGCGGGCATCGGCCGTACCATCGGGGCCGGCCGATCGAAGGGCGACTCGCGCGTGCGTGGAGGAGACGGCGATGGGTGACGTCACCGGCGGAAGGCTCGGCAGCCTCGTTGACGTCGAACATGGCATCGTCAGCCGCGAGATCTTCGTGAGCGACGAGATCTACCGGCAAGAGCTGGAGCGAATCTTCGCCCGGGCGTGGCTGTTCCTCGGTCACGAGAGCCAGATCCCCCACCTCGGCGATTACGTCGTGTCCTCCATGGGGGAGGAGTCGGTCATCCTCTGCCGCGACCGCGCGGGGCAGATCCACGTCTTCCTCAACTCCTGCCGGCACCGCGGCATGAAGGTCTGCCGCTACGACGAAGGGAACACGCTCGAGTTCACGTGCCCGTACCACGGCTGGAGCTACGGGACCGACGGTGCGCTCGTGGGCGTTCCGTTCGCTCGGGACGCCTATGGAGGCGAGCTCGAGCGGGCGCGATGGGGGCTCATCGAGGTGCCACGCCTGGAGAGCTACAAGGGGACGATCTGGGCGACTTGGGACCCTGCCGCCCCCGCCTTCTTCGACTACCTCGGCGGCTACCGGCTGTACCTCGACCTGCTCCTCGACGCGTGGGACGGGCGCGAGGGAGGTACCGAGGTGATCGGCGGCACTCACAAGTGGCTGATGCCCTGCAACTGGAAGTTCCCGGCCGAGAACTTCTCGGGCGACCGGTACCACGGGGTGAGCCATCGGTCCGTCGACATGGTCGGCCTGGGTCCGAGCGGCAAGGGGCGCCGAGACACGCAGGAGCGCACCGAATCACGATGGCTCGACGTGTCCTTCCCGGACCTCGGCCACTCGATGATCGCCTTCCTGCGGCCCCACGACGCTCCGATCGCGCCCGCGTACCAGGACGCCCCCGCCGTCGCCGAATACTTCCGCCAGTGCGAGGAGGAGCGCCGTCGCCGGCGGGGCGCGGAGTGGCGGCTCTTCGGCGGGCCCGGCACCGTCTTCCCGAACGCGTCGCCCCTCGCGCGCCAGCCTCGCACCCTCGCGGTCTGGCATCCGCGCGGGCCCCACCAGACCGAGGCGTGGCGGTGGTACCTCGTCGACGCGGACGCGCCCACGGAGGTGAAGGACTTCCTGCGCCAGTACTACATCCGCTATTCAGGGCCCTCCGGCCTCACCGAGCAGGACGACATGGAGAACTGGAACTACGCCCATGCGGCGAGCCGGGGGACAATCGCCCGGCAGTATCCGTACAACTACGAAATGGGGCTCGGGCGCGCCACCCGCGCCTTCGAGGACCACGGGCTCGCGCTGCCAGGAGTGATCAGCGACGTGACCGGCAACGCGAGTGAGAACAACCAGCGCGGCTTCTACACGCGCTGGCGCCAGCTGATGGGCGCGCGGAACTGGGCGGAGCTGGACGTTCCGTGACGGAGGGCCCGCCGGAGCTGGCGCGGCTGCTCGTCAAGAGTGCGGTCGAGGAGTTCCTCTACCGGGAGGCGGAGCTGCTCGACGAGCGCCGGTACGAGGAGTGGCTCGGCCTGTTCACCGAGGACGTTCATTACTGGATGCCCCTGCGCCGCAACGTCCCGCGCGACGAGCCCGAGCGAGAGTTCACGCGGCCCGGCGCCGACGTCAACTGGTTCGACGAGGGCAAAGACACTCTCACCCGGCGCGTGCGGCAGATCCTCACCGGCGTCCACTGGGCGGAGGAGCCGCCGTCGCGGACTTGCCACCTCGTCACGAACGTGCAGGTCCTGCGCGCGCACCCCGGGGGGTCGGCGCCCACCGAGGTCGAGGTCAAGAGCCGCTTCATCGTCTACCGGAACCGCGTCGAGACGGAGACCGATTTCCTGGTCGGCAAGCGGGAGGACCTCCTCCGGCGCGTCGCGGGGGACTGGCGAATCGCGCGGCGCAAGATCATCCTCGACCAGAACGTCCTGCTCGCCAAGAATCTGACGGTCTTCTTCTGAGCCGATCCCCGCGACGGGGGTATGTTGGAGGGACGAGGAAGCCACGATGAGCGCTCAGCACGGTCCAGGGATCCTGGTGGCCATCCAGACCCGATGATTGCCGGCCCGTGCTACGGTTAGACCAAGTCGACACCGAAGACCAGGCTGTTTGGTTTCGGTGGTTGCGGGCCCCCGATTTGAACCAGCGAAAGGCTCAGGCGTCGTCCACATCGCGCACGGGACGTGTTATGTGCTCTGGCGCGACGAGTCGAAGCGCGAGCCAGACTCCCGGTAGGGGAATCGTAGCGCGGTCCCTCTTGAGAGGCCACCGCCGGTTTGGTAATCTTTTCGACCGAGTCCTCTTGGAGCAAGAGGTTGCCACTGTAGAACCTGCCCAGATTCAATTCCAACAGGCGTTAGAGCTGGCGACTCAGCTTGGCATGCGACCACTCGTTGCTCACTGTCATTTGGACCTGGGACGTTGCTGGCAACGTGTCGGACAGGGCGAGCGCGCCCGAGAACATATCGCCACGAGTGCGGCGATGTACCGTGATATGGAGATGCGATCCTGTCTGGAGTGGGGGGAATCTGCAATGGGATGACGTTAGTGGGGAATGATGACCGAGAGTGTGCCAGATCTGTGACTGAGTCGGGCGTGTCCGGCCGAGAGCTGACCGACGACGCGAACGCTGGCGTTGTCGAGGGGATGCATCCGTGGCAAACGTGAACAACGGCAAGAAACGCATCGC
>Ga0075433_10001042_pt1 | contig 19824 bp, 20 predicted proteins | sample RhiMethybrSRZTD2_FD_75299 | JGI IMG/M metagenome (GOLD analysis project Ga0075433, IMG submission 75299) | Populus rhizosphere microbial communities from Tennessee, USA - Rhizosphere MetaG P. TD hybrid SRZTD2 | ecosystem: Host-associated > Plants > Roots > Rhizosphere > Soil | place: USA... | reverse complement strand
AGTACATGTTGAACCACCAGAAGAGCTGGGCGCAGGTGAACCCGCGATCGCGCGCCCGACCCGCATGCCAGACCGTCTCGCCCGAGACGAGCCGCGCCGACTGGCGCCAGAAGAAGATCTCCGACAGGTCCCGGAAGTACCAGCCGTTCCCGACGACGCCGTGCTCCCGGGGAGCGAGTCCGGTCACGTAGGTGGCCTGCGCGGAGCAGGTGACGGCCGGAAAGGGAGCGGCGAGGTTCGCGCGAAATCCGGAGGCGAGGGCGTTCAGCCGGGGGGTCGCCTCCCCCATCAAGGCCGGGGTGAGGCCGACGACGTCGATGACGACGACGGGTTTCATTCGGGCTCCGCCGCGCTGCGTCAGTCGGGGAACAGCCAGCGCCCGTACGGGCTGTCCTTCAATCCCTTCTTCAACTCCTCCCGGATCGCCGGGTCGAGCACCTCGCCCTTGATCTGCTTCAATTCGGACTCGAGCCACGGCACGAAACCGACCTTGGGAAAGGCGACCTGCTCGTAGATGACGTGCGTGCCGTCGCGCTCGATCATCTTGACGATCATCACGGCCCCGCCGAAATCCAGGGGCTCGGGCCTGATTTCATTGGGCCCCACCCGGCTGAGATACTTGCTCACCCATTCCATGGTGCCCTTGTTGTGCTGTTCCACCATTTCCGCAGGTTGAGGCGGCCCGTCCGGAGGTCCCGGGGCCACCCGGGAATCGACCCGGGCATAGCGCTCGGGGGCCTCCAGCTTCATCCGGCGGAAATAGTCCTCTTCGCGGAGCGCCTCCTTGAGTCCCGCCTCGGCCTTCTCGAAGGCCTCCTTCTGGATCGTGCGATCGTGGGTCTGGAGATCGTGCAGGCGGTTGTTCACGAGGGCCGGCCGGACGACGAACATCTCGAACATGCCGGGATACTGGTCCAGCTCGTGGATGATCTTGCGCTGGGTGTCGCGGTCCCGGCTCTCCCGCTCCATCCGCGCCCGTTCGGCGGCGATCTCCTGCGGGCCGAGGCCGCGCCCGTACTTCCGCAGGATCTCCTCCCCCACCGCCCGTTCGAGCATCTCGCGGATGAGGCCGTAGTCGGGCATCTTGTAGCCGCCCCGGAGCTCGTGGTAGCGCCGGGCGACCTTCATGTGGAACCGGGTGATGTCCTTGCCCGCGATCCGGACCAGGGGATCGCCCTCCTCGGGGTTGAGGCGGACCGGAAGTTCGGGCCCTGCGGAGGTCACGAGCGAGGCCACGAGGACGATCATGATGCCGATGGCGGCGACTCCCATCACCAGGAGGGCCGACAGCCCGGGGCGCTTCATCAATCCTCCATGGGCCACGGAATGGGTCCACTCCCGGGGTTCCGGGCGATGTAAGATCAATCGAGAGTAATCTAACATCATGAAAACAATCCTGCGAGGCTTGGCATTGGCGGCACTTTTCGGCGCCGCCGGGGCCCTTTGGCCCGGTCATGCCGGCGATCCCGGGCTCGTTTTTCAACATCCGGGAGCCCGCCGGAGCCTTGCGATCCGTCGGATGGGGGGCGTTCCCATCCGCGGCCAGGTGCTTCAAGGAGGCCTCGCCGTTCCGAGGGCTTCCGTGGCGTTCCTGCCGGACCGGCCCGGCCGCCGAAAGGTGCTGGTCACCTCCCCCGATCTCTGGCGCGCCACGACCGGCGCCGACGGCCGATTCGTGTTGGCGGGGATCCCCGCCGGACCCGGCCGCCTCGCCGCGATGTCAGAAACCTTGGCTCCCTCCTTGGTGCCCGTCGAGGTTCCCGCCGATCCATCGGGGCTCGAGGTCGTCATCCCCCTCGATCCGGGCGTAGCGTGGTCCGCTCGCGTCCTTGCCGGCGACCTCCCGGCAGGCAAGGCCCGCGTGGCGGTCTGGATGGCGTCGGAAGCGGGCTGGTTCCTGGAAGGCCGCCCCCTCCGGCAGGGAGTCACCGACGCGGAGGGCCGATTCCGACTCGAAGGGCTTGCCCCGGGCCGGCCGCTCCAGTTGCTCGTTCGGGCCGACGGGTGCCGGCCATTCGAAAGAGCCATTTCGGCGCCGGAAAGCGCTCCGGATCGGATCGACCTGGACCCCGGCTTGACGTCGTGGGGGCGCGTTGTCACCTCCAATGGTCTCCCGCTTGGCGAGGCCGAGGTCTCGGTCGGCCAAGGGGGAGCCTATCTCGTCGAGACGCGAAGCGATGCGCAGGGATTCGTCCGGTGCGGCGGGCTTGAAGCGCGCGCGACCGCCTTGTGGATTCAGAAAGAAGGCTACGCGCCGGCGCGACTCGACCTGGCCGACCCGTACAGCGGGTGGAAGGTCACCTTGCGGCGGACCGGAGGACTCGAAGGAACGGTTGCGCCAGATTCCGGAGCGGCCTGGCTCGTGATTGAGGCCGCGGGCGCGACATATCGCCGTCCGCTGGGCGCGGACGGCACGTTCACGTGGGAAGGGCTGCCCCCCGGACCGGCGGAGGCGCGGGCGACGGACGCCCAGGGCGAGGTGCTGGCCCGCAAGAAAGTGGAGATCCCCGAAGGCGAAGTCGCCGGCGGGATTCTCCTGGCGCCATGAATCGGCGCCCGATCCTCGCGGTTGTCGCGGCCCTCGCGGTCGTGTCCACGGTGTCGTGCAAGAAGCACCACGGCGGCGGCGATTCGATCCTGGCCCCGGCGATGGAAATCTCCTACGCGCCCAAGTCGAGCAAGCCGCCGGTCGTGATCACGCTCAACATCGGCATGACCGAGAATGTCGCGCTCTCGGCGATGCAGGCGATGTTCGCGCGGGTCGTGACGGTCAACCAGAGCCTCTGGAACGTGACCGAGGGCCAGGTCCGGATCGGCAAGGTGCGCTTCCGCGACAACACCCATCCGGGTTCGAAGAGCAACCAGTACAACTCGCTCGACCTTTCCACGGTGGACATGCTCGTGTGGGCGCCGGGCGACTTCAACGGTCCCGGGATTTCGTACGTGATCGTGCCGGGGGGCCGCAACGGCCACTTCATGGGGGTTCCCTCGAACGTCGCCAACACCACGTTCCTCCACGAATTCGGCCACTTCACGTTCGTGCTGGGCTGGCCGCCGGGACCCGTCCTGATCGACGAGTACAACACGCTGCCGGACGACGTCGGTTGCCTCATGGAGCTGACCTTTTCGCCGCTCCGGTGGTGCTGGACGGATAATCACCAGAACCAGGCCTCCCAGCCGCGGTCGTGCTGGTCGCAGATCCTCATCGACTACCCGAACTTCACCTACCAGAACACCAACACCGCGCCCGCGCCGCCTCCCGATCCCGACGTCGAGTACACGGACACCCCCTGAGAAAAGGTTTCCGCTTCGCTTCGCCTCGCCCTATCCTGAACCCATGGCGGAAAAAACTCCGGCCGGATCTCCCTCCTGGCGTCCCCCGAAGCGCGCGCTCAAGGCGTACGAAAATCCGGCGTTCCTGAAGAGCCGGGACGCGCGCATGATCCGGATGATGTGCGAGTATCTCGAGCCCCTCCAGCGGTTCCAGCGCCTGCAGGTCCGCGAGACGATCGTCCTGTTCGGATCGGCGCGGGCGCGGCCGGTCGCGGCGGTCCAGACCCAGCTCGAAACGGCGCAGGCCGAGCGGCGCAAGTACCGGGAAAAAATCCCGAAGGACGTCCGCGAGAACGTCGAGCGGCTCCAGATGGAGATGCGGCTGGCGCGGTACTACGAGGACGCGGCGGAGCTCTCGCGCCTCCTGACCGTGTGGGCGAAGTCGCTCCAGCAGGGCAACCGGTTCGTGGTCTGCTCGGGAGGCGGGCCGGGCATTATGGAGGCGGCGAACCGGGGGGCGACGGAGCGGGCGGGAGGCAAATCGATCGGGCTGACGATCAGCCTCCCGAACGAGCAGTCGGGCAACCCGTTCATCACGCCGGAGCTCCTCTTCGAGTTCCACTACTTCTTCATGAGGAAACTCTGGTTCGTCTACATGGCGGCGGCGCTCGTCATTTTTCCCGGCGGATTTGGGACGATGGACGAGCTCTTCGAAGTGCTGACGCTCATCCAGACGCGCAAGATCACGCGCCCCTTGCCGGTCGTCCTGTACGGGCGCAAGTTCTGGGGGGAGTTCGTGGACTGGGACGCGCTCGTCCGCTGGGGCACGATCAGCGCGAAGGACCTGAACCTCTTCAAGATCTGCAACGACCCGCGCGAGGCCTTCAACTGGCTGAGCCGCTCTCTGCTGCAGGCCTATCCCAAGCCGATGATGTGGGGCCCGATGGGCGTCCAGGCCGGCGAGCCGCCCGATCGTCGCGGCAAAGCACCTGAAGCCACGCCGCCCCCGGAGATTTGAACGGCGCGCCTTTCTGGCTTGCAGCTCGAAGCTTGAAGCTCGAAGCTTCCCTATCGCTGCAACATCCCCCACGTCATCAGGAGATCGCTGTCGCGCGACCAGCGCTCGCCGATGTCGGTCCGGTAGAACATGTTCGGGATCAGGATGTTCTTCACCCGGTTGTAGGCCTCGCGGCGCGCGTCCTCCATCGTCGAGCCCGATCCGGTCACCACCAGCGCGTACCCCGAATTCCCGCAGAGCCGCCAGTCGCCGTCCACGAGCCGCACGTCGCAGGGGTGAATCCCCTCGGTCATCGGCTTCTTGAAGATGACGACGGCGTCCTCGGAGAATTTGCGGAAGGCGTCCGGATCGGTGTACGGAAAAGGCGGGACGGCGACGACGACGCAGATCTGGAAGCCGCGCTTCGTCCGGAGCGGATAGGGCTCCCCCTTCGCGAGCGCCGCGAGGAGATCGGCCCACTTGGAGAGCACCCCCTCGATCTGGAGATTGATCGTGGGATAGCCGAACCGCGGGGTGAACTCGAGCGGGAAGACGCCCCGGCCATTCGCGATGCAGTTGAGGTCCATGTACCCGACGTACCCGCTCGCGGCGAAGCGGTCCTTCATCTTCTCGAGCGTGTCCCGGAAGATCGGCGGGTCCTCGGTCCAGAACCCGCTCGTCCCCATCTCGCCCGTCGAGGGGCCGATGTCGTCGTTGAACATCCGCTTGTGCTCGAAGTTGACGAAGATGGGCTTCACGAAATCCTTCCCGTTGAAGAAGGCCCCCACCGCGACCTCGACGCCCGGGCAATATTTCTGCACCTGGAAGCTCTTCAGGCGCGTCGACCAGCTCGCGCGGTAGCGCTCCAGCATCGTCAGGATGTCGCGGCCGTCGTCCTCCTGCCCCACGAACGACAGGACCTTCTCGTTCTGCGCTTTTCCGTTCGGCTTGACGACGTACCGCTCCGGATTTTTCTTCACGAACTCGATCGCCGCGTCGAAGCTCTCGAAATCCCACTTCGGCAGGATCGGCATCCCCGCGGCCTTCATCTCCTCCTGGCCGAAGTCGCGGTCCTCCTCGAGGCGGTCCGTGTAGGCCGTGCCGCCGACGACCGCCTTCCCCTCCTTGCGGAGCCGCTCCGGGAGCGTGCCGTAGTCGGAGTCGTCGAAGAGGATGACGTCGGCCCAGTCCTTGTGGTCCTCCCACGCCTCGACCTTGGGCACGAAGCCGTCGCCGACGTCCTTGTCCGGCTTCGACTGGATGTAGTACTTCGCCTCGTGGCCTTCCTTGATGACTTCCCAGGCGAGATCGTGGATGAGCCCGACGCGCGAGATGAACAGGAATTTCACTGGGCGTTACTGTAACGTCCGGCCGCCTTGCGGGGAAGCCCTCCGTCCGCTACAACGGCACGCCATGGAAATTTTCCGCGCGGCGCATCTCGACGGCGCGCGGACCGCGCGCGGCACCGCGGTCGTCATCGACGTGCTCCGCGCCTTCACGACCGCGGCGTGCGCCTTCGCCGGGGGCGCGCGCGACATCCTGCTCGTCGACTCGGTCGAGGCCGCGTTCGCGCTGAAGCGGCGCTTTCCGGACGCCTTCGTGATGGGCGAGGTGGGCGGGCACAAGGTCGACGGATTCGATCACGGCAACTCCCCGTCCGATTTTCCTCCCGACGCCGTCCGCGGCCGGCGGATCATCCAGTGCACCGGCAGCGGGACGCGGTGCGCCGTCGCGGCCTCGGGCGCCGACGCGCTCTTCGTCTCCAGCCTCGCGATCGCCGGCGCGACGGCCCGGGCGGTGGGCCCGGCCCCCGTCGTCACGCTGGTGGCCTCCATGGGAAGCGAGGAGGGGGACGACGCCGTGGCGGATTACCTGGAAGGGCTCCTCCGGGGGATTCCGCCGCCGCCCGGGGAGATCGTGCGGCGCATCCGGGAATCCTCTGCCGGCCGCCGGATCTCCTCCGGGAAATTCCCCCAGTATCCGCCCGCCGACCTCGACGTCTGCACCCGGCTGGATGCCTTCGAATTCGCCATCCGGGTGGCCCGGGAGGGGGATCTCCTGGTGGCCCGCCGGCGAGAATTCGCTTGAATGGCGCCCGAAAGCCTGTACAATAGGTCCAGTTCTTCGTGGGATGTCTCCTGTTCAAAGCCGAAAGCGATGGGCCCGCCCAAGGCATTCCGGACCTTCCCTCCGAAGGCATGTCAGTAGGGTATGTCAGTCCAGTTTTGATGGAGCCAATTGTGAACATCTTTGTCGGTAACCTGCCGTATTCGACGACCGAGGCCGATCTACGCGCCACGTTCGAAGCTCACGGCGAAGTCAGTTCGACCAGCATCATCATGGATAAGATGACTGGCCGGTCGAGAGGGTTCGGGTTCGTGGAAATGCCCAATTCGGACCAAGCCACGGCGGCGATCAACGCCCTGAACAACGCGGACTTCAACGGCCGTCCCCTGACGGTCAACGAAGCCCGTCCCCGCACCGACGGCCCCCGCGCAGGCGGTGGCGGCGGCGGTCGCGGAGGGTTCGGCGGTCGGAGAGATCGCTACTAAAGCACGCTAAAACCAGCGGCTCCAGGCGGCCCACCTGGAGCCGTTTTTATTTTAAAGCGCGGAGCACCGCCGCGAGAATCCGCCTGTTCGCCGCGGGGAAGGCGAGCCCCTCCAGGTCCTCCGGCGCGACCCAGCGCACCCCCGAGTTCGCCCGCGGCCGCGCCCTCCCCCGCTTCCACCGGCACCGGTACGCGTGCAGCTCGACGGAGAAATGGGAGTACCGGTGCGGGACGGTGACGATGGGCTCCCCCACCTCCACGTCGAGCCCGACCTCTTCGCGGAATTCGCGCGCCACGGTCCGCTCGAACTTCTCCCGCGGCTCCCGCTTGCCACCCGGGAATTCCCACAGGCCACCCAGCAGACCCTCCGGCGGGCGGCGGGCGACCAGGATTTTCCCGCCCTTGAAGCAGACCCCTATGCCGATTTCGTAATGCGGCACCTTGCGCGACGCGACCTTTGCCGGCAGTCGATCCTGGATGCCCGCTTTCCGCGCCCGGCAACCCCGGCGGAGCGGACAGGCGCCGCACTTCGGCCGCCGAGGCGAGCAGATCCGCTGTCCGAGCTCCATGAGCGCCTGGTTGAAGTCCCCCGGCGCGGCCGCGGGGATTTCGGCCGCGAGGAATTTTCCGACGCGCGAGGCCGCCCCGGCCGACGTGATCACATCTTCAATCTTCAAGAGTCGCGCGACGACGCGGCGGACGTTTCCATCGCACACCGGGGTCTTCTCGCCGGCCGTGATGCTCGCGATCGCCGCCGCCGTGTACGGTCCGACCCCCGGGAGCGCCTCCCAGCCGTCGCGGGACTTCGGAAATCCGTCGCGGGCCAGGAGGGCCGCCGCCTTGTGGAGGTTGCGCGCCCGGGCGTAGTAGCCCAGACCCTCCCACGCCTTGAGGACGTCGTCCATCGGCGCCCGCGCGAGCGATCCCGCGTCGGGAAACCGGCGCATCCATCGTTCGAAGTACGGGAGCGCCGTGGCGATCTGCGTCTGCTGGAGCATCACCTCCGAGATCCAGATCGCGTAGGGATCGCGGGTGCGGCGCCACGGCAGGTCGCGGGCCTCCGCGCGGAACCAGCGCAGGAGCGGCGTGGCAATCCTCATCGGTCCGGATCGTAGTGGCCGGGCGCATCCTTGTACAGCCGCCGGGACCGCCGCTACATTCACCATCATGACGCGCGGCGCGGACGCGGTGATCCTCGGCGGCGGCATCATCGGCGCCGCGATCGCGTACGAGCTCGCGAAGGAGGGACGGCGCGTCGTCCTCCTCGAAAAGGGCGCCGTGGGGCGCCAGTCCTCCTGGGCCGCCGCGGGGCTCCTGACCCCCATCCACGTCGCCGCCTACCCCGCTCCCCTCGCCTCGCTCTGTTCGGACTCGGAACGCCTGTACGAGCGGTGGATTCACGACCTCGCGGCGCCGGAAGTGGAGTACCGGGCCGGGGGCGCCCTCGTGCCCCTTTTCGACGACCGTGACGAGGGGGACGCGTCGGCCCTCGAGGCGTGGCGGCGCAAGGAGCATCGGCCGGTCGAGCGGCTCGACGCCGCGGCCGCTCTCGCGATGGAACCGCTGGTCTCCCGGGAAATTCGCGGGGCGTTGCTCCTCCCCGATGTCGCGCAGGTGCGGAATCACCGCCTGACGCGGGCGCTCGCCGAGGCCGCGAAACGGCACGGGGCCGAGGTGCGCGCGGAATCGGAAGCGATCGGATTCCTGCGCGTTCCCGGGCGCGTCAACGGCGTGAAGACGGCCCGCGGCGACCTCTTCGCGAATGAAACCGTGGTGGCGGCCGGGGCCTGGTCGGGCGACCTTCTCGCGGGGGTCGACCTGGATCTTCCGGTCCGGCCGGTGCGCGGCCAGATGGTGCTCCTGCGGGGACCGGCGGGCGCGTTGAACAAGGCGGTCATTTCACACGACAGTTACCTCATCCCGAGGTCGGACGGCCGGATCCTCGTCGGCAGCACGATGGAGGAGGCGGGATTCGACGCCACGACCACGGCGGACGGCGTTTCGTTCCTGCTCGCCCGGGCGAAGCGGCTGGCTCCCGGCGTCGGAAATTTCGCGGTTGAGACGACGTGGGCGGGATTGCGGCCGGCGACGCCCGACCGGCTTCCGTACCTGGGGCGTCCGCCGGGCGCCGAAGGGCTCATCGTCGCGACGGGCCACTACCGGAACGGGATCCTGCTGGCGCCGGTCACGGCGAAAATCGTGTCGGATCTCGTCGCGCGCCGGGAGCCGTCACGGGACCTGAGCCCCTTCCGCCCCGGCCGTTAACCGCCGCTCCTCGGCTTCCATTTCGGCGATGCCTTTCGCCTCATTCACGGGGAGCAGGATGAAGAGGCCCGCGCCGAAGACGAGAATTACCGACAGGATTCCGAATCGGACGTCTCCCGTGGCCCGGATCGCCAGCGCGAAGAGGATCGGCCCGATCGCCGAGGCCAGCTTCCCCGTCACCGCGTAGAAGCCGAAGAATTCGCCGGCGCTCGTGGGCGGCGTGAACCGCGAGAGCAGGGAACGTGCGATCGCCTGCGTCCCGCCGAGGACGAGGCCGATGACGACCCCCATGCACCAGAACTCCGTTTTTGACTTCATGAAGAAGGCCCAGACGACCGCCCCACACCAGATCAGCAGCGAGAGCACGAGCGCGCGCTTCTCGCCCAATCGTCGCGCGAGTCCGGCAAACAGGAAGGACCCCCCGGCGGCGACGACCTGGATGAGGAGGAAGCAGAGGATTGTCTCCGTCTGACCCATGCCGAGCACCTTGTCCCCGAAGGTGGAGGCCATGATGATCACCGTGCTCACGCCGTCGTTGAACAGGAGAAACGACAGCGTGAAGCGGGCGAGCGTCGGGACGCGGCGAATGTTCCGGATGGTCGTGCTCACCTTCCGAAATCCCGCCTTCAGGAGCGTATCCCCGGGGGGCAACGGCCGGACCACGGCCCGCTCCTTCAGCCAGAAGACCATCGGGAGCGAGAAGAGGAACCACCAGACTCCGGCGCTGGCGACGGCGATGCGGGTGGGGAGCTGGGATCCTGAGGAGAACCCGAACCATCCCGGGTACGTGATCACGAGGAAGGCGAAGACGAGATGGAGCGCCCCGCCGATGTACCCCGAGGCGTAGCCCAGCGACGAGACCCACGCCGTGTTCTCTCCAGTCGTAATTTCCGGAAGAAAGCCGTTGTTCAGGGCCGTGCTCGCCTCGAATCCCACCAGGGCGACGACGAAGACGACGGCGGCCGCGAACCACGAGGGGGTCAGCACCAGGGCGCAGGTGGCCAAGCAACCGAGCAGCCAGAATTGGAGCAACGTACGTCTCTTGGCGGCGGTGTAGTCGCAAATGGCGCCCACGAGGGGCATGACGACCGCCGAGATGACGAGGGCGGCCGCGTTGGCGTATCCCCAGGATTCCACGCTCGCTCCCAGCACGCCTTGGAAGTACCGGGGGAAGACCACCGTCATGATGGCCAGGGTGAAGGCGGAGTTGGCGAAGTCGTAGAGCGCCCAGGACCAGATCTCGCGCCGGGAAACCGGAGAAACGCTCACGCCCCGGAAGTCCCTGCCTGCGCGCCGTCCTCGAGGCCGCCGTCGAGGAAGTTGTCTGGCGTGGAATCGAGGAAGATGCCGCCCCGGAAGAAGTAGACGCGTCCCCGGTCCAGGCCGTCCTCGGTCGCGTTCCCGTCCACGTCTTCGCCGGGCGCTCCGACCACGAGGTCGCGCTCGCCGTCGCCGTCCACGTCCCCGCCCGACGAGGCCCACGCCCCCAGGTGGGAGCCCGCCTCGAGTCCGGTGAGGGTGATGTCCGCGACGGTGTCGATGGAGGGGCCGCCGAAGTAGACGAACCCGCGGCCGCGGTCGATCCCCTCGTCCGTCGAGTTGCCGTCCCCGTCATCGAGCGGCGCGCCGACGAAGACATCCGGCGCCCCGCCGGAATTGACGTCGCCGATCCGGGCCACGAACGCGCCGAACTGCGCTCCCGCCTCGGTCCCGGTGAAGATCCGGCTCGCGGAGAAGGAGCTGGTTGAGACGATCCCCGAAAGGGCCGATCCGAAGAACAGGTAGGCCCGGCCCAGGTAGGGCGCGCTGTTCGTCGCCGTGTTCCCGTCGCCGTCCTCGAAGGGGGCCCCCAGGATGATGTCGTCGCGGCCGTCGACGTTCACGTCCAGGAGCCCCGCGATCGAGGTTCCCAGCTGGCCGAAATCCTCGGACCCGTTGATCACGATGTCGACCGCGCTGTCGGGGAAGAACGATCCCCGGTAGATGAAGACGCGGCCCCGGTCCAGGCCGCTGTCCGACGTCGTGTCCCCGTCGCTGTCGTCGCCGGGCGCGCCGATCATCCAGTCGAAGAAACCGTCGTTGTTGATGTCGCCCGCCGTGCTCACGGAGAATCCGAACCGGCCGAGGTCCTCGGTGCCCGAGAAGGCGAGCGCCGGGGTCGTGGAGGGCGAGACGCCTCCGAGGAAGAGATAGGCGTTGCCGCGATCGGTGCCGCCCGCGTCCTCGAAGGGGGCGCCGACGATCAGGTCATCGATCCCGTCGCCGTTGACGTCTCCCGCCCGGGCGACGGAGTACCCGAACTGTCCGCCGGCCTCGGTGCCGTTCAGCGTGATCACCCCGGCGACGAAGCCCGGGCCGCCGAGGTAGATGAAAACCCGGCCGAAGTCGGCGCCGCTGTCGGTGGAAATGTCGTCCGCGTCGTCGAGGGGGGCGCCCACGGCGAGATCGGGGAATCCGTCGCCGTTGAAGTCGCCGGCCGCGCAGACGGAGAAGCCGAAGCGGGCCCCGTCTTCCGCTCCGTTGAGAATGCCGGGGGCGGAGTTCAGGGGGCCGCCGTACACATAGACGCGTCCCCGGTTGGACCCCGCGGAACCCGCGTCGTCGAGCGGCGCGCCCACCGCCACGTCCGCCCAGCCGTCGGCGTTGAAATCGCCCGGGTCGAAGGAACGGACCCGCTCTTTCTTGTGGCAGCCCCCCGCGGACGCCAGGGCCAGGATCCCCACCAGGGCCAGGACGCGCCGGAACTTCGACATCTCCGATACCTCCCGGCGGCCCGGATCAGGGGCGGTCGTAGCGGGCCTCCACCTTGGACCGGATGCCGCCGCGTGCGTTGAATTCCCCCGTCACGGACATCCAGACGGGGTCGCACGCCTTCACGAGGTCGCGCAGGATCACGTTGACCGCGTTCTCGTAAAAGATACCGACGTTTCGGAAGGCGGTCATGTACATTTTCAGCGACTTCAGCTCGATCACCTTCCGGTCCGGCTGGTAGCTGATCGTGACGGTTCCGAAGTCGGGCAGGCCCGTCTTCGGGCAGATCGCGTTGTACTCCGGATCGGTGACCGTGACGGTGTACCCGGGAAACTGATTGGCAAACGTCTCGACCCGCGGGCGGCGGGCGTCGATCCCCGATCGGGCGTGGCCCCTGTACCCGGGCATCGCTATTCGTAGCGGAAGGAGACGATCTTGTAGCGGAGGCGGCCGCGGGGGGCTTCGACCTCGGCCGAGTCCCCGACCTTCTTGCCGACGAGGGCCATGCCGAGGGGCGAGCTGACGGAGACGGTGTCCACCTCGGGGCGCGTCTCCCCCTCCCCGACGAGCATGAATTCGTCGTTCCGCTTCGTGTCCAGATCCAGCACCTTGACCAGCGCGCCGATCGAGATGCTGTCGAGGTTGGCCCCGTCGACGATGTCGGCCCGGGCGATGCGATCTTCAAGCTCCATGAGCTGGGTCTTGGCCAGGTCGATCTCGTGGCGCGCCGTCTCGACCTCGGAGCTCTCGGAAATATCGCCCAGGTCCAGGGCGTCGCCGAGGGATTTCTCGAGACGGGGAAGCTCGACGTTCTTGAGCCGGTCCAGCTTCGCCTTCGCCTGCTCATACCCCCGGCGGGTCATCGGGATCCGGTCCATGGGTCTCCTCGCGAGTACTGAGGACGCCTGACAGAATGACACGCGACTACGCCAAGGGCAAGCGGTTCCGAGGTCCGCTTCCACGCGGGTGGCGCGAAACGTACCATCGAAAGACGCATCGACGGGAGGAACTATGATCGCGCTGACCCTGCTGGCCGCCGTCCTGCTGCAGGACCCGGATCCCGTCCGGGACCTCGAGAAAGAGCTGGACCGGATCTCCGCGGCCTGCGCCGCCCGGGAGGAGAAGTTCACGCTCGGGGCGGCCGGCGAGTGCGTCCGCCAGGCGCGCGTGGCCGGGGCGGCCGCCGAACGGGCGGGCGATTCGAAGCTGGAAGCGGCCGTCTACGCCGCGGCGGTGGACCGGATTTCCAAGGCGGTCGCGGCGCTCGAGAACCGCCCGTCGGAGCTCCGTCGCCTGCAGAACCAGCTGGAGCGGGGCCGGAAACGCGCGGCGGCGGCGCCGGACGACGCCAGGCGGGCGGTCGCCCTGCGGTACGCGCTCGATCGCGCCGGCCTCGTCGCCTCCGCCGGTTCGGCCGAGGCGACCGATCTCGTCAATGCCGCGCTCGACTACCTCCGGGCCGGGGCGAACGAGGAGGCGGAAGACGCGCTCGTGGAGGCGGAGTCGCGACTTCCCTCGCTCCGGGCGTCGACGTGGGAGGCCACGGCCGAAGCCCCGCGCCTCGCGGCGGTCCTCCTGTCGCGGGTGAGGGCCGCGCAGGGACGGATCGCGGAGGCGGCGGAGGATCTCCGGCGCGGGATCGACCGGATCCCGACGTGGCTCGACCGGGAGATCGATTTCAAGGAGTCGCTGCACAAGAGTCCGGAAGAGCACGCGAAGTACGTGAAGGCGCTGGAGGCCCGGGGGGACGACCCCGACGCCCTGCTGCTGCTGGGGCACGAGCGCTATTTCTCGGAGGACCGGCCGAAATCGAAGGAGATCTTCGAGCGGGTGCTGAAGAAGAAGCCGGACGACCGCGCCGCGAAGAAATTCCTCGAGAAGCTGGGCGACTAGTCAGCTTCGAGCTTCGAGCGGCGCGCTTCGAGCAGCCTCAAGCTTGAAACTCGGAGCTTGAAGCTACTTGTCCTTGGGCGGGGCTTCCTTCGGCGGAGATTCCTTCGGGGGCGCTTCCTTCGGGCCGGTGGCGACGTCCTTGAGGCGCGGCGCCAGCTTGAGCTCCGTCTTCTGGACCATGCTCATCTCGCCGCCGCCGGCGGTCCCGTCGAGGGTCATGCTTCCCTTCATGCCGAGCATCATCCCCTTTTCGACGGACCACACCATCTCGAACTTCGACTTGCTGTCGGTGACTTCCATCCCCATGCCGCCGCCCTCTTCCGCCTTGAAGGTGAGCTTGGAGTCGATCCCGATCACCGCCTCCTTGCCGCCCTCGCGGAGGTCCTTCAGGGTGCACTTGGACTTCATCTCCGACTTGCCCATGCCCCCCATCCCGATGTTGGACTTGGTCTCCCAGGTGTCGCCCTTGCCCTTGGGTTCCGGCGGGAGCAGCCCGAAGAGGACCTGCATCTGGCTCTTCATGTTGTCGTCGTTCATGTACGTCTTCATCATCCCGCCCATCGCCTGCATCTCCTCGGGCAGTTCGCTGATGGCCGCCTCGAGGAGCTTGGACATGCCCTCGACCTTGAGGACCTCGCCCTTCTTTCCGACCTGGAGCGTGATCGACTTGCCGACGAACGCCGCCATGATCCGGCTCAGCATCTCGCCTTCGCCGGGTTTCTTGTCCTTGTCCGAGTCGTAGTCGGCGGACATCGGGCCGGCCATCTTGATCTTGACCCGGTCGTACGTCGTCTTGATCGTGCCCGCGCCCTCGGCGCTGACGTCGACGACCTCCCAGGCGAATCCGAAGAGCATCTCCTGGTTGATCTCCATCCCGCCCATGTCCATCTCGGTGGACTGGCTCATCTCGTAGCGGAAGGAGTCGCCCTTCTTGAATTTCCACTCGAGGCTGATCTTGTCGCCGTCCTGCGCCGGCCCGGAGGCCGCGACGGACATGAGGAAAGCGAGCGAGAGGGCGATGAAGCGCATGGGGGATTCTCCGGTAGATTTCCGTCAGTTTAACATCGGCATTTTGGACTGGCAAATGATACGCCGGTGACAGGAATTCGGCCGGGTCATGACGGATTTTCCGGGCCGCGGTAGCACGCCCGGTCGGACGTGCAGGCCGTCTTGTGGACCCAATCCTCGTCCGGCCCGACCGCGGAGGAGGTCTGGGAGCACCACCAGCAGGTCGTATCGCCCGCGAATTCGTCGGGGGGCCCGCCGGAGCTCTTGCCGACGTACATTCCCTTGCACCGCAAGAAGATGCACATCTGATGTTCCTGGCGGACGGCGGAATCGGCGGGGTCCATGGCCTACTCCTTCCAGAGTCCCGCGGCGGCAAGAATCGCCCGTTTCACGATCGCCCGGCCCATCGGGATCTTGTACGCGTTCCCGGAGAGCGGCTTGGCCCCCTCGAACGCTTTCCGTGCGGCTTCCGCGGCGACGGCCTCGTCGATCCTCTTCCCCGCGAGTACGGCCTCGGCGGCGGGAACGCGCCACGGGATCGGGGCGACCGAGCCGAGGACGATCCTCGAATCGCGGCAGACGCCCTCCTCGAGTTGCAGGATCGCCGTCGCGTTGACGAGCGACCAGTCGAACGATTCCTTCTCGCGCCCTTCGAGGTACGCGCTGCGGGCGCCCTTCCACGCGGGGACCGAGATCGCGGTGATCACGTCGTCGCGCTCCAGGACGTTTTCGCGCGCAATGTCCGCGTTGGGGAGCGTGAAGAATTCCTCCGCCTTGATCTCGCGCGCGCCCTTCGGGCCCTGGACGTGGATCGTCGCGCCGAACGCGACGGCCGGACCGCCGAGATTCGAGGGATGGATGATCGGACAGGGCGACGTCTCGAAGATCGCGTGGTACCGGTTGTCGCCCTTGAGCGCGGGACACTCCTTGCCGCCCTTCTTGAGGCACGGCACCTCGCCGAGGCGGTAATACCAGCAGCGCGGGCGCTGGCAGAGGTTGCCGCCGACGGTCGCGACGTTCCGGATCTGGGGCGTCGCCGCCTCGCCCGCCGCCTGGCCGATCGCCGCGAGTGGTCCCTCGCGCAGCGATTCCGCGAGGCGCGCCAGCGTCACCAAGGCGCCGATCCGCGCGCCCCCGGCGTCGGTCGCGATGTCCGCCATCCCCTCCGCGTTCGACAGGCTCACGACGCGCGGCGGCGTGTCGATGAACGACTTCATGCGGTCGATCAGGTCGGTGCCGCTCGCCTTGAGCATCGCGCCCTTGGTCCCCGCGAGGAGCTCCGCCGCCTCCTTCGCGGAACGGGCCCGGACGACCTCGAAGCGGTTCATGGTTTCTTCCCCTCCAAGGTCGCGAGGACCTTGTCGGGCGTGATCGGCAGCGAGCGGACGCGGGCGCCGATCGCGTTGGCCACGGCGTTGGCGATCGCGCCGGCCGTCGGGATCGTGGGCGGCTCGCCCAGCCCCATCATCCCCACGTTGTTCTTCGCGTTCGCGACGTCGAAGGCGATGGCGATGATCTCGGGGCAGTCCTTGGACCCCGCCACCTTGTAGTTCAGGAAATCGGCGTTCACCATGACGCCCAGGTTGGGGTCGAGCCGCCGCTCCTCGAAGAGCGCGTAGCTCACCCCCTGGATCACGCCGCCCGAAACCTGGCTCTCGAACGTCAGCCGGTCGACGACGCGCCCCGCGTCCTGGATCGCGACGACCCGCAGGCAGCGCACCTGGCCCGTCTCGACGTCGACCTCGACCTCCGCCATCTGCACGCCCGCCACGGTCTCGCTGTACCCCGCGTAATTCTTCTCCCGGTCGCCCGTGACGTGCAGCGTCTCGGTCCCCAGCCCCTGGCAGAGCTTCTTGAACGTCATCGAGGTCGCCGCGCCCGACTTCACGACGACGCCGTCCTTGAGATCGAGGTCCTCGGGTTTCGCCTTCAAAACCTTGGCCGCCCGATCGAGGAGTGCCTTCTTGGCCTTGAGTCCCGCCGCGCGCGCCGCGGGGCCGAGCGAGGCCGCGGTGGTCGAGCCGCCGCTGCCGGGACCCGGAGGGAAGTTGGTGTCGCCCAATTTGACGACGATCTGGTCGGGCTTCAGCCCCAGTTCTTCCGCGACCAGGACCGCGAGGACGGTGCGGGTCCCCGTGCCGATGTCCTGCGCGCCGTTGTGCACCTCGACCGTGCCGTCAGGACTGACGACGACGTCAACTTTGAAGCCGGTGCCTCCGGCGTTGTACCAGACCGAGGAAGCCATGCCGGCGCCGCGCTTTTTCGGACCCGCGTCGGAGCCCGACTTCGCCTTCCGGCGCTCCTTCCACCCGAACTTCTCGGCGGCGAGGTCGAACTCGGCAAGGTGCACCTTGCTCCGGCAGTTCTTCTTCCGGAATTCGAGCGGATCGATGCCCGCTTTTTCGGCGAGCTCGTCGAGGAACGACTCCATCCCGAAGAAACCCTGCGGGTGGCCGGGGGCGCGAAAGGCTCGCGCCTCCCCCGCGTTGGTGATCACGTTGGTCTCGGACTTCTCCCACGCTCCCACGGTGTAGAAGCCCGGATGGGCCGACCCGGCTCCGCCGCCCACGCCCCCCGTGCCGGAGGTGGCGACCTTGATCCCGAAGATCTTCCCCTCCTTGTCCACGCCTCCCTTGAAGGCCTGGATCGATGAGGGGCGGTTGCCTCCATGCACGTGCTCGCCCTTGCGATCGAGCATGACTTTCACGGGCTTGCCCGCCTTCCGGGCCAGCTCGACGGCGATGCGCCCCTCGACCCCGATGTCGAACTTGCTGCCGAAGCCGCCGCCGACGTGTTCCGAGATCACCCGGACATTCCCCTGGTCGATCTTGGCCGCCCCGGCGAATCCCTGCCGGCATCCGAATGTCGCCTGCGTCGACGCCCACGCGGTGAGCGAATCGCCGTCGATCTGCACGACGCATCCGTGGGTCTCGAGGCTGGAGTGGGTCTGCACCTCGGTGGTGTACGTGGCCTCGACGATCAAGGGCGCCTTCTCGATGGCTCCGTCCGCGTCCGCGCCGCCCCGGCCACGTCCCGGCTGAACGTTGGGCCGATTGTCGAATACCCGGGGTGCCCCCTCCTTGCTGGCGGCCTCCACGGTCGTGACGCACGGTTTGACCTCGTAGTCGACCTTGATGAGGGTGAGCGCCTCCTGGGCGATTTCCTCCGTCTCCGCGGCCACCCCCGCGACTTCGTCGCCGTGGAACAAGACCCGTCCGCCCGCTCTCTTGGCCGCGTGGACGGCCACGACTCCCTCGAGTTTCTCGGCGGCCGAAGTGTCGATCGAATTCACCCCGGCCGCGCCGTGGGGCGACCGGAGGATGGCGCCGTGGAGCATCCCTTTCGGCGCGACGTCGTAAGTGTACTTCGCCTTGCCGGTGACCTTGATCGGACCGTCGACGCGCGGGACCCGCGTGCCGACGACCGCGAGTTTCGCCTCCGCTCCCCAGGGATCGGGATCGCTGTCGGCGACGGTGACCTCGATCTCCTCGACCTTCCCGGCGAAGCCGACCTTGGTCTTTATCTTGCGCGACATGGCGTCACCCTATTTCAGCCGCGGCGCGGCGGCGCGCACGGCGTCGAAAATCCTGTTGTACGTCCCGCACCGGCAGATGTTGCCCGAGATCCCCTCGCGGATCTCGTCGAGCGTCGGCTCCTTCTTCCGGTCGAGGAGCGCCTTGCACGCCATCACCATGCCCGGGGTGCAGAACCCGCACTGGAGCGCGTCGTGCGCGCAGAACTCCTCCTGGAGCGGATGGAGCTTGCCGTCGGTCGCCAGCCCCTCGATCGTCTCGATCTTCCGCCCCTCGGCGTCGATCGCGAGCATCAGGCACGAATTGACGGCGGCCCCGTCGATGAGCACCGTGCAGCCGCCGCACGAGCCGCGGTCGCAGATCTTCTTGGTGCCGGTGAGATCGAGGTGATTCCGCAGGGCGTTGAGGAGCGTGACGCGCGGCTCGACGGTGACCTCGCGTCGGGCGCCGTTGATCTGCAAATCAATCCTGACCGGACCCGGGCCTTGAACTCCGGAGTCCTGCCGGGCGCCGAGGAGCGGCGCTCCCACGGCGGCGGCCCCGGCGGCGGCTCCCAGGCCGCGCAGGAATCCGCGGCGCGAGAACTCGGGGCCGATCCTAGGGTTTTTCGGCCTGTTCGGTTTCTTCGGCATGCTCTTCCTCGCGCGCCGTTCCTTTCTTGTGGTGGCGGACGACGGACGCCACGATCGAGACGGCGATTTCCGCGGGCGATTCCGCCCCGATCGGGATCCCCACGGGCGCGTCGATCCGCTCCAGCTCGGCGTCGGTGATCCCGCGCGCCTTCAGGCGATGGAACATCTCGCGCTTCTTGGTCCGGCTGCAGATGAGCCCGATGTATCCCGGGAAGCGCTTCACGGCCTCGTGCAGGATCGCGGTGTCGATCTGGTGGGAGTACCCGAGGATCAGGAGGTGCGTGAAGGGACCGAGATCCTCGCGGCCGAAAAACTCGTCCGGCTTCGCGAGATACAGGCGGCGCGCCTCGGGGAAACGCTCGCGCGCCGCGAATTCCGGTCGGTCATCGAGCACCGAGTGGGCGTACTCGAGCGGCGCGAGCGCGCGGGCCACGGCGAGGCCGACGTGGCCGCCGCCGCAGATCAGGACGTGGGGCTGGCGAGGGACGATTTCGACCACGATTTGAACGCTCCCTCCGCAGAGGCTGTCCAGGCCGCCTTCCTTGTAATACATCAGGTCGAAGGAGAATAGGCCTCCCTTTTTCTCGGCGAGGCATTTCCGCGCGAGGGCCTTGGTTTTCTCCTCGAGACCGGCGCCGCCGACCGTGCCGAACTGGCGGCCGTCGGCGAGGACGATCATTTTCGCGCCCGCCTTGCCGGGGACGCTGCCGCGGGCCTCGGCGACCGTGGCGAGGGCGAATTCGACGCCCGCGTCGGTCAGTCGCAGCGCCTCTTCGAGGACGGAACGGCTCATGCGTGTCCTTCGGCGGCGCGCCGCCGCGTCGTTTCCCGCCTCCCCCACTCCTCCAGGCACCGAGCGTAATCCTCGGGCGTGTCCATGTCCAACAGGATCGCCGAGGTGTTCATCTCGACGTACGCGAT
>Ga0075433_10001040_pt1 | contig 19830 bp, 14 predicted proteins | sample RhiMethybrSRZTD2_FD_75299 | JGI IMG/M metagenome (GOLD analysis project Ga0075433, IMG submission 75299) | Populus rhizosphere microbial communities from Tennessee, USA - Rhizosphere MetaG P. TD hybrid SRZTD2 | ecosystem: Host-associated > Plants > Roots > Rhizosphere > Soil | place: USA... | reverse complement strand
GTGTGAGTTCGAAGCCATCGAAGGCGTAATATAGCGTCGTGCCGGAGGATCTGGCGGCCACATGCTGAAGAAGGCGATCTGGACCGGTGTGTGGCTCGTTGTCGCCGCACTCTCAGCTCAGACGCGTGCCGCTTCCGAGCTGTCGTCCGCTCCGCAGCAGACGCTGCCCGCTCCGCAGCAGACGCTCACGCCGCCGCAGACGCTCCAACGCTACTGCCTGACCTGTCACACCCAGTCGCTCAAACAGCGAGGGACGGTTCCGATCGCGTTCGATCAGCTCGATCTCACGCAGATCGCTCGCGATGCCGCGGTGTGGGAGCGAATCGATCGGAAGGTTCGGACCGGGCTGATGCCGCCAAGCGGCGCGCCTCGCCCCGACCGCGATACGCAGACGGCGTTCGTCAATTGGATCGAAGGCGAGATCGATCGTGCGGCCAGGGCCAAACCGGATCCGGGACGCACCGAGCCGTTCCATCGTCTCAACCGCAACGAGTATCAGAACGCGGTTCGCGATCTTCTCGCGCTCGACGTGAACGTCTCCGCGCTTCTTCCTGCCGACGATGCGAGCTATGGCTTCGACAACATTGCCGGCGTGCTGAAGGTGTCGCCGACGTTGATGGAACGGTACCTGGCCGCCGCTCAGAAGATCAGTCGACTCGCCGTCGGCGTGGCGCCGCCGGCGCCGACCGTCGACTATTACCGCGTCTCCGACGACCTTCGCCAGGACGATCATCTGGAAGGGCTTCCGCTCGGCACTCGCGGTGGAATCGCGATCGCCTACACATTCCCGATGGATGCGGAGTACGAGATTCGCCCGCGGCTGGCGCGCGACCTGAACGAGAACGTGCCGCTCTATCTCGACGCACAGCAGCTCGAAGTCAGCCTCGATGGTGTGCGGCTTCAGATGTTCACGGTGCCTGGTGTGTCGACTCCGCAGCCCGCCGCTGGCGGTCGAGGGGCCGGGAGGGGGCAGATCACGCAGGTCGACCCCGGCTTGCGAGTCAGCGCCAAAGAACGCGAAGAGCGCAACCACATCGACGATCGCTGGGGCGTGCGCGTGCCTGTGAAGGCCGGCACGCATCAACTGGCGCTTGCGTTTCTCAAGAAGACCTCGGCGCTCGATGAGACCCCACGTCTGCCGTTCATCCGCCCCTATCCGGCAGGGGTGAACCAGGCCGAGACGCGCATGGGTCTCAACGTGCGCAGCGTCGAAGTGGCCGGTCCCTATTCGCCAACCGGCGCGGGGGCATCCGCCTCTCGTCAGCGCCTCTTCGTGTGCACCCCTTCGACTCGCTCTGCTCGCTCAGGGCAGGCGCCCGATCGTGCTGCCGACAACCTGTGCGCCAGCAAGATTTTGTCCGCGCTTGCGCGGCGCGCGTATCGCCGTCCAGTCACTGACGCCGATCTCGCTCCGCTGTTGACGATGTATGCGGAAGGGCGAGCGAAGGGGAGCTTCGATGCCGGGATCGAGCTCGCCGTCAAGCGCCTGCTCGTCAGCCCGGAGTTCCTGTTCCGCGTCGAGCGCGACCCGCCCAATGTCGCGGCCGACACGCCGTACCGCATCAGTGACATCGAGCTCGCCTCACGCCTCTCGTTCTTCCTCTGGAGCAGCATCCCGGATGACGAGCTGCTGGATCTTGCGGTGAAACGAAAGCTGAGCGACCCATCGGTGCTGGCGGCGCAAGTCACGCGCATGATCGCCGATGCTCGTTCGGAGCGTTTCGTCTCGAATTTCGCGGGGCAGTGGCTCTATCTTCGGAACCTCCCGAGCGCGTCTCCGGTCGCGCTCTCATTTCCAGATTTCGATGAGAGCTTGCGCCAGAGCCTTCGCCGCGAGACGGAACTGTTCGTGGGAAGCATCGTGCGGGAAGATCGACCGGCGCGCGATCTTCTGCGCGCCGACTACACATTCCTCGATGAGCGCCTGGCGAGGCACTACGGAATTCCTGGCGTCAAGGGCAGTCAATTCAGGCGCGTCACCATTGGCGCCGAGAGCCCTCGCAGCGGTCTCCTCGGCCAGGGCAGCATCCTCACGGTCACGTCGCAGCCCGACCGCACCTCGCCCGTCGTTCGTGGGAAGTGGATTCTCGAGAATTTCCTCGGCACGTCGCCGCCGTCTCCACCGCAGAACGTTCCCGATCTGAAGGCGAGTGTCGAGCCCGGAGCGGTGCTGTCGATGCGCGACCGCATGAAGGCCCACCGCGCCAACCCGAGCTGCGCGGGTTGTCACGCGATCATGGATCCGATTGGGCTGTCCCTCGAGACGTTCGACGGCGTCGGCCGGATCCGACAGCTCGGCGAGTCTTCGGGACCGATCGATACCTCGGGCGCGCTGCCTGACGGCACGAAGTTCGACGGCGTGGCTGGGCTTCGGCAGGCACTGCTCGCGAGGTCGGATCAATTCGTGACCACGATTGCCGAGAAGCTGCTCACGTACGCGCTGGGTCGAGGCGTCGAGTACTACGATGAGCCTGCGGTTCGCGCGATCGTGCGTCAGGCGGCGCAGCACGACGATCGGTTCACCTCCGGTCTGATTCTGGGCGTCGTGCAGAGCACACCGTTTCAAATGCGGAGATCGCGTCCATGATGATCATGAAGAAGGCGCTGCCGCGGCGTGCCTTTCTGCGCGGCGTCGGAACGGGACTGGCGCTGCCGCTTCTGGACGCCATGGTGCCCGCGCTTTCAGCGATCGACAAGACGCCAGCTAAAGGGGTTCGCCGTTTGGGCTTCGTCTACCTCCCCAACGGGGTGGCGATGAATTTCAAGGGGGTGAACTATTGGCGTCCGATCGGTGAGGGCGCGCAATTCGAGTTCTCGCCGATCCTGAAGCCGCTCGAAAGCTTCCGCCAGAACATGGTGGTGTTCAGCGGTCTAACTCACCACCAAGCGGATGTCCTGGATGATGGCGCGAACGGAGACCACACTCGCGGCACGAGCTCGTGGTTGACCGGCGTGCACCCCAAGCACACCGAAGGGGCCGACGTTCGCAACGGCATCTCCGCCGACCAGATCGCCGCGCAGCATGTCGGCAAGGAGACGATGCTGCCCTCGCTCGAGCTCGGCATCGACGTCACCTACCTCGCGGGCAACTGTGAGAATGGCTACAGCTGCGCGTACATGAATACGCTGTCCTGGAGCTCGCCAACCACTCCGCTGCCAAGCGAGAACAATCCCCGCATCGTTTTCGAACGACTGTTCGGAGACGGCGGCACCTCGTCCGCCCGTCTGTCGCAGGCGCGAGAAAACCGCAGCGTGCTCGATTCCGTGACCGCGGAACTTGGGCGCCTCTTGAGCACGCTGGGGCCCGGAGATCGATCGACGGTGAACGACTACGTGGACTCGGTGCGCGAGGTCGAGCGACGAATCCAGAGCGCGGAACGACATGCGACGACGTTGCCGCTGCCGGAGTTGACCCAGCCACCGGGAATCCCCGATCGCTTCGATGAGTACGTCAACGTGATGTTCGACATGGTGGCGCTCGCGTTTCAGACCGACATCACGCGGGTCGTGACGTTCATGCTCGGACGCGAGCTGAACTTCCGCACCTATCCGGAGATCGGCATCACCGAAGGACACCACGGTCTGTCCCATCACGGCGACGATCCGGCCAAGCTCGCACGGTACGCCAAGCTCGGTGCCTATCAGGCCGAGTTGTTCTCACGGTTCCTCAACAAGCTGCGATCGACAGGTGACGGAGACGGCAGCCTGCTCGATCGGTCGCTGTTGTTGTATGGCGCGGGTCTCAGCAATCCAAACCTGCACGCGCACATGGACCTTCCATTGCTCGTCGTGGGCGGAGACGTCAGGGGCGGTCGGCACGTGAAGTACCCGATCGAGACCCCGATGACGAATCTGCTTCTGGGCATGCTGGACAAATCGGGGGTGCCGGCGAACACGTTGGGCGACAGTACGGGGCGAATCGATGTCGAGCCGATCAGCGTGTGACGCGACCGGCGCCGCCATGACGAGGTTTCTTGCCGTCGCGATCGCGATCGTGTTGATTGCCGCCACGCTTGGTGCGTCTCCGCAACAACAGTCAGTTTCACACGCCGTCGAACCCGACGGGACCACGGCGCTCCATCGCGCGGTTCAACGGGGTGATGCAGAGGCTGTGCGTGCCTTGATTCGGACGGGCGCGACTGTGAACGCCAAGAACCGCTATGGCATCGCGCCGCTGCAGCTTGCGGCCACCGTTGGCAACGCCGCGATCATCCAACAGCTTCTTCAAGCAGGAGCCGATCCGAATACCGCGACGCCCGAAGGGGAGACCGCGCTGATGACCGCCGCGCGCACTGGCGATCCGGCGTCGGTCAGGATGCTCGTGACCCGTGGAGCCAACGTCAACGCGCGAGAGGGCTGGAAGGGGCAGACCGCGCTCATGTGGGCAGCGGCCGAGAACAATGTGGCGGCGATGAAGATCCTTCTCGAGGCCGGCGCCGAGATCGATGCTCGATCGAAGAGCGGCGCATTCACGCCGCTGCTCTTCGCCGTGCGTGCGGGGCACATCGAGGCGTGCCGTGTGCTCCTCGATGCCGGCGTGAACGTGAACGAACCGATGACCGATGGCACCAGCCCGCTGGTGCTGGCCATCATCAACGCGCACTACCAGCTGGCGTCCGTACTGCTCGAGAAGGGAGCGAATCCTCGCGCCGACGCGCAAGGGTGGACGGCGCTCCATCAGATCGCGTGGAGCCGTCGACCGAACATCGGTTGGAATCTTCCCGGCCCGGTGCAGTCGGGAACGTTGGACAGCCTCGACCTCGTTCGACAGCTCGTGAAACGCGGGGCGGATGTCAACGCGCGGGAGAAGAAAGAGCCGCGAGACGGATATCGCAACCAGCTGAATCGAATCGGTGCGACGCCATTCCTGCTCGCCGCGAAGTCCGACGATATTCCATTGATGCGATTGCTGCTGGAGCTCGGCGCGGATCCCTCGATCACCACCGAAGACGGCACCACTGCGTTGATGGCCGCCGCGGGCGTCGGTATCTGGGCGCCCGGTGAAAACCCCGGGACCGACGAGGAAGCGCTGGCCGCAGTGAAGCTGGCGTTTGACGTGGGTGGTGGCGGTGTCAACGATGTCGACAAGAACGGCGAAACCGCCGCGCATGGTGCGGTCTATCGCGCCGGCTCCATTGCGGTCCTCACGTTTCTCATCGACAAGGGTGCGCGGATCGATGGGCGAAACAACAAAGGCTGGACGCCGCTCATCGCCGCCGACGGCGTGGAGTACACGCCGAACGTCCTGAAGCGCTATCCCGAGACCGCGGCATTCCTGCGAAAGAAGCTCGCCGAGCGCGGGCTGCCGGTTCCGCCACCGCTCGACAGCCCTCCCGGCGCTCGCGCACCGGCCGTCAACGCGCCGCGCTGAGTCGTTTTCGCGTAAGCTGCGGGCGTCCCCCTCATGTCGATCGGCACCGGCACGTCAATCGGGTCGTACCAGATCATCGGCCACCTTGGCTCCGGCGGCATGGGCGTCGTGTACCGAGCGCACGACACCAAGTTGAAGCGCGATGTCGCGATCAAGTGTCTTCCGCAGGCACTTGCCAACGAACCCGATCGAGTGGTGCGCTTCCAGCGCGAGGCCGAAGTGCTCGCCTCGCTGAACCATCCCCACATCGCCGCTATCTACGACCTGCAGGAAGTCGGCGGCGAGCGCTTCATCATCCTCGAGCTGGTCGAAGGGGAAACGCTCGCCGCGCGTCTGATGCACGGCCGGATTCCATTGACCGAGGCCGTGGAGATCGCGAGACAAATCGTCGAGGCGCTCGAGGCCGCGCACGACAAGGGCATCGTGCATCGCGATCTCAAGCCCTCGAACATCCACGTCAGACCAGACGGGCACGTGAAGGTGCTCGACTTCGGTCTGGCGAAGATTCTCGAGCAGGTCACGCCGACTCACGATGTTGCCGATTCGCCCACCATGACTGGGGCGGGCACCGTCGTCGGTCGGGTGCTGCTCGGGACTGCGGCGTACATGAGTCCGGAACAGGCGCGCGGTGAGGAGGCGACTCGCGCTGCGGATATCTGGGCGTTCGGCTGCGTACTCTTCGAGATGATCGCGGGCCGCCCGGTCTTCGGCGGCGAGACGGCGACTGACATCCTCGGATCGGTGGTGAAGCTCGAACCCGACTGGGCGATGCTGCCTCGCGACACGCCGCCGAACATCAGACGTCTGCTGACGCGCTGCCTGCAGAAGGATCGGAAGCGACGCCTGCACCACATCGCCGACGCACGTCTCGACCTGGACGAAGTCGTCGTCGCTGACGCACCGCGACGACGATCGTTCGTGCCATGGCTCGTGACCGCTGGCGCGATTGCATTGGCAACGGCCGGCGGCATCGCGCTGTACATACGGGGCTCGGCTCCGGCGGCGCTCGAACAACGCGTCGAGATCAACACGCCGCCCGCCCGCCGTTTCTCTCTTCAGTGGTTCGCGCTGTCGCCCGACGGCACGAAGCTGGCCTTCGTCGTCGCTGTCGAGAGCCAGCCACAACTGTGGTGGCGATCGCTCGATTCGCTGACGGCGCACCCGTTGCCCGGAACGCAAGGGGCGCAGCAGCCGTTCTGGTCGCCTGACAATCAGTCGATCGGGTTCTTCGCCGAGAGCGCGCTCAAGCGCGTCGATATCGCAAGCGGCGTGGTGCGCAGGCTCGCGGATGCACCCGTCGGAGGCGGAAACGGCGGCACGTGGAATGCCGACGGCCTCATTCTGTTCAACCCGGCGCCCAGCTGGCCGCTTCACCGGATCTCGTCGTTGGGGCAGGACCAACACGAGGTGACGCGCCTCGCCCCGCCGCGGCAGGTGAATCACTACCGGCCGCAGTTCCTGCCGGACGGCCGCCACTTCCTCTACTACGCCAACGGCACGCCAGAGGGCCGCGGTGTGTACGTCGGGACGCTGGATTCGTTCGAGGCCACGCGCCTGTTCGACGCCGATGGCCCAGCGACGTTCATGCCGCCCGATCGTCTGCTCGCGTCGCAGGGCGGGACCACGTACGTGCGGCGGTTCGACCCGCGCACATTGGTGATCTCGTCGGATCCGATTCCCGTGGTGCAGGGAACGTCCGCGGTGTCAGCGTCGGCGACCGGAATCCTCGCCTATCGCATGCCGCCGACGACACCGCCGCGGCCGGCGGACCTGTTGTGGACGGATCGATCGGGCAAGATTGGAGAGCGGGTTTTGTCGGGCGCTGCCCTCAGCCCCGAACTCTCCCCAGACGGCACGCGCGTCGCGTTCTTTCGGCTTGCCGACGCCAACTTCGACATCTGGGTCGCCGATGTCGCCAGCAACCGAATCACGCGCTTCACATCCTCCGTGGAGGTAGAAGGATTCCCGACGTGGTCGCCCGACGGTAAGAAGATCCTCTTCAACACGAAGGTCGGACGGGAACTGCACTGGAAGCTGGCCAGCGGCGTCGGCGCCGAATCCATGGTGATGGCGACAGACGATGTCGTCGCCGCGACGGACTGGTCGTCGAACGGGTTCTTGCTGTATCAGAAGGGGCTCGTCTTCAAGCGCGACATCTATGCGCAGCGGCTCTCGAGCGAGGTGAAGCCCGAGGGCAGTCCGATCGCGATCGCGGCCAATCCGGATTTCGACGAGCGCGACGGCAAGTTCTCGCACGACGGCCGATGGATCGCATACCAATCGAACGAGACCGGCCGCTTCGAGCTTTACGCAGTGCCGTTTCCGTCACTGGACAGCAAGATTCCGATCACCTCGACCGGTGGGCTTCAGGTGCGCTGGCGGCAGGACGATCGGGAGCTGGTCTATCTCAGTCTGGACGGCGCGATGATGTCGGTGCCGATCGTGCCGTCGCCAGACGGCAAGACGCTGAAAATCGGGACGCCGGTGCGCCTCTTTCAGACCAACATCCTCGGGCTCGAACCGTCGGTCGACATCAACGGCCAGAGCTATGAGATGTCGGCGCGTGGCGATCGCTTCCTGATGATGGAGGGCGGCGAGGGCGCCATCAACTCACCGATCACACTGATCCTGAACTGGAAGCCGCCGTTCCCATAAACGGAAGTCACGCAGCTCATCGACAACGGGCTCACGCCTCGAGAGTCTAAGACAGACGCGCGCGAGCCCGTGCCGTTGCCAGTTCGACGGGGCTGAGATCTCCGCGTAGGCGATTCTCCGGATCGACGGGCAGCAGTGGCGGCTGCGCCAGGAATCGTGGACGTACACCGTGGTGCGGCTGCGCGGCGTGCACCAGAAACGGGTGACACAGGTACACCGTGCCGGCGTCGCCCGTGGCTGTGACCACGGGCCGGTGGGCGCTGGTGGCGAAATCATCAGCGGCGAGCTCCTGTAACGTAAGCCCCTGTTCGCCGGCCGGCGAGAGCTGTCGCGCGACGTCCGCATGTGACCCGACACGGATGCGCGTCGGCGCATCGTGTTCCCCCACGTCCGAGAACAGGAAGAGCATCAGCAACGCGCGGCCCTTGGAGTAGATGTTGGCGCGCCATGACAGGAAGTCGGGCGTGTCCGTGCCGAAGCTGACGTCAATGTGCCAGCCGCTGTCGCCGGGATCGACAGCAGACGGAAACCGCACGGGGAAGGTACCCATCGCCGCAGGTCGATGCCAGCGTCCCTGACCGACGAGCCGATCGAATGCCGCGTGCAACCGTGGCGTGTTGGCCGCCTCGATGAACGGGGCTTGTGTGAACATGCCCAGTCGGATGACGGGCTGTGTCCATGTGGCGGGATCATCGGGGTCGCACCCCGTCGCCCGCCAGAGAATCGCTCGCGCCGCGTCCGCATGCGCACGCGAAAACGCGTCGTCGATTCGGATGAATCCTTCGGCAATGAACTGCTCAATCTGCTCAGGCTCGAACGCGCGCATGATTCCCGTCGAATAGCGCCTTCTCGGCCGGCGCGTGATCCGTTGCGCCGCCCGTTACTGCACGTACAACTGAGGGAAGGTAATTCTGAAATCCTCGAGCTTCGGTTTGTCGATCTGAACGATGTAGGGATGCGTGGGGTTCTTGCTCGCAAAGTCCTGGTGATAGGGCTCGGCATCGTAGAAGCCGTTGAGCGGAACCAGCTGGGTGGCGATCGGTGCTGAAAAGACGTGCGCGGATGTCAGCTGATCGATGTAGGCCTTGGCGACGCGCTGCTGCCGCTCGCTGCCGTAGAACACCGCCGACCGATACTGCGGGCCGACGTCGGGACCCTGCCTGTTGATCTGCGTGGGGTCGTGCACCACCGAGAAGAAGACCTTCAGCAGCTGACCCAGGGAGACTTTTCCAGGATCGTAGGTAATCTTCACCGATTCCGCGTGGCCGGTCTTGCCCGTCGAGACGAGCTCGTAGTCAGCGTTCCGAGCCGAACCGCCGGAGTAGCCCGACACGGCGGACGTGACCCCGCGAACGTGCTGGAAGATCTCCTCGACGCCCCAGAAGCATCCTCCCGCCAGCACGATCGTCTGACTCTTGCCTCCAGCCACCGCATCGTCCAGCGCGGGATCCGGCACGCGCGTGCCGGCTCTCGCATTCGGCGCTCCTGTCTCGATGAGTGCGACGAGCCCGATTGCGAGCAGCGACAGTGTGACCAGTTTTCGTTGACGCATGATGTCCTCGAACGCGATTGTCGATTATGCCAGGAACAGCTCGCGAACTGAGGGCTATAGCAGAGTAGAATCCGAGCCACATCACGAACCGCCAATAACCCCACGCACCCATCCTGGCCTCCCATCACAGGCAAACTATGACGAACGGCGTGCGTTGGTCGGTCTTCACTCTCGTGGCGTCGGTCGTGTCCAGCTCGTGCTCTCAGAGCAGCACACCAGCGTCGCCAGTGGCAGGACTCTCGGTTAACAACGCCGTCCTCGCCGCGCTCGAGGCGAAAGGCATCGCTCCCGACGTCGCCGCGTTCTTCGCCGCGACGAAGATCGATGCGAAGTGTCCGAACGACACCACCTGCGTGTACCTGCAGACGTTTCCAAACGGGGCGACGCGCGAAATCACGTTGAAGGTGTTTCCCGATCGGCCATACACGCCGGCCCCCGACGAGATCGCCAAGGCAGCTCCAGGAAGAGCGCCGGTGTATGGGTTCAAGTACGCGTCCGCTTTTCAGGCCGACCCGGTCAAGATCGATCTGGATTTCTACGTCGCGAAGGAAGGTCTTCCCACGCCGGTGGCCAAGGCGCAGATGTTTCCGGACATGCGGCTCATGTCGTCCGCACAATCCGGGGGCGGCGCTGGAATCTCCTGGGGTGAGGTCGGGAAGAAAGGCGGTGACGCCGTCATCGGCGCCATGATCGACGCCGCCAAGGACCGCGGCGTCAGGGTGGGACCTCTTGGATCGGCCTACGCGCTCGCCTCGGCGCTGTCAGATGTGTCGACCGCGGCGGACATAGGCAAACAGAATACGGCGTGGTTGAAGGAGCTCGACGCGCTCGAGACATGCGCGGCCAATCCCACCAATCAAGTCGCGAAGAGCGACGTGACCTATTCGAGGACGACCGTTGCCAAGATCCAGGAGGCGCGTAGGGAATTGAAGGAGGTCAACTCAGTCCGGTTCCTGAATGTCATGACCGAAAAGTTCGCCGACATCACGCCGGTCACGGCCGTCCTGGCGGTCGGGTTGAAGCAGGGATTCGTCTGGAGCGAGCAGACGCTCGGCGACTACAGCGAGAACACCATCATGCGGGAGGCCCGCCTTGCCGTCGTCAAATGCGGGGATCCCGGCAACCCGTCTGGCAATTTGAAATTCGATTCGGAATGCACGGTGAGTGCGACGGATCATACCGTCACCCATTTTGTGGGCAACGTGACGTGGGTGTGGCAGGCGGGCGTGAAGTATGTGCCGACCGGCGATTACACCTATTCTGTCCTTCGGACGGCTGGTACCTGCACCGAGAAGAGCTCCGCGGCAGGTAGGCTCGAGGGCACCGGCTGGCTTTTCGTCTTCGACGATCCCGAGCGCCAGAAGGAGCTCGGGTATGGCTACGAGGCTCGATTCAACAACATTCCCGCCACGGTCGCGTTCGAACGCAGTTGCGGCGTCTCCGCCACACTAAAGAGCGACATCGACTGGCTGCCGGTGATGCATGGCTTTCAAGGCGCTGGCGGCAAAATCGAGGGAGTGGCACCCGGAAACGGGTGTCGAGCCGGCCAGCCGGCAACTTTGAAGTGGTCTTTCTCGATACCTCCGAAGTAGCGACACCTGTCGTCTACCGCGCCAGATTCATCAACACGATGTCGGCGTGATTGCGCAGCCGATCGAACACGATCCGCGTGCCATCGGGGGAGATGTCGAAGTTCTGAACCACCGCGCCGCTCTTGAGGTCGAAGTTGGTGAGTTGACGCTGCTCGCCGGTTTCTAGATTCAGACTGAAAAAGTTCTGATTGGGAGCCGTGCCCTGAAGAGTGATGAGTGTCTTTCCGTCCGGCATGAAACGGTACGGCGTTCCAAACGCCAGGGGAAAACGCGAACCCAACGACGCCACCGCGGGCACATCCACTGGCGCACCATCAGGAGTCATCGTCTTGACCTCGAAGGTCCCGCTCGCGCGCTGCTCGGAATAGACGATGAACCGGTTATCGGGAGACCAGACAGGATTGAACGACAGCGTTTCCCGCAACCGAATCGGCGCACCGCCGCCGAGCGGAATCTTGAACACGCGCGTTCCTTCGCCCTGATTCGCGGCCACCGCCACCCACTTGCCGTCCGGTGACCAGGACGCGGCGCTTTGCACCTCGATGGATTTCGCCAACGACGCGAGCCCCGTGCCGTTGGCGTTGATCACGTACAGCTCGGCGCGCCCCAGTTTGCGGTACGAGAAGCAGATTCGACTTCCATCGGGCGAAATCGCCGGAGCGGCGACAACGCCGCCGTCGCCGCCCTTCCAGAGCTCCACCGCCGTGCCGTCGTTATCGATCTTCCACAGGCCGTCAGCGCCGCCCTTCGATGAAAGGAAGGCGAGATAGTCGCTCGCATAGCGCGGAGTCAACGCGCGCGTGTTCGCCGCCTGAATCGGCTTGACGGCGCTCTCGGCTTGGATGTCATTCGCGATCGGTACGGTCCACAAGCTCGCTGTGGGATTGGCAACAGTCGCGACCAGACGATGCGGCTGAACCTGGTCGACTGCGACGGAAAGATACTGCTCCGCAATCCCAGAGCTCACGCGGTGAGGGAGGCGATGTTCGACATCAATCGCATAGAGCCACCGCCCCGATCCGTCGTCGGCCGTGGCCGAGTACACCAAGGTCCGGTCATCGAGCCACGCCGGATAGGCCACCCACGCGTGATGAAACGTGATCTGCTCCGCCTTGCCACCGCGGGCGGGGATTCGCCAGATATCCGTGTCGGTTGTCGGCGTTCCCTTCACGAAATAGATAAAGCGACCGTCGCGCGACCAGATCAGAAAGTGACAATGCACACCGGGTTCTGCAGCAAAGACCTTTTGCGGATTACTCGCGTTGCCCTCGGCAACGAAGATCGGATCGCCCGGCTCCGGCTTGTAGTACGCGAGCGTCTTCCCATCTGGCGACCAGGCCGGATCTCTCCCGCGGTCGAGGAACAGCTTCGGCATGCCTCCCACCGTGGGTCCCATCAGCGTCGACGCGTCCGTCGATCCCGGTTGCGGGCCAAGCATGAACCAGACCTGCTCTCCGTCTCCTGAGAACCCGGTTTCGCGGACCATCGCCCACGTTGGCGGCCGAAAGTCGCCTTTCGTCAGATTGGTGAACGCACCGCTGCCAATCTGACTGACGAAGACATCGAGCGGTCCATCGCGGTTCGAGAGAAAGACCACGAACTTGCCGTCCGGCGAGATCGCGGCATCCACTTCCTCGCCCTCGAAGTCGGTGAGACGCACAGGCTGCGCATCGGCAAGCGGGTTCTGCCAGAAATAGTCGTTGACCCAGAAACGCCACGTGACGAACACCGCCGACACGAGAACGATGGCCGCGATGCAACCGGCTAGAATCCAGCGACGTGAACGGGCTCGCAACTGCTGATCGCCTACCGCCGGCATGCTGCCTGTCTGCGCGACCGGCGCGGCTATCGAATCGTCGATCTCGATTCGCGCGTCGGCGATGTCGCGCAGGCGATGGCGGGCATCTTTACGAAGACAACGTTCGAGCAGGCGGCGAACGACGTCGGGTGTGGTCTCCGGCAGCGCGCTCCAGTCGGGCTCGCGCTCGATCACTCGCGCGAGCGTGTCGGTCATCGAGTGGCCGTCGAACGCGCGGCGGCCGGTGAGCATCTCGTAGAACACGCAGCCGAACGCCCAGATGTCCGTGCGCTTGTCGACCGGCTGTCCCCGCGCCTGCTCCGGGCTCATGTACGTCGCCGTGCCGAGAATGACGCCCTGATTCGTCACGTCGGACGTCTTGATCGGCAGATCCTCCGCATCGACGACCTCGGTCGCGCTCGCCTTCGCCAATCCGAAGTCCAGCACCTTCACGACGCCATCGGGAGTGACCTTGATATTGGCCGGCTTGAGATCGCGATGCACGATCCCTTTCTCGTGCGCGGCCTCGAGCGCATCGCAGATCTGGCGCGCGACGGGCAGCGCCTGCGCGGGGCTGATGCCTCGGGGGTGAACGATCGTGTCGAGTGTCTCGCCCGGCACCAGCTCCATCACGAGCGCCGCGATCTCCGCGGACTCTTCGAAGCCGTACACCTGCGCGATGTGGGGATGGTTGAGCGACGCGAGCAGACGCGCTTCGCGCTCGAACCGGGCGCGGCGATCGGCACTGCGGGTGAATGCGCGCGGCAGCACTTTGATTGCGACATCGCGCCCGAGCTTTGTGTCCCGTGCGCGATAGACCTCGCCCATGCCGCCTGCGCCGATCCGTGCCTCGATCTGATAGACACCAAGACGCCGCCCGACCAAGTTCACGTTCGACTCGGGATGGCTACTCACCAGGCGCGCCACCTCCTCGACGGCAGGCCGCTCCATGAAACGGTCGGCGGCGTCCTCATAGCGCAGTAGCGATTCGACCTCGTGGCGGAGTGCCTCGTCACCGGCGCACGCCTCGCGCAGGAACTCTGCGCGATCCGATGCATCGCGCTCCAGCGCTGACTGACAGAGCTCGGTGATGTGACGCTGGCGGTCGGCCGACATGCGCGCCTCGCGCTTTCTCTCGGAAAACGCCATTTTACGCTTTGTGCCTTTTCCGTTCCCGTTCCCGCCTCCTGTAACGAAGCCGGGTCAGCGAGTGCCACGGCACCCAACGTCGAATCGCGCCGCGGGCGATGAGTCTGCGTCGCCAGAGGAGGCCTCTATGCGAAACGCGTCAATTGCACGACTCCGGGTCGGCATGGCCGCTGCGACGATCGGCGCCGCGATGACTGTCTGTGCGCCGGCGCACGCTGAGCCGCAAAACATCGTCGTCGACTGGAACGCCATCGCCATCACCGCGGTCGGTGCATCCGGTCAGAGTTCCCTGCTGCAGGAGCGATCGTTCGCCATCACCAGCGTCGCCGTCAGCGACGCGGTGAATACGATCACCAGGAAATACACCCGGTACGGCTCAAAACTGGCGGCGCCGGCTGGTGCTTCGGCGACCGCAGCGGCACTCGGCGCCGCGTATCGTGCGTTGACGCAGCTGGTGCCGTCGCAAACGCAATTCCTGGACACGATGCTGGCACAGTCGCTCGCGAAGTTTGGTGTGAGCGCGGGCGACCTGGGGTTCGTGTTTGGCGGGACGGTCGCCGACGAGATCGTCATGTTGCGCGCAACCGACGGCGCGGCGCAGGCTCAGTATCCGTACACACCTCCGAATGCCGGCGCGCCCGGTGTGTGGATGCCGACGCCACCTGCGTTCGCTGCGGCGTCGCTGCCGGGCTGGGGATCCGTGCAGCCGTGGGTGCTCGAGTCGGGCGCGCAATTCCGGCCCGATGAGGGTCCCGATCTGACGAGCCATCGCTATGCGCGGGACATGAACGAGGTGAAGGAGATCGGCGGGGTGAACAGCGCGACCCGGACCACCGAGCAGACCAACATCGCGAGGTTCTGGCAGGCGTCGGCCTTGGTGATTTGGAACGGCGTGCTCCGTCAAGTCGCGCTCGGGCTCGACCTCGACGAATCGGAGGCCGCTCGCGCGTTCGCGCTCATGAACGTCGCCGGCGCCGACGCGAGAATCGCGTGTTGGGACGCAAAGTATGCCTTCAATTTCTGGCGTCCGATAACGGCGATCCAGCGCGCCGACGAGGATGACAATCCCGCGACGGAAGCCGATCCAAGCTGGACGCCTCTGATCGTCACGCCAAACTTTCCCGAGTATGTGTCCGCGCACACGACCATCAGCAGTGCGATGGCCACGGTTCTCACACGGCTCTTCGACGACGACCCTGGCGTGGCGTTTACGGCCACGAGCCCGACCAATCCAGGGTTCAAGCGCGAATGGACAACCTTCAGCGAAGGCGTTCGCGAAGTCATCGACGCCCGCGTCTATTCAGGGATTCATTTCCGATCGTCCGACGAGCGCGGCGCCAAGCTCGGGCGGCAGGTCGCCAGAGTTGCCGCCCACGCATTCAGACATGCGCACGGCAAGTAGATCGAGGAAGGGCCCGCGACCGACGCGGGTCCTTCGTGCGAGCCGGCGTCACGTGCGCAAATAACGCAGAAGCCACATCTTCGCGAACTTCCAATCGCGTTTGACTGTCTCGCGAGAAATGCTCAAGACCTCGGCGGTCTCCTCGATGCTCAGCCCACCGAAGAAGCGCAGCTCGACGACCTGGCTCTTGCGCTCGTCGACCTGAGCCAACGCGTCGAGCGCATCGTTGAGCGCCACGACGTCTGTCGGCTGGCCCTCGGCGACGGCCAACGCGTGAGTGAACGAGACCTGCTTCGCGCCGCCCCCGCGTTTCTGGTAGCCGCGCGATCGCGCGAAGTCCACGAGAATGCGCCGCATGAGTCGCGCGGCCATCGCAAAAAAATGGGCGCGGTTCTGCCATTGCATCTGCGTGAGATTCACCAGCCGCAAGTAGGCTTCGTTGACGAGCGCGGTTGGCTGAAGCGTGTGGCCTGGGTTCTCCCGCACCATCTGTCGCTGCGCCAACCTTCGCAGCTCGTCGTGGACGATCGGAACGAGCTGCTCGAGCGCGGCCTCGTCGCCGTCTTTCCATCTGGCGAGGAGATGCGTGACGTCGTGGCTTGCGCTCGACTCTCGCACGTGGGTCTCTTCTTAGATCAGGGCCCTGACCTGCCAGTCTGACGAGTTCATCAGGGCGGCGTGCTCAGCTGCGGATACAGACCTTTTGGAATAGCGGCAGGCGATGACGAACATGTTCTTGTCGTGGTGCCAATCGCTTCTGAGCACTTCGCATTCGAAGTTCTCGCCGGCGCTGGACGCCATAGTCAACACCGCGCCGGGCTTCGGAATCGAATCCATCTCGATGCGCTTGCAGAATCTGACGTCGCTGTTGTTGATGGTTTCCACGGTATCGGTTTCTTCGCGCCGGACCCGAAGCGAAGGAATCCTGAGGCTGATCTCGACGGTTTGGGGCATGTCTTGGTCAGAATAGACCAGAATCGGAAGTGAGAGGTGCCGCTTTTTGCGCGGCCCGCCTCGCATCAGCGCACGACCGTCCACGTGCCATCCGCGGCGATTTGTGTTCCGTGCGGTAGCCGATAGAGCTGCGTGAGGATGTGGATTTCCCGCTGACTGGCGGTGGTTCCAACGATCGGGACGCTCATGAGTCCGCCCGGCACGTGTCCGAAAATACCGATGACGTGCCCGACCTCGTGCCGGAAGAGGGCCGACGGCGCCGAGCATGTCGCTTCGCGCGTCAGAATCTTCACGACACCCAGCTTGGCGCTATTGTCGGGATAGGTGCGATACACGAGTCCCGAGCCTAAGGCCACATTCAGTTCGTCCGACCCGGCGGCGCGAATCACGATCCGCGGTTCCGCGTTTGCGGCGACGAGCTTGAACGTGAGCCCCGTGGCCGACTGCCAGTAATTCAGCGCATCTTGCGCGCAATCGCCGACGATCGACGAATCGATATACACCGGGATCGGCAGCTCCCATCGGGTGGTGATGTCCTTCGTCCGCTCGATGGCGCCTTCGACAGGAATGGAGAATCCGATATTCGCTCCCTGGTTATACGTGATCAGATCAGCGGCAATCTCCGGGCTCTCGATGCGGCCGGATCGATCCCCCGTAGGCGAGGGAACTGGCGGTGTGGCGGGTGGCACTGGGGCTGGCGAGAGCGGGTTCGCGCTGTCGCTGCCGTTGCACGCGATCGTCAGTAGGAAGATGACCAGCGACACGAAGGGCAGTTTCTGCACGGTGCCTCCTGAGAGCTTCAATCGAGTACAACCCGCTCAAGAGTAGTAGTGTCGCGAGGACGAAAACGCTTCATCTTCCGGAGAGGACGCTGAACATGGATGTCGTACTCGACGTCGGCATCGGTCTGATGCTGATGTACCTGCTTCTGAGCCTGCTCGTGACGGTCATGAACGAATTCATCGCGCAATTCGGCAGCATCAGGGCGAAGCATCTGAGCAGTGCTTTGAGACGGATGCTCAACCTCAAGGCGAAGCCCGAAGACGCCGACAATCTGGCTCTCTACAACGCCATCATGAACGGCCCGACTCTCCAGATCGCCGGCGCAGTCGCCAAGACGAATTGGTCGGGAGGTGATGCGATGCCCTCGTACATCAAGCGAGACACGTTTCTCGCTGCCCTTCGCGAAGCGATTCCACGTCTCAAGAAGAAGGACGCGCAAGGCAAGGACATCAACATCGGCGAGGATCCCACAATCGCCAAGGATCTTGGCTCGCTGATCGACGCCCTGCCAGAGGGCAGTCAGCTGAAGAGCGCGTTGAAAGCCGTCGTCGGCGATGCGGCGGCAACGGCGCAGGAAGCCGAGAAGCGGGTTGGGGACTGGTTTGACGGGATGATGGAACGGGCAACCGGCGCGTACAAGCGTTGGATGAGCACCTTCTCGCTTCTCATCGGGTTGGCGCTGGCCGTCGCGTTCAATTGCGACACGGTTCGCGTCGCCGACCGTTTGGCCAAGAGTCCCGCGTTGCGGGCTGAGGTCGTGAAAGTCGCCGAGGATGTCACCAAGCGTTGCACGGGTGCGGATGGCAAGCCGGTACTCACGGCTGCGGAATGCCAAGACGCCCGACGAAATCTCGACGCATTGCAGTCGCTACCCATCGGGGGGGACCTGGAGTGGAACGTCTCGTCGATCGCTGGTTGGCTCATCACCGGTTTTGCCGTGTCGCTGGGTGCGCCGTTTTGGTTCGATCTGCTGTCGAAATTCATGAATGTGCGATCGAGCTTCAAACGGGAAGAAGAACCCTAGCGTTGAGCCTTTCGCTCTGGAAAAAGCGCGCCGACCCTCCGGGCTTCTATCGCAGCGCCATCTACCCTCCGGCGGACTTTTCCTCGCAGGAAGTGAATGCCTCGCTGCAGGTGTATCCGTTTCGCGTCGTCAATGGCGACGTCCGGCAGGCGTTCTCGCGAACGCTGCTGCGTGAAATGATCGACGCGCGCTTTCAGGAGGCGAGCGTCGCGAAGGGCGTTCGCCTCGACCAGTTCTCGATGCCCGGAGCCGACACCGTCCTGCGCGCACGATTTCAGGAAAGCAGTTTCGGACAGCCTCGCGAGCACATGCGGATGGCCGTCGTCGTAGGAAACGCGGTGGCGATCCTCGACGCGTCGGCGAACGGCATGGTGAGCTGGCAACGAGTAGTGCCGCACCTCAACGCCTTCTTAGCCACGCTCAGTGTTGCCGCCGGTACGCCGGAACCGCCGTACGGAGTTCCGTCGGCGGGAGCGACAGGCGCAGCGGGGCGGTCGGTGGCGGGTCTTTACATGGGGTTTCGGAACAAGTACGAAGTCCTGTTCGGCCGCTACGTGTATGCGGCGTACTACTACCTGTTCTCCGCGGATGGCCGCGTCTACCGCGCGTATGACGAACTCAACGTGCCCGGAAACGATCCCGCTCGCTTCGACTTTGCCGCCGCGCAGCGCCGCGATCCGGTGAATTCCGGTCAGTACATGATTCGCGGCAACTCGATCGTCGTGCGGCTTGGACCGCCGCACGATCCGGAAACGTTCGAGGCTCCGTTGCCGACAGGAAACACCATCGTCATCGGAAGCATTCGATACGAACGACAGTGACGTTGCGAGCCGAGTGCTACTTCGCCGACGCGAGTCGGAACGCAACCATTTCTTCGCCGTTGCGCACCAGCAGGATGTTGCCGACGAGCACCGGATGGTTCCAGGTCTTGCCGTCAATGGCTGGCACCTTTGCGAGTTCTGTGTACTTGTCCGGTGTAGCCGACACGAGCGCCAGCTCACCCTCCTCCGACACGATGAGCAACAGGTTCTGATCGGGCAGCAACATCACCTGCCCGCTGCCGTACCGGCCGCCTTTCCACTTGCGTGTGCCGTCAGTCAGGTCGATGCACGCGAAGATGGTGCCGTCGAAGCCGAAGGCATAGCCGTTGTGCACGACGAAGTCGCTCGAGATCGTCTTCAGACCATTCGATGTCCAGCGCTCGGTCGCCGTCCAGCCGTTCGACTCTTGCCGCACCGCCAGGCGGCGGATGCCCTGACCACCGTCCAGCGACATCACGTGGATGAGCAGATCGTCCTCCGCAATCAGCACTGGTTGCAGGATCGGCGTGCCGCGTAGCGGGTGCTCCCAGAGCACCTGGCCGTCGGGGGTGACGCTGGTGGCGCCCGCTTCGCTGAGCAGCACGACCTGCTCGACGCCGTGAATCGTGACGCGCTGCGGCGAGCTGTAGCTGCCGCCATCGCTCAACGTATGCTGAGGACCGACCCAACGCGGCTTGCCGGTTGCGATGTCGTAGCCAACCAGCGTGCCCGATGTCGCGACGATGACGA
>Ga0075433_10001038_pt1 | contig 19833 bp, 12 predicted proteins | sample RhiMethybrSRZTD2_FD_75299 | JGI IMG/M metagenome (GOLD analysis project Ga0075433, IMG submission 75299) | Populus rhizosphere microbial communities from Tennessee, USA - Rhizosphere MetaG P. TD hybrid SRZTD2 | ecosystem: Host-associated > Plants > Roots > Rhizosphere > Soil | place: USA... | reverse complement strand
AGCAACAAGGTCCACAGCCCCCGCGCGGCAAACGCGGCCAGGAGCGCGCCGCCCGCAATGCCGATTGACGCGAGACGAACCGCACGCCCGAGGACATCGCGCAGGATGCTGCGGCGCTTCGCGCCCAGCGCAATGCGCACGCCGAACTCCTGAGTGCGTTGAGCCACGCCGCCCGCGATCATCCCGTAGAGTCCAATGCCCGCCAGCAGCACGCCCGCGATGCCAAAGATGCCGGTGAACATCGCGCCGAGCTCGAATGCGAGGAATCCGCCGCCCTCCCTGACGAGATGCTCGCCCATCGTCCGGATGTCAAAGATGCGGACCACCGGGTCCACTTCTCGAAACACGCCCTGGAGATCCGCCATCAGGCCTGACCGACCGCGATCGCTTCTGACCAGCAGCGTGGCCCGGTCGGTCGGCTCCTGCGCCATTGGCCTGTACACCATGCCGCGAGGCGACTCCCAGATGAACAAATACTTTCCGTCGCGTGCGACACCCACTATCTCGACACGCTGACCGCGGACGACGAGGGAACGACCGATCGCGCTCTGGTTCGGCCAGAAGTGGCGGGCAACCGTCTGGTTGACGATCGCGACCTGTTTTCCGGTGTCGATGTCCCGGCCGTCAAACGATCGTCCGTCAACGAGCGAGATCCTGGTCGTCGCGAAGTAGTCGGCATCGACGGACGCCCACATGGCCGAAAATGCCTGTTCGCCGGTCCTGGGTGGTTGGCCATCGATCCAGACCGGCCCGCCCTCGCTCACCGTCGCCAGCGGTGCCCATTGAATCCAGGCGGCCTGTTCCACGCCGGGCAACGCGCGGATTCGGTCGCGCGCACGCGAGTAGAGATCCAGGCGCTGCGCTCGGTCGTAGCCGTTCTCAGCCGGTATAGCCGATGCGAGGACGAGGCCATCTGGCTCGAAGCCAAGCTCGATCTGGCGGGCACGATCGAGACTGCGCAGAAACAAGCCTCCGCTCACAAGCAGCATCAACGCCCGGCCTCAGCCGGCCGAGCACCCAAAGCTGATGTCTGTCTCGAGCCTCGAGAATTGAACGGGATGCCGTCGATTCGACGAGTTCGCCGCGCATCCACAGCGGAACGTACGCTGACGGCCGGAGCAGTGAATGCGCCCCATCGAACGGTGGCGGCGTGACCCCAATGACGGTGAACGGCCGGCCATTCAGTCGCACCGAGCGGCCGACAATCGAGGGATCTCCACCAAACCGCGCCTGCCAGTACTCGTGCGTCAGCACGATCACCGGCGCGTCGCCGCGAGCACGGCCTTCATTCGGCTGGATGAGTCGACCGATTGCCGGTCGCACGCCGAGCAGCGTGAAGTAGTTGTCGGTGACCGAGTACATCGTGATGCGATCGGTCGCGTTGTCAGCGTTGAGTCCGGCTACTTCAACGTTGTAGCCGGCAAGATCGACGAAAGTCGCGCGCTCCTGCCGATAGTCCTGCAGGTCGGGAAACGAGACGCCGTGCGGTGTCGAGACGTGACGATCGGGGCCGGTGCTGACGGACACAAGTTCTTCCGGACGCTCCACGGGCATCGGCCGCAACATGAACGCATTCAGCACGGCAAAGATCACGATCACCGCCGTCACGCCGACGGCCATCGTCAGCACGGCCGCGCCGGTGAACACCGGCGACCGGCGCAGCGTGCGCAGCGCGTGACGGACGTCGCGCCGTGCGTCTTCGAGCCACCTCAGGCCGTGGCTGTCCCGAAAGGTTTCTTTCATCTGTTGCACTCCGCCGAAGGCGCGCCGAGCCGCGAGACGCGCCGCGTCCGATGTCATTCCGCGACGCTCGTATTCAGCGGCAAGCAACTCGAGGTGCACGCGAATCTCATCATCGAGATCGAGGTCCCGCTGCCGTCGCCTGACTAGCGACACCACCCGCGACAACGCGGCGCGAACCGACATCGACTACTCCGCCCGCAGCGCCACGATCGGATCGACGCGCGTTGCGCGCCGCGCCGGGATGAACGACGCGAACAGGCACACCCCGACGAGAAACATCGAGACGACGACGTAGGTGAGCGGATCGAAGGGGCTGACACCGAGCAGCAGGGTCGTGAGTCCCCGCGCGGCCAGCGCCGCCAGAATCGCCCCGCTGATAATGCCGACTAACGCGAGTCGGACGGCGCGGCCCAGCACATCGCGGAGGATGGCGCCGCGATCGGCGCCAAGCGCGATGCGCACACCAAACTCCTGCATGCGATGCGCGACGCGACCCGCGATCATCCCGTAGAGGCCAATCGCGGCGAGCAGCGCACCGGCGACGCCAAACACGCTCGTCACCATGGCGCCGATCGAAAACGCCGCAAACCCGCCACCCTCATTGGCGAGGTGCTGATCCATCGTGCGCACGTCGTAGATGAACACGGCGGGATCGACGGCGCGCAGGACACGCTGAACTTCGCTCATCAACTCCGACGGCTGGCGCGCGCTCCGCACGACCAGTGTGGCGCGCAGTGGAATGTTCTGCGCGAGCGGTCGAAAGACCATCGCGCGCGGTGACTCCCACACGAAGTAGTACTTCCCATTCGGCACGACGCCGACAACCTGCACGCGGCTGCCTTCAACCATGAGCGGGCGTCCGATCGCGCTTTGATTCGGCCAGAACAGGTTGGCCAGCGTCTGGTTGACAATCGCCACCGGCATCGCAGCCGCATCGTCGCGATCGGTGAACGCGCGTCCTTCGAGAATCGGGATGCTGGCTGCCGTGAAGTAGCTCGGGTCGACGGGCGCAGCGGCCGCATTCAGTGGCGCTTCGTCGGACTTCGGCGGACGGCTCTCGAGCCACACCGGAGCGCCATCGGTCACGGTCGTCATCGGAATCCACTGCGCCCACGCTGCGCTCTCGACGCCGGCGAGGGCGAGGATTCGGTGACGGGCATTCGTGAAGTAGGTCGATCGTTGCTCCGCGTCGTAGCCGCTCTCACTCGGGACGGCCGACGCGACGACCAGGTTTCGCGGATCGAAGCCGAGCTCGACCTGCCGAACGCGATCGAGGCTGCGGACGAACAGCCCGCCGCTGACCAACAGCATCAACGACAGCGCGACCTGGCCCACGACGAGCGCGCTACGAAACAGCGCGCGCGGCTCAGCGGATGTGCCCCGCCCTCCCGCTTTGAGCGCGCGGCTCAGGTCCGAGCGCGCCGCGGTGAGGGCCGGCGCCAACCCCGATACCACTCCCGCTACGAGCGTCAGTACCAGGATGCCGATGAGCACGCGTAGGTCGAGACTGAAGTCCGGCCGCAAGGTCGCGATCGCCGTGCTCGTGGCGAATCCGTGCTCGAAGTTCCGCAAGGCGATCGCTGCCACCGGCAACGCGACAACTCCCGCAAAGAGCGCGAGCACGATGCTTTCCGTCAGGAGCTGCCTGACAAGCCGTCCCCGCCCAGCGCCGAGCGCAGCTCGCAGCGATACTTCACGTTCGCGCGACGCGGCGCGAGCCATGAGCAGATTGGTGACGTTTGCGCTCGTGATGAGCAGGAGAAGGACGGCAAGGGAGCCGAAGGCGATCCCTGCGATTCGAAAGGCCGGCCCGATATTCGGGTTCGGGCGCGCATGCGTCTCTGGAACGACGACCAGCGCTGAGTCCTTGTTCGTGGCCGCGTACTCACGCGCGAGCGCCGCAGTCCGAGCTTGCAATGAGGCCTGCGCCTGCGGCAGCCGCACCTCGGCATTCAGGCGTCCGAGGACCCACAACTGATGGTTGTCGCGACGCTGCAGAATCGATTCGCCTGCCGGCAAGTTCATGACGTCGTCGTACATCCAGAGCGGAATGTACGCCGACGGGTAGATCAACGTATGTGCCTTGTCGAACGACTTCGCCGTCACGCCGATGATCGTGAACGGCCGGCCCGTGAGGCGGACCTTGCGACCGATGACCGATGGATCGCCACCAAATCGCGCCTGCCAGTACTCGTGGGTCAATACGATCACCGGAGCATCACCGCGCGCACGTCCCTCGTCGGGTTGAATGAGGCGTCCGATTGCCGGCTGTACGCCGAGCAGCGAGAAGTAGTTGTCGGTCACCGCGTACATCGTGATGCGCTCGGTGCTGTTGTCGCTGTTCAAGCCGGCGATCGCCACGGAGTACGCGAGCAAATCCTCGAACGCCGCGTGATCGGCGCGATAGTCCTGGAAGTCGAGGAAGGACACACCGTGCGGAATCTGCACGTGGGTGTCTGGCGCCGTACCGATCGACACGAGCTGTTCGGGATGACTCACCGGCATCGCCCGCAGCATGAACGCGTTCAGCACCGCAAGGATCCCGGTGACCGCCGTCAGGCCAACGGCAAGGGTCAGAATCGCTGCACCGGTGAAGACTGGAGCGCGCTGCAGTGAGCGAAGCGCCTGATGGATGTCGCGCCGTGCGTCATCCAGCCATCGCAGCCCACGCCCGTCGCGATGAGCTTCTTTCATCTGCTCGATGCCGCCAAACGCGCGACGCGCCGCGAGGCGGGCCTGGCTCGGGGTCAGTCCTTTTCGTTCGTAGTCGGCCGCCAGCATCTCGAGGTGTTCGCGCACCTCGGCGTCGAGCCCCGCATCGAGTGAGTGGCGGTCGAGCGCCGCGCGAACACGCCTCACCATCGAACGAAGTGTCATGACGATGACTCTCCGAGCATTCGGCTCATCATCGCCACAGTCTTCGACCACAGATCGGCTTCGATCACGAGCTGTTTTCTCCCGGCGCGCGTGATCGAATAGAAGCGGGCGCGTCGATTGTTCTCGCTCGTCCCCCAGTCGCTCTCGATCCAGCCCTTCTGTTCCAGCCGGAGGAGTGCCGGATAGATCGTGCCCTGGTTGAGCGCGAGCATCCCTTCGGCCATCTGCTCGATGCGCCGCGCGATCCCGTATCCATGCTGCGGCCCCATCGCGTCGAGCGTTTTCAGGACCATCAAGTCGAGGGCGCCGTAGGGGACTTCAGATGATGGAGGACTCATTTGGGTAGCTGGGTAGCTGGGTTACTAGGTAGCTGGGTTACTAGGTAGCTGGGTAGCTGGGTCGGTCGGACAAACCACCTAACAACCGAGCTACCCAGCTACCCAGCTACCCAGCTACCTAGCTACCTTCTGTGGTCCATCAACATGAGCACAGAGCATGCCATGTAGATAGTCAACATGAGGATGCTGGAAAGCGCCGCCGACGGCCAACCCTGTGTTCGGTCGTGGGACGCCGTTGTTCATCCGCGCACGAACCAAAGAAACGTCTGCGAAGAACAACCACGATCCATCGACTGCCAACCACCATCCAGCCATGGCACGCCGATTGAGAGGTGCGATGGCATGCTCGCCACAAGGCAATCACGGGTTCTCGTTGCCGACGACCAGCAGGATGTCGTTGCTGCCATACGCATGCTGCTCCGCGGCGCCGGACTCGAAGTCGATCCCGCCACCTCTGTTCAGGAAGTCCGCAGTCGACTCGATTCTCAGGCCTACGACCTGGTGCTGATGGATCTCAACTACGCGCGCGACACGACGTCCGGACGCGAAGGGCTCGATCTCCTCACCGAGATTCACGCGCGCGATCGTCTCCTGCCGGTCATCGTCATGACCGGTTGGGGCAGCATCGACACGGCCGTTGAAGCCATGCGACGAGGCGCGCGGACGTTCGTTCACAAGCCGTGGGACAACCACTCGCTGACCGAGACCGTGTGCCGCGAGATCGAAGAAGGGCACGCCCTGAGGCAATCGGACAAACTTGCTGCCAACGAGCACGCCGATGCCCAGGCCATTCAGCGCGCGCTTCTCCCGCCCACCCTTCCGTCGTTGTCCGGCGTGAGCCTGGCGGCCCGTTGGGAACCGGCGCTGGCATTTGGCGGCGACTGCTACGACGCGATTCGACTGACCGACACACACCTGGCGATCTCAATCGCCGATGTCTGCGGAAAGGGACTGCCGGCGGCCCTCCTCATGTCGAACCTGCTCGCGTCGCTGCGCGCGTTCGCGACTTCACAACGATCGCCACGGGACATCGTCTCCAGCGTCAACCGCGCGCTCTGTCGTCAAAAGGATCTGCGGCGGTTCGTCACGTTGTTCTATGCGCTCTACGACTCGACTACGCGAGTGCTGACCTACACGAACGCCGGTCACAATCCGCCGCTGGTTCTGCGACAGGACGGGACATGTGAACGACTGCCCCTGGGAGGCACCGTGACCGGGATTTTCGATGAAGGTACCTACGAAGAAGGCAAGGTCGTGCTGGAGCCAGGCGATCGACTGGTCCTGTTCACGGATGGCATCACTGAAGCGCGGTCCGAGAGCGGCGATGAATTCGACGATACCGGTTTACTGCGAACCCTCGACCGATGCCGCCACCTCGACGCGCAGTCGATGGTGGATGCGATCTTCAACGAGGTCGGCGCCTTTGCCGGTGGCCGGCTCCAGGACGATGCGACGGCAGTTGTGGCCGCGATCGCGTGAACGCGATGGTGCCATATGGTCGCCATCGCGAGAGCCGTGCAAAAGCGAACAGGAAGTCCCACAAGCGGACAGACGATGAGCTTGAGGGGTCGCGAAACGAGCTTCAACCCCCCATGAACAAAGTACTTAACTCCGGGGCCCTCGTGGCATACGCTTTGAGCGTTATACCTGTGACTATTGCCTCTTGACCTTTGACCTTGATCGATGCCTGATATCCAACGCGACCCCGCCATCCTGAAGCGCAAGAAGCTGCGCCATGCGCTCTATGCCGCTGTCGGCGTTCTCATTGTGATCGCGGTGTCGATCGCGCTGGCCCGGATGGAGCCGGCAGCCCCGACCGTCGAGCGCGCCACCGTCCTCGTGGATACCGTCAAACGCGGGTCGATCATCCGCCAGCATCGCGGCCTCGGCACTCTCGTCCCGGAAGACACCCGGTGGCTTCCTTCGCGAACCAACGGCCGCGTCGAGCGCATTCTTCTCCGGCCCGGCGCGCACGTTGAGCCCAACACCGTCATCCTTGAACTGAGCAACCCGGAAGTCGAGCAAGAGTCGCTGAATGCGAAGCTGGCGCTGCATTCCGCAGAAGCCGCGCTCGAAAACCTCCGCGTCCAGCTCGAAAACGAGTTGCTGACCCAGGAATCGCAGACCGCCGCGATTCAAGCGGAGTACGAACAGGCAAAAATGCAGGCCGAGGCCGACGAAGCGCTCGCCAAGGAACAGCTCATCTCCGAAATCACGCGCCGAAAATCGCACCTCACCGCCGAAACGCTCAAGAAACGCTCGGCGTTCGAGGCGCAACGGCTGGAATCCGCGAAGCAATCGCTGGAGGGTCGTCTGCGGGTGCAACAGGCAACGGTCGATCAGGCGCGCGCGCAGGCCGATCTGCAGTCTATTCGCCTTCAGTCGCTCAAGGTCACTCCCGGGTTCACCGGCGTCCTGCAAATCGTCCCGGTCGAAGTCGGGCAACAGGTCGGTCCAGGGGTGAACCTGGCCCGGGTCGCCGATCCAAGCCGGTTGAAGGCCGAATTGAAGATTGCGGAGACCCAGGCCAAGGACATCGAAGTGGGCCAGTCCGCCGAGATCGACACCCGGAGCGGCATCATCCAGGGAAAAGTGAGCAGAAAAGATCCAGCGGCAGCGAACGGAACGGTCACCGTTGACGTCTCATTGACGGGCGAGCTCCCACGCGGAGCGGTGCCGGACCTGAGTGTGGACGGGACCGTCCAACTCGAACGGCTCGACAACATCCTGTATGTTGGCCGCCCGTCGCTTGGCCAGGACGACAGCACGGTGGGTTTGTTCAAGCTGACGAGCCCGTCGGGCGATGCGTCACGTGTCCAGGTGGCCTTGGGTAAGAGCTCGGTAAATGCCATCGAGGTCAAGACGGGGCTGAACGAGGGGGATACGGTCGTCCTCTCAGACATGTCCGCCTGGGACGCATACGACAGAGTGCGGTTGCGGTAACGATTCGAACACGACAAAGGATCATCAATGAGCGAGCCGCTGATTAAGCTGGAGAGCGTCCGCAAGGTGTTCTACACGGACGAGGTCGAAACGCACGCACTCGATAACATCAACATCGAGATCAATAAGGGTGAGTACGTGTCGATTGCCGGGCCGTCGGGCTGTGGCAAGTCGACGCTGCTGTCGATCCTGGGATTGCTCGACACGCCAACCGAAGGCTCATACGTCCTGAACAGCCGGCCAGCCACTGCCCTGTCGCTGTCGGAACGTGCGCGCGTTCGCAATCGCGAGGTCGGGTTCATCTTCCAGAGTTTCAACCTGATCGGCGACCTGACGGTGTACGAGAACGTCGAGTTGCCACTCACCTACCGCGGTATGCGGGCGGCCGAGCGGAAGCAGCGCGTGACCGCCGCGCTGGAACGGGTCGGCATGGCGCACCGCGCCAAGCACCTGCCTAGTCAGCTGTCAGGCGGTCAACAGCAGCGCGTCGCCGTCGCACGCGCCGTTTGCGGCGAGCCGTCGATCCTGCTCGCGGACGAGCCGACGGGAAACCTCGACTCGAAGAATGGCGAAGCGGTGATGGACTTGCTCAAGGAACTGCACATGAGCGGCGCCACGATTTGCATGGTGACGCACGATGCGCGTTACGCCTCACACGCGGAACGCACGATTCACCTCTTTGACGGCCGCGTCGTCGAGGAGTCGATGGCCACGGCGACTCATTGATGATTGCTGGTCTTTGATCGGTGAGTCGTTGTCGATTCTTGATTGACGGTTTGGCGGGCAGTAGCCGCCACTGCCCGCGCGTTCCGCCCGCGCGCCTATCCCAAACCCGAAGAACACGTTCACGTTTTGGTGTCAGGCACCGAATCGTGAATTCACTTTTTGGTGTCAGGCACCGAATCGTGAACGAAGGGCAGTTTCGCCGCGTCCGGATACGGGCGGCCCGTCCCGCAGGCGGACGACACGGAGGCCAGCACACGACAATTCCACAGGATTTTGCGGGCACGCCGCTTGAACAGCAGTCGGACACGACTTGACATCATGGTTCCAGGACTGTCTCAGGATCTGAAGCACAGCGCCCGGACGCTGCTGAAAAATCCGGGCTTCACCTGCGTCGCGATCGTGTCGATCGCGATCGGCGTGGGCGCCAATGCGGCGATGTTCAGCATGGCCGATGCCCTCGTCCTGCGACCGCTGCCGGTGCCACGGCCGGGCGAGGTGATCACGGTCGCCGCCGTGCCTTCCGTTCAGGGCTTTCGCAATCCGGCGATGTCCTACCGCGACTACCTCGACGTGCGCAATGGCGCGCGAGCCTTCGATCGGCTGGCCGCCTACGAACTGTTGGCGGTCGCCTTCGCACCCACAAGGACGGAGATCGCCCAGCGGAGAGTCGGCGTTGCAGCGACCGAGAACCTGCTCGACGCCGGCGGGGTCACTCCTCTGCTCGGACGCTGGTTCCGCGCCGACGAGAACGACGTCGTGGGAAGGAATCCCGTCGTCGTGCTCGCGTACGACACCTGGACGGACCAGTTCGGCGCCGACCCGACGGTCATCGATCGCCGAGTACGCCTGTCGGGCATCGACTTTACCGTCATCGGTGTCGCGCCGGAGGGCTTTTCGGGACTCGATTCCTACATTCGACCCGGATTCTACGTGCCACTGGCGATGGCTCCGGCTCTGAACCTCACCGCCCCAGCCGATGCGCTCGATCGTCGAGACGTGAGGTGGCTTCGTGTCAAGGGCCGCCTGAGGGCCGGCGCCACGATGGCGCAGGCTCGCGAGGAGGTTGCCACCGTTGCCGCTGCACTCGAGCGGCAGTACCCGGCCAGCAATCGAGGTCTCGGATTCATCGCGCAGACAGAACTGCAATCGCGAACCACCGACAGCACCGACACGCTGCTCGTCACGGTGCTGATGACGCTGTCATTCGCAGTGCTGCTCGTCGCCTGTTTCAACGTCGCGGGCCTGCTAGCCAGCCGCGCGCCGGCGCGTGCGCGAGAGCTGGCACTCCGGCTCGCAATGGGCGCGGGACGATCGCGGGTCATTCGTCAACTGCTGACCGAGAGCCTGCTGCTTTCGATCGGCGGCGGTATCCTCGGCATCGGGCTGGCCTATTGCGGCATCGTGCTGTTCCGCCAGATCGACATCCCGACCGACTTGCCCGCAGCGCTCACGTTCCAACTCGATCGCCGGGTCCTCGGCGTCGCCTTGACGGTGGCGATCGCCAGTGCGCTGCTCTCGAGCCTTCTGCCCGCGTGGCGCGCCACCCGAACCGATCTCGCTGCGACATTGCGCGACACCTCGGGGTCAATGCCCCGCCGTTCGCCCCTTTGGACGCGCCACGGCCTGGTCTGTGGTCAGGTGGCGCTGTCGCTCGTGCTCGTCACGGTCTCGGTGTGGCTCTATCGCGGCACACTCATCACCGCGGCAAATGGGCCTGGCTATCGCACCGAGCAACTGCTGATGGTGAACCTCGATCCCGCGCTCGCGCGATACAACGACGTTCAGTCGCGTCGATTCTTCCGCGAGCTCACGGAGAAGACACGCGCGCTCCCGGGTGTCGTGTCGGTCGCGTTGACCTCCGACATCCCCATGGGCACGGACACGCGAGACATCGTCACCGTCGCGCCAGAGGGATATCAGTTCCCGCCGGGCGGTGACCGCATTACTGTTCAAGGCGCGCGCGTGGACGAGGGGTTTTTCGTGACGATGAACCTCCCGATCGTTGCCGGGCGCGCGTTCGAATCGACCGATACAGCTGACACGCCACATGTGGCGATCGTGAACACGACGTTCGCAAACCACTACTGGCCCGGTCAGAGTGCCATCGGGAAACGCATCCAGGTCAAGGAGGAGCCGGACGGGGCTTCCGTACAGATCGTCGGCGTCGCCGCGACGATTCATTACAACTGGGTTGCCGAAGGCCCCACCGAGTACATCTACCTTCACCGGCTGCAGCACCCGGCACCGACGCCGCGCACCACGATGCTCGTGCACACGCACGGCGGCGCCGCCGCCATGGCTGCTCCGATTCGTGACCTCGTCCGGGATATCGATGCCGACGTCCCCGTGTTCGGTGTTCGAACGATGGAGAGCTTCTATCGTGCGCGGGCCATCACGACGTCCAACGTGATCGTCGGTTCGGTTGCGGGAATGGGACTCATGGGCCTTCTCCTGGCAATCGTGGGCCTGTACGCGCTTGTGGCCCACGCAGTGAGCCAGAGAACTCGCGAGATCGGCATCCGGCTCGCCGTTGGCGCTCGTCCGGGCAACGTCCTGCGCATGGTCTTGCGTCACGGCATTGTCCTGTCGGCCGCAGGGATTGCGCTCGGTCTGGCTGCTGCCGCCGCGATGAACAACCTGCTCCGCGCGGCGTTTCCAGTCAGCAGTGGCGTGAATCCCGGGATCTTCCTGTTCGTAGTACCAGCACTGCTCGCGGTGACGTTGGCCGCTGCGTTCATCCCCGCACAACGCGCGGCGCGCATCGACCCGTTGATTGCCCTGAAGCAGGACTGAACGAAAACTCATATGAGACTTTCGATCCTCGTCGCGATCGCGCTTCTCTCTTCAGCTGCGCCATCACGTGCGCAGACCAGGGCCGACCTCTCCGGACATTGGGACGGCGGAATACACACGCCCGAGATCTCAATCAGCATCCAGGTGGATTTCACCAGCGACAGCGCCGGACAGCTTGCCGGAACGATCAGCGTGCCGCCGCAGAACCTGAAGGGATTGCCTCTGGTGATCGAATCTGCCGAGGGCCAGACGATCCACTTCCGCTTCAAGGGCGCTCCCGGCAACCGGTTGTTCCAGGGCGTGATCTCGGAGGATGGCGGCTCGATCCGCGGGTCATTCATACAGAGCGGATACACGATGCCGTTCACGCTGTCGCGCGCCGGAGCTGCGCAGATCGAAGCGCCGGTCAGGAGCGCTCCCATCAGCAAGGAGCTCGAAGGGCCGTGGAGCGCCACGCTGGAAGGCACGTATCAGAACGGCATCCCGAGGAAGATCATCCTCATGCTCGAGAATCAGCCTGACGGGACATCGACGGGCAGCGTGTTCAACCAGGGAGAGGGCCTCGAGATTCCAATCGCATCCATCACGCAGAACGCCTCGAACGTCACGCTCGATCTCCGGGCGGTCAGCGGCTCCTACTCGGGGAAGGTCAACACTGAAGGCACTGAGATGGTGGGCACCTTTATTCAAGGCACGACCGTCCTGCCGCTGACCTTCCGGCGTGCGCCGGGTGTGGAAAGCGCGAAGTGAGACGGCGGCTCCTCACGTTCACAGCAATCAGCGGGCTGGCGCTCCTGTCGACCCCAGTCACGCTGCGCGGTCAATCCTCCGCAAGCTGGCTGCAGTGGGGCGGCCCCACCCGCAACTTCGTCTCTGACTCGAAAGGGCTGGCGTCGACCTGGCCTGCTGGAGGACCGAAGAAGCTGTGGAGCCGCGCGCTCGGCGAAGGGCACTCGTCGATCGCGGTCGAGAACGGGCGGCTCTACACGCTCTACCGCGAGATCAATCGTTCGGCGCAGGGGACCAACCACGAAGAAGTCGTCGCGGCCTTCGAGGCGGCTACCGGCAAAACAATCTGGGAGTTCAAGTATCCCGCATCGACTGCCGGCATCGATTTCACCCAGGGGCTGGGGCCGCACTCCACCCCGCTGATCGTCGGCAATCGCATCTACACCACGAGCTCTCGCAGCGAGCTGTTCGCGCTCGACAAAGCAAGCGGCAAACGAATCTGGTCGCACGACATGATCGCGGAGTACCGCGCGGTTCCTGCTGGCCGCGGCTATACCTGCAGTCCGATCTTTCACAACGGCCTGGTGATCGTGACGATGGGTGGACCGGATCAGGCGGTCGCCGCATTCGACGCGCAAACAGGCAAGCTGGCGTGGAAGGGCGGCTACTTCGTCTGGGCCCCCGCCTCACCAATCCTGATCGACGTGGACGGGCAGACGCAGCTCGTCGTCTTCGGCGGCGACGTCATCACCGGAATGGATCCCGCCAATGGACGCGTACTCTGGAGTCACCCACACAAGACTGACTGGGGTCTGAACATAAGCACGCCAGTCTGGTCGGCTGGTGATCATCTGCTTTTCGTTTCGTCGGCGTACGGCACCGGCAGCCGCGCGCTCGAGCTTCGCCAGAAAGACGGCAAGACCGCCGTCGTCGAAAAATGGGTAAGTCGCCGGATGCGCGTCCATATCGGCACCGTGATCAGAATCGGCGACTACGTGTATGGCTCGAGCGGTGACTTCGGCCCGGCCGTGATTTCTGCTGTCGACATGAAGACGGGCGCGATCGCCTGGCAGGATCGCAGCTTCTCACGGGCGCAGATGCTCTACGCCGATGGCAAACTGGTCGTGCTCGACGAGGACGGCACGCTCGGGCTTGCGACCGTCTCCCCTCATGGCCTCACTGTGCTCGCGCGCGCGAATGTGCTTACCAATCTGGCGTGGACACCACCCACGCTTGTGGGCACGTCACTTTACGTGCGCGATCGCAAGACGATGGCGGCATTCGATCTCGGCGGTACATAATGCCGGGTCTGAAGAACAAGACCCGGCCTACGCTGCGTAGGGCGGGTCCTGGTTTTTGGACCCGCCAGCGAGCCTGGCGCGAAGCTCTATGTGGAACGACATCCAGTACGCCCTCCGCTCACTGATTCGCCGGCCGCTTCTGACAACGGTCGCCGTGTTGTCGCTGGCGCTCGGTATCGGCGTCAACACCGCGATGTTCTCGGTGTTCGACCGCCTCCTCCTGCGGCGTCTTCCGGTTCCGGCCGCCGAACAGATCGTCAACGTCACGTCGCCAGGCCCACGGCCCGGCTCACGCTCGACGGGCGATGGCGGCCGACTGGATGCCATTTTCAGCTATCCGCTGTTTCGTGATCTCGAGCGACTCGAGGGCGACGCGTTGCAGATGGCGGCGCACCGCGACTTCCGCGCCAACCTCGCGTATCGAGGGCAGACCTCCGACGCCGAAGGCCTGCTCGTATCAGGCAACTACTTCCCGGCTCTCCGCCTGCGCCCGGCACTCGGCCGACTGCTCGGACCGGACGATGACCGCGTGCAGGGCGCACATCCCGTCGTGGTGCTGAGCCATAGCTACTGGACCACACGCTTCGGGGCGGACCCGTCCGTGCTCGGTGGCACTCTCGTCGTCAATGGTGAGCCGATGACGATCGTCGGTGTTGCCGCGGCCGGTTTTTCAGGGAACACGATGACCGATCGCCCGCAAGTGTTCATGCCGCTCACGATGGCCGGACGCGCGTTTCGCGACGCTCAATGGGACGGCATGACGGCACGCAACAACCACTGGCTCTATGTCTTCGCGCGGCTTCGATCCGATCTCTCGCGCGAGCAGGCCGAAGCGCTCATCAACGTGCCGTTCGCCGCATTGATAAAGGACGTCGAGTTCCCAGCGCTGCGGAGCGGGATGGGCGATCGCGATCGAGCAGAGTTCCAGCGGCGTCGCCTCATTCTGCAGGACGGATCGCATGGCCGCGACTCAAACCGGGATGAAACCAAGGGCATTTTGCTCTTGATGTTCGCAATCACGGGGTTCGTCCTCGCCATCGCTTGCGCGAATGTCGCCAACCTTCTGCTGGCCCGCGTGGCCGATCGCTCTACGGAGATGTCGGTTCGTCTTTCGCTGGGTGCGTCATCACTGAGGTTGATCCGCCTTGTCCTTGCCGAATCACTCGTGCTCGGCATCGTCGGTGCGGTGGCTGCGCTGGTCGTTGGACGTATGACGCTAGGCGCCCTTTTTGCGACGATGCCGGCGGATGACGTCGCGATTCTCGACTTCACGATGAGCCCGAGAGTGTTCCTGTTTGCCCTGGCGCTTGGAATTGGAACAAGCGTTCTCTTCGGGCTGTTCCCGGCGATTCACGGAATCCGCTCGTCGGTCAGGGCCGGGCTGCAGGTAGAGTCTGGCCGCACAGCGGGATCGCGCACCGCCAATCGCTTTCGTGCGTCGCTGGCCACGTCGCAGATCGCGCTCGCGACGGCGCTTCTCGCCGTGGCGGGATTGTTCATCGTCAGTCTTGTCAATGTCGCTCGTACCGAACTGGGCATCAGGCGCGACGGTCTCGTCACGTTCCGTCTTTCGCCGTATCTCAATGGCTACTCCACGGCGCAAGCGCTCGTGCTTTTCGATCAGGTCGGGGAGCAGTTGCGTAGCCTGCCCGGCGTCGTCTCTGTGACGGAGTCGACTGTGCCGCTTCTTTCGAACAGCAACTGGAGCAACAACATCACGGTCGAGGGGTTCGATGCTGGCCCTGACGCCGATACGAATGTATCGGTCGCGCGGGTGGGGACCGACTATTTCCGCACGATGGGAATCGCGGTACTGGCCGGCAGGGAATTGACGCGCGCGGATACGGAAAACGCGCCGCGTGTCGCCGTCGTCAACGAAGCGTTCGGACGGAAGTTCAACTTCGGCGCCGATGTGATCGGCAAGCGGCTGGCGATGGGGACTGGCGGCAACCGGCCGCTCGACATCGAGATCGTGGGACTGGTCCGCGACGCCAAGTACAGCGAGATCAAGGAACCACCCCCGCCGCAATTGATCATGGCATATCGGCAACCAGATGCGCCTGGTCGCCAGGGTGGCGTCGGGCCGCTCACCTTCTATGTCAGGACGAGTTCGGACACAGGCGCGCTGCTCGGGGCAATCGCCCCGCTTGTATCGAGGCTCGATGCCAACCTGCCGATCGTGAACCTGCGAACGATGGATGACCAGATCTGGGACAACACGACTCCTCAGCGAGTGCTGGGCACGTTGTCATCTTCGTTTGCGCTGATCGCTACTCTCCTGGCGGCGATTGGCCTTTACGCCGTGCTCGCATACAGCGTCGCGCGGCGGCGGCGAGAGATTGGCGTCCGCGTGGCGCTCGGTGCGCAACCTCGTGACGTGCGCTGGCTCGTATTGGGGCAGGTCGCGCGAATGACGCTCGTTGGGGGTGTCGTTGGAGCAGCGCTCGCTCTTGGCCTCGGACGCCTCTCGCAAGGTCTGCTCTTCGGCGTCGGAGAAAACGACGCCGCCATCATCGGCGCAGCCGCTCTGATCGTGGTCGTCGTCGCGCTGGCCGCCGGCGCGCTCCCCGCGCGCCGCGCGACCACCGTGAATCCCATCGAGGCCCTGCGAATCGAATAGCCGACCTAGCTACCGAGCTACCGAGCCACCCAGCTACCTAGATCACCCCTGCCTTGAACTTGAATCCTGACTGGGCGTCGCCTTCGCGATACGCCTTGTGACACGCGCCGCATGTGGAGCCGCCAAATTCCTTGGCTGCTGCCTGCGCCGCCATCTGATCGACGGTAGCCGCCCCAAGCATCTTGTCCAAGCCGTCCAGCCTGGTGAGGCCGTCCTTCAAGATCATGAGGGCGTCAATCTGCTTCTTGTCCGCCCAGAACCCCTGCAGCGCCATGTAGTTCGTACGCAACGTTGCCACCTGCATCCGCGCATCCGCGTACGATCCCGACCCGATCGCCTTGTTCATCGCACCGTTCGCCTGCGCATTCGCCTTCATCAGCGTTGTGTATTCTTCAGGCGTCGTTACTTTTTGAGCGATGAGACCCACACACGTCACTGCTATCAACGCCGATGCACACAGAAGGAATCGCCGCATAACGTCCTCCTTGGGAGTGGGCGCCAACGGGGAGAGGCGGGGCATCCTATCCCACGATTGGCACAGGATTCAACGTGCGACGACGAACGGCGGCGTCCCATGGACGAACACCTCAGCTCGTCCGTCCGGTAAATGAAGACAATTTGCTCGAACAAACCGCGGGTCATGTCCGTCCGATGTGGCATGGCGCTTGAGGGCCGGGTCTACAAAGCAAGACGCGGCCTACTTTGAATCATGTCCAACTGGCGTCATGCGATTCGCACGCTGAGCAAGAACAGAGGGGCCACCACGGTCGTGGTGCTCACCATCGCGGTCGCGATTGCGGCGACGACGGTCATTTACAGCGTGATCGATCTCGTCTGGGGCTTCATCCCCGTGGTGAAACGTGACGGACTCGTCTACGTCGCGTCGACCGACCAGCGCGTGATTCAGGTGCAAGGCGGTTCGCAGAGCGCCGTGCTGCGAAGCCGCGTCTCGATGCCGGATCTCTCCGACTGGTCCGCTCGCTCAAAGACCTTCGAACAGTTCGCCGGCCTCGAGATGGGTTCAGTCAATCTGACCGGGATCGACGTCCCGATACGCGTCTCGTCGGTCCGAGTCACGGCCAATCTCGTCGGCTTGTGGGGCGTCACGCCGGTCATCGGCCGTCCATTTCAGCCTGATGACGGACGCGCAGGCGCGACACCGGTCACGATGCTGACCTACGGCTTCTGGCAGCGTCAGTTCTCATCGGATAGCGCTGCGATCGGGCGCAGCGTGCTCCTCGACGGCGTCGCTCACACGATCGTCGGCGTGCTGCCTCCGGCGGCCAGCAAGGGCCTGCTCAAAGACACTGATCTGTTCCTCCCGATGGTTGTGAACTCATTGCGCGGGGACCGCGGCGGGAGAGAGCTGCTCGTTACCGGCCGGCTGAAGCCCGGAGTCACTCGTGAACAGGCGAACAGCGAGCTGGAGGCAATCGCCGATCAACTCCGAGCCGAACACCCCGACACCAACCAGAACATCGGGGCGTCCGTGCTTCCACTCATCGAAGCGACCGGATTCAACGTCCGCGTCCTCCTGTTGATTCTCGCGCTCGTGGCATTGCTCGTGTTGGTCGTGGCATGCGCCAACGTTTCCGGAGTGCTGGTGGCACAGTCGATCGGCCGTCGGCACGAGCTGGCGGTTCGCGCCGCGCTCGGCGCCAGCCGATTCGATCGCGTCCGGCAGCTCATGATCGAAAGCGTCCTCGCCTCGGCGATCGCCTGCGTCATCGGCCTGATGCTCGCAGCGTGGGGTATCTCGGCCCTGCGCTGGCTGGGAGGTGGTTCGTTCGGCCTGGCCGACATCGAGATGAACTGGCGCGCGCTCGTCGCCGGTGTCGCGACGGCGGTGGTCGCGCCGTTCGGCTTCGGTCTGCTGCCGGCATTGCGCACGGCGACGCCCGATCCGCAAGAGCTCAAGGATGGCGCGCGCGGGACAGGCATCGCTCTTCGCGGGCGCCGCGCGCGCAGCCTGACTGTCGCCTTGCAGGCAGGCGCCGCCATGATCCTGATGGTGCAGATCGGACTGCTGGTCAGAACGACGTGGGCGCTGAGTGAGATCGCACCCGGCTTCGATCCGGCGCAGGTGCTGACCTTCCGAGTCGGACTCTCGGAATCCCGATACCAGGGGCCAATCGCGATAAACCGATTCTCGACCGAGTTGCTGTCACGACTCCGCGCCATTCCTGGAGTCGCATCAGCCGGCATCGTCGATCGACTGCCCATCGCTGACCGCGAGCCGCTTGCGAGGCTGACGGTGGAGGGCACGGCGCCGGTGCTTCCAGAAACGCGACCCACGATCGCGCGCGCGGCAATCGCCGGCGATTATCTGGCGACGATGCGCATACCAGTGCGGCGAGGACGAACGTTCTCTGATGCCGAGATGTCCGACGCGGCGCCGGTCGCACTCGTCAACGAGGAAGCGGCACGCAAGTTCTGGCCTGGTGGCGATCCGTTGGGCGGCCGCCTCGCTCTCGACGCGACCGCGGGTCAGGAGATGTGGCTGAACGTCGTCGGTGTCGTCGGCAATCTCCGGAATTCAGACATCGACCAGGGACCCGTCGCGCAAGTGTTTGTGCCGATGGCGCGGCGGCCCGAGAGAGACCTGGCAGTCGTCATCAAGTCGATCACGCCGGGCACACTTCAACTCGTGCCAGCGATCCGCGCGGAGGTCACTCGAATCGATCCCGACCAGCCGATTCACGACGTCGCGTTGATGACGCAGGTGTTGTTCGACGACCTGGCTGGAACGTACGTGCTCACGGCGCTGCTCTCGGCCGTGGGGCTCATCGCTCTTTGCCTGGCGGCCGCAGGCGTCTACGGCCTCGTCTCGTCATCAGTGGCACAGCGCGGCAGGGAGATTGGCGTGCGCATGGCGCTCGGCGCGCGCCCATCGGCGGTAGTGCGCATGATGATCGGCGCTGGCGCACGGCCGGTTGCCGCGGGAAGCCTCGTCGGATTGCTCGCGGCCGTCGTCATTGCCGCCGGCATCGGTCTATCGGTCCCGGGCGTCGAGGCGCGGGATCCGTCGAACTACGTCGCCGTGGCACTGGCGATTGGCGCCGTCGCGTTGATAGCGAGCTACCTTCCGGCCAAGCGTGCCGCGTCGATCGACCCGGTCATCGCTTTGAGGCAGGAGTGAAATCAACAGCGAATCAGTAATCAAAGATCGTGAGATCCAAAATGATCGACGGACTTCTCCAAGATCTGAAGCACGGCGCGCGGATGCTGGTGAAGAACCCCGGGTTCACGCTGGTCGCCGTCGCCTCGATTGCCATCGGTGTCGGCGCCAATGCGGCGATGTTCAGCCTCGCCGATGGCCTTGTCCTTCGTCCACTGCCCGTGCCGCACGGCGACGACGTCGTGAGCGTCAGCGCCATCGCGCCGCGCGCGAACGACGCCTTCTTCTCCAGCGACAGCGGCGTCTCGTATCCCGACTACGTCGACCTGCGAGAGAGCGCACAGAGCTTCTCCGGCCTGCTTGCCTATAACGTCGTCGTCAGCAGCTTCGCCAACCAGCGTAATGAGGCAGCGCAGACCAAGTTGGGCCTCGCCGTCAGCGCGAACTTCTTCGATGTACTCGAGCTCCAGCCGGCGCTCGGACGTAATTTCCGGGCCGATGAGGATGGCGTGCCGGGACGCGACGCCGTGGTCGTGCTGGCGTACGAGACGTGGGCCGACCAGTTCGGCTCGGATCGGTCGGTGATCGGGAGACAGATTCGCATCGGCGGCCTCGACTTCACCGTCGTGGGTATCGCGCCCGCGA
>Ga0075433_10001037_pt1 | contig 19836 bp, 18 predicted proteins | sample RhiMethybrSRZTD2_FD_75299 | JGI IMG/M metagenome (GOLD analysis project Ga0075433, IMG submission 75299) | Populus rhizosphere microbial communities from Tennessee, USA - Rhizosphere MetaG P. TD hybrid SRZTD2 | ecosystem: Host-associated > Plants > Roots > Rhizosphere > Soil | place: USA... | reverse complement strand
GCAGGAACTGCGCAACCTGAGGGCGCGCCTGGTCGGTTGGCAGGGTGAAGAACAAGGTTCCGGCTAAGGAGACGGCGACCGTCGCATCACCTGCCGCCGTCAAGAACTGCAGGTGCACCAGACGGGCCAGTCCACTCTTGCCCGCGCCGCCGGAAGTAGTGAAGTTCACCACCGCGCTGCCGCCACGTCGCAGCTGAACTCCGATCGTGCGACCGCCACGAGCGACTGCCTTGCCTCCCGAGGCCAGCAGGCGCCCGGTGCGCTCGAGAACCGCTGCCGCCACGTCCTCCATCTAACCCGCTCGTCATGACGCGTCTGGCATTCAGTGGTGCTTCGAATGTGGGAGTTCAGGGTGACCGGAATGATGACGCCTGGCCAGTCAGACCGTAGGCAACCTACGTGAACGTGGGTTTCTGCAACCGAGTGAGGGAGTTCGGGTGGCCGGCTTGACGACCTCTGCTTGGCCAGCTCTGCACAGGTTGCGTACGGTCTGCACACGTTGCAACCTGTGCAGACCGTAGGAAACCTACGTGAAGGTGGGTTCCTGCAACCGTGTGAGGGAGTTGAGGCTGACCGGCATGATGACGCCTGGTCAGTCAGCTCTGCACAGGTTGCGTACGGTCTGCACACGTTGCAACCTGTGCAGACCGTAGGCAACCTACGTGAACGTGGGTTCCTGCAACCGAGTGAGGGAGTTCAGGCTGACCGGCATGATGACGCCTGGTCAGTCAGCTCTACACAGGTTGCGTACGGTCTGCACACGTTGCAACCTGTGCAGAGCCACCGCAGCCTACGTATACGTAGGTTTCGACTGACCAGGAGTCGGAGCGATCACTGTCTGATTGCTCGCTCAGCTCGCTCTGATCACTGCCAGAATGAGGTCCATGGCTTCGAGCACCGGTACGACGCAGCCCGACGCAGCATGCCTCGCCGCCGTTGATCTTGCCCGCACCGCGGCCGAAGAGACCGCTGGAGTGATCGGAGTCGGTGACTATCTCGGCGCACAGCCTGAGGACACCCGAGTGGTAAGTCACGTCTTTGGCTGCCCACATCCCGGCTACCGGGGATGGCGCTGGCTGGTGACAGTCGCCCGAGCGGCGCGGGCTCGCGCGGTGACGGTCGATGAGGTCGTACTGCTGCCAGGGGAAGGCGCGCTGCAAGCCAAGGAATGGGTGCCGTGGGCGGAGCGGATTCAGCCCCGAGATGTGACACCGGGGGTGCTGCTGCCCAGCTCGGACGATGACCCCCGCCTGGAGCCCGGCTACGCCGGCGGTGAGGATGCCACTGCTTCGGAGCCGGCCGAGGCGAGCCTGGTGCGCACCGTGGTGGCAGAACTTGGACTAGGCCGCGAGCGCGTGCTGTCGGCTGAGGGTCGCGAAGAGGCCGCCCAACGGTGGGTGATGGGCGACGGTGGCCCGGACAATTCGCTCAGCCGGTTGGCGCCTGACGTCTGTGAGACATGCGGTTTCTTCGTACGCCTCCGCGGCAATCTCGGAACCCTGTTTGGCGTCTGCGCCAACGCCTTCTCGGTTTCGGACGGAACAGTCGTGAGCGTTGACCATGGCTGCGGCGCCCACTCCAATGTCCAGGCTGAGGACCAGGTCGACCAGCCTCCGCCGCCGGTCTGGGACACCATCGAGTGGGAAACTCCGATTTCGCTCTTCGACTAGGAACACGCGCTAGCGTCCGCCGCTGAAGATGGGGACGAAAGCATAGCGGTTGCCCGGCAGGCATGTCGCAACCGCCGTGAGACAGACCGTTACTTCTCTGTGACGTTCGTCACAAACCGGTTCCTCAGAATCGAGACGTACAGCAAACTCGTACGTCTCGGGGGATTCCCCTCACGCCAGGAGAATCACCAATGTCGGACACGGCTCTCGACTACCGGCGCCGGATCCCTCTGATTACACGGCCTTCCGTAGCGCCTTCACCCTCCCTGATTCGCTGGTCGCTACGCATCGTGACCGTCATGCTCTTCAGTGCAGCGACGGCATTCGGCGTCAGCCTCGGTGTGAGTGCCCCTGAAACCTCGCCCACATCGGTGGTTCAGCACCCTGTGGCGCCGACGGGGCCTTAGCCCGAACTGCCCCGACGTGCGATTACCGAGGCTTACAGCGACACTCATCCTGGTCCTCGTGTGGCTGGGAGCCGCCCTGGCGGTACTTCAGAGCTTCACAACCGCTGAACTGCCGATCCGGCTCGGAGCCTCCCTGGTGGCTCATGTCACCGGTATGGCGGCCGGGTACGCGGCGGCCATTATGTTGATCTTGATGTCACGCTCGCCGTGGCTGGAACGCGGCGTTGGTAGCCACCGGTTGGCGCGCTGGCATGCCTGGGGCGGCCCAGTGGTGATCATGCTCACCGTGATACACACGCTTGCTGCGACACAGGCTTGGGCGGAAGCAGGCTCGCTCGATCCGATGGCAGCCGCGAAAGAGGTGCTCGATCTCCCAGGGCTCGCGACGGCATTGATCGGCACCGCGATCTTGGTGTTGGTTGGACTCGCCTCGCTCAGGGTGCTACGACGACGCATCTCGTACGAGCAATGGCACTTCCTGCACCTGCTCACCTATCTGGCCGTGGCCTTCGGCTTTGCCCATCAGCTTGCCGGTCCTGATCTCGTCGGGCGGCAATGGCTGCAAATTGCCTGGAGCCTGCTGTACACCTACGCCTTCGCACTTGTCCTGCGGTGGCGGGTACTGCAGCCGCTCTTCCAGCTGTGGCGGCACCGGCTCAGGGTCGAGGAGGTACGTCAGGAGTCGCCAGACGTGATCAGCGTGCTGATGTCTGGGGCGCATCTGGATGAGCTGAGAGCAGAGCCAGGCCAGTTCTTTCGCTGGAGGTTCCTGAGGGGACAGACCTGGCGCTCGGCGTACCCGTTCTCCCTCTCAGCACCACCAACTTGCAATCGGCTGCGGATCACCGTCAAAACCTGTGGCGACGGCACCCGACGGATAGCTCGGATTCCGATCGGCACGCTGGTGTTCGCGGAGGGCCCGTACGGCGGACTAACGAGCAGGCGCCGTCGCCGACCTCGGGTCTTGCTGATCGCTGGCGGTGTCGGAATTACGCCCATGCGGGCCCTGTTCGAGGTGATCGATCTGCCCGGCAAGGACGTCACACTGGTCTATCGGGCGTCCAGGGAACAGGACCTGGTCCTGAAGCACGAACTCGACGAAATCGCAGAACGCTCCGGTGCCCGGGTCGTTTACCTCGTCGGTCCATCGACCGATACTGCCAACGACATGAGCGCACCCGCCCTGAACCGGATCGTCGGCGACCTCAGCGACCATGATGTCTACCTGTGCGCTTCACCCAGATTGGCCGCCCGGGTCCGTGAGTCGCTCATGGACCGCGGTTTCCCGCGCCAGCAACTCCACGAGGAGCGCTTCAACTTCTAGAGCTAGCTCACACACCCACTGAACGACGGCGACGGCGCCGTCTCCAGCAGTACGCCAGCCCGACCAACCCCAGCGCGAAACCGGCGACACTGATCTGAAGCCAGGAACCGTGGCCACGTGCTGCAAGCCAGTCATAGGCAAAGGCGAAGACCACCGACACGACACCAAAAATCGCGGTACCGACGGTCACCACGGCTAGGCCATCGATATCAAGGGCCGGGACAGGCGCCTGCACCCAAGAATGGCGGTGCTGAACCGGCTCCTCCATGACAATCACTGTAGTTCGCAACTCGGGGCAGGATGTGGTGATGGACAGACTCCAAACTCAACTGGCGCGCCTGGTCGAGCAGCATGTGCTCACCGCTTCGCAGGCTCAGGAGCTGGCGGATGCAGCGCGTGCCGACCGGCTGGACGGGCAGTCTGTCGCTACGCAGGTCGCCCTTCAGTCGGGGCCGCCGGCAACGACCAAGGGCTCTGCCGTGCTTGAGGTACTTGGCTATGTCGGAGGCGCGTTGGTGCTAGGTGCTGTGATCATGCTCGGCTCGTTCTTCTGGGATGATCTTGGAAGGATCGGACGAAAGTTGGTCGCGGTTGCATCGCTGGTGGTGCCTGCTCTGGGAGGAGCGGCATTGATCAAGGGGCGAGCTCGGCCGGAGCTGGGCTACATTCTGCTGGCGCTGGCCTGCTACGCCGCGGGCTTTGCTTACCTGGTGGTCTTCGAAGATCAAAAGTTTTTGGTCTCGGCGGCGGTCGTGGTGCTGACTTCTGCAATCGGTGCGGTGCTGCTGCGCTCCGGAGCATTTCTCGTCTCGGGCTGGTCCGGTGGCATGTTGCTGGTATGCGCTGTGGTGTTCAACCGGATCGATGCCGGCACGGATCCGGCGAGCGTGGCGACGTATCTTGCGGTCGGATTCCTGCTGGTTGGATTGGCTCTCGCCGCCAGCGGCTTGGTGCTCAGCCGTACCCTCGCCTGGTCACTGGCCGGCCTGAGCGGCTGGGCCGCGGGCATTGCGCTGCAGGGAGCGGCGAATGGCGAGTGGCGTGGGTTGTTATGTGCGACGGTTGTCACAGCTGCGCTGCTGACCGCCTTTGTGCAAACCCATCGCTACGTCTTCGCTGTCATTGGCTGCGCGATCTTGTTGAGTATTTGGCCGGTCTCGCTGTACCGGATTCTCGATGATGCTGTGGGTGCCGCCATCGGCCTGGTAGCTGCTGGCGCGGTGCTCATCGGAACAGTTATCTGGCTCAGCCAACGGCGGCGTCTCTCCACTACTGCATAGCCTTGTTATTTAGCATTGCTAAGTATAAACTGGGCTGAGTGGGTGGAACTGGGGAAAATCTTCGGACTTCGGCTGGACTGGCTCACGCGTTGCGTCCGGCAGTCATGCGACTGGCTCGACGTCTGCGACAAATGCAGGATGAGTCGCTGGGCTTGAACCCGAACCAGCTCTCAGCCATGGCCGTGCTGCTCAATTCCGGTGATCAACTTATGGGTGAATTGGCGGCTCAGGAGCGGGTGCAGCCGCCGTCCATGACTCGTATTGTCAACAGCCTGGAGGCACGGGGCTATGTGCTACGCCGTCCCGATCCACGTGATCATCGACAGTGCCTGGTAGCTCTCACCGACTCCGGTCGGCAGGTGCTGTTAGCGAACCGCCGGCGGCGCGACGAGTGGCTTGCTGTGCGGATCGCCGAATTGGATCCGTCCGAGCGTGAGATATTGCGCCGCGCGGTGCGAGTCCTGGAAAAGGTGAACCGAGGATGAGCACCAAGGCCGAGTCGGCGTACGCGAGCCGGACCGATCGAATCGAGGTGCCTGCTGCGACCCTTAAGCGTCCGCGCGGCGGGACGTTCCGGGCGCTGGTCGAGCCCAATTACCGCAAGTACCTAGCTGGGTCGTTCGTGTCCAATATCGGTACCTGGATGCAGCGTGTGGCGCAGGACTGGCTGGTGCTCGAGCTTTCGGGCGGCTCCGGTCTGGCGGTGGGAATTACGACAGGCCTCCAGTTTCTGCCGATGCTGCTGCTTTCTCCTTATGGCGGACTCATCGCCGATCGATTCAACAAGCAAAAGATTCTCAAGCTGACCCAAGCCTGGCTGGCGTTGTGCGCAGCGGCGCTCGGCGTGCTGGCCGTCACCGGGGTTGCGACAACCGCACACGTCTATGCGATCGCCTTCGCGTTCGGTCTTGGCACTGCCTTTGACAATCCCGCGCGCCAAAGCTTCGTACCGGAGGTGGCTGGCCGGGACAACCTCCCGAATGCCATCGGGCTCAACTCGGCCACGTTCCACGCCGCCCGCATTGTCGGTCCAGCACTGGCAGGCCTTGTGATCGCCGCCGTCGGATCAGGCTGGGCGATCCTGGCAAATGCGGTCAGCTACCTGGCCTTCATCGGTGCGCTCGTGATCATGGACAACCACCTGCTTCGCATTACCCCGCCAGCCCCGCGGGCCAAGCGGCAGATCCGGGAAGGTCTGGCGTACATCCTCAGCAAGCCGAAGATGTTGCTGGTCATCTCGGTGGTGTTCTTCGTCGGCACGTTTGGCCTCAACTTCCAAATGACCAGCGCGCTGATGGCACAGCAACAGTTCCACCGTGGCGCCGAGGAATACGGCATTCTTGGCACGCTGATGGCTGTCGGTTCCTTAGCCGGTGCGCTGACTGCGGCTCGTCGCCGCAGCGCACCGTCGGGACGTCTTGTCGTCGTCATGGCGGTGATCTTCGGGTTCATCGAGATTGCAAGTGGATTGGCGCCCAGCTACTTCGCGTACGCGGCGACCCTGCCAGTCCTGGGACTCGCGACACTGCTCACGCTGACGGCAGCCAATGCCTCCATCCAACTCGGCGTTGATCCCTTGCGACGGGGACGCGTCATGGCGCTGTACATCATGGTGCTGATGGGTGGCACTGCGATCGGTTCGCCGATCATCGGCTGGGTTGGCCAAACCATGGGACCGCGGTGGACCTTGATCGTCGGTGGCGCGGTGACGGTGGTAGGAGTGCTGGCAAGCAGCCTGTTGCTGCGACGGCGATTACAGCTGGCTGACGGCTAAACCACACTCAGGAGCCCTCTTGGCCTAGGTTGAGCTGATGACCAAGCGCCCGCCGACTCCAGCAGGAACACAATGCCGGCCTTGCTTCAACTTGAAGCCGAGAGGCTTGTCATGAAGGCATTCATGTATCAGCGGTATGGGCCGCCGCAGAGCCTTCGCATGGCCGAGGTTGCGAAGCCGTGGCCGAAGGCTGATGAAGTCCTGATCAAGGTACGAGCAGCATCGGTGAACGCAGCGGACTGGCACGTCGTGAGGGGTAAGCCGCTCTTCTCGCGCGCCACGTTGGGACTGCTGCGGCCGAAGCACCAGATCCTGGGCGGCGACATTGCTGGCGAGGTCGAGACCGTCGGCAGCGGCGTCACTCGGTTCAAACCTGGGAACGAGATCTATGCCAATCTCCTTGATCACGGTTTCGGAGGCTTTGCAGAGTTCGTCTCGGTGCCAGTGGATGTCATGGCACTGAAGCCGTCGAACCTTTCGTTCGAGGATGCGGCCGCAGTTCCGATGGCCGCGGTAACCGCGCTTCAGGGACTTGACCATCACGGCGAAATCAGGCCTGAGCAGAAGATCTTGATCAATGGAGCTACTGGCGGTGTCGGGAGCTTCGCGGTCCAGATCGCCAAATCATATGGACCAGAAGTGACGGGAGTGACCAGCACACGCAACATCGAGCTGGTGCGTTCGCTTGGCGCCGACCATGTACTCGACTACACGACGACCGACTTCGTCCAGAACGGGCGCCGCTACGACCTAATACTGGACACGGTCGGAAACCGATCTCTATCTGACCTGAGACGCGGGCTCGCCATAGGTGGAAAGGCTGCTGTCACAGGGTTTACCAGCGTAGGAAATCTGCTGGCTGTATCACTGCGCGGCGGTAAGGATGTCGCTCAAGTGCAGGCACATGTCAGTGCCGAAGATCTGGAAGTTCTCTCGGAGCTGATCTTGGCTGGAAAAGTGCGTCCGTACATCGACCGGCGATATAAGTTCGCCGAAGTCCCCGCCGCCATCGCTTATGTGGAAGAGGGACATGCCAGAGGAAAGGTCGTCGTGAGCCTGGCCTAATCCGAGATCCCTGTGCTGCAACCTAGGTGAACGTAGGTTCCTCTCGGTCTGCACATGTTGCAAACTGTGCAGACCGTGCGCAACTAGGTGAACGTAGGTTTCAGCAACGGCTCGAGCAAGCTGCTGGAAGGTCCGACCCGGTTCTGATGTTGATCAGCGTGCGAGCGACCGAGTACGAGCGGGTAGCTCGAAGTCTGCATTGTCGCGACCCGCGCCGCGGTACTCGAGCATCGAGCGTGCCATCCGTTTCTTGAGCGGACGTACGTGGTTGGTGATCCGCATCGCAGTACGCATGATCGCTAGAACGATGCGCCCGATCACTGGCTTGTGAATGGGATTCTCGTCGGTCATCTGCTCCCGCGACTTCAGTACCGCGTCGAAGCCGTACTTGATCATCTTCGCTTCGTACTGAGCGACCGCTTCGGTGAGCCCGAACCGGTCTGCGGCCACGTCCATGATCCGCGCACAGAGCAGCACTGCGTCGCGCAGCGCAGTGTTGGCACCGACTCCGCGTCCCGGTGTCATGGTATGGATCGCATCGCCGATCAGCGTGACATTCGTGGCCGGCCAGGGATCGACCGGCACCGAGGTCTTGATGTTGACCGGGAAACAGGTGCTCGGATCGGTAAGTTCGAAAAGTCGGCGGAGGTTCGGGTGCCAATTCGGCGTCATCTCTGCGACCAGCCGAGCAAGATCATCTCCACGGCGGTCCATGACGTCGGCAGGGAACTTGTCCGCTGTAGCGGAGAATCCCCAGTTGATGTAGTCGCGGGTGTTGTCGAACTGCGAGCCGGGCCAGACCTTGATCAGCTCGGCATCGCTGTCGCCCATACCGCTCTTGATCTTGCCTGACCGGTCCCACTTGAACTCCATCACGTGCAGGATGCAGGAATAGCCCTTAGGAGCCTGGACCATCGAGATGCCCTGGAACACCCGTGGCGGCAAGAGGGAGGCCGATTCCGCGGTGATCGGCAGCTTTCCAGCGATGGCGATAATGCCAGTGTCTTCCTGCCGCGCTTGCGGAAGATAATGCTTGCGGACTCGCGAGCCGGCACCGTCCGCCCCGACCAGTATGTCGCCAGTGGCGCTCGAGCCGTCGGCGAAGTGGGCCGTTACGGTGCCGTCCGTGTGCTGCTCGAAGTGTGTGAACTCCTTGCCGAACGTAATCACGTCCTCCAGGCCCGTCATGAGCACCTGGCGAAGCGTCATTCGGCTGACCGACTTCTCACTCTCCACTGGGTCGGCTTGGACTGGGATCTCGAGCGCGAGAACCTCATGGAGATCTTCGGTGAGCATGCTGAACCAACGCGGCGCTCGGGCGCAAGTGGCGACGAAAGTCTCGTAGAGCTCGGGCGGAAGCAGAGCATGCAGCGCACGACTGCCGTCCGGGTCGATGCCAACCCGGTAACCATGTAGCCCCTCGGTGCGCAGCGCGTCGCGTTCGAAGACCTGTACATCGACTCCAGCACGCCGCAGGCCATGTGCCAGAGCAAGTCCACCGGTGCCAGCGCCGATCACGATGACGCGTGGTGACGTCGAGGTCATAAAGTGCTCCGTTCTAGGATTATCTAGAGATTCGTGAATCTCGTCGTACCGAGTATCTTGAAATTACGAGATAAATTCAAGCGGTAGTCCAACGAGGTGATTTATGGCGCAAAAGAAGGATCTTGAAGTCGAGATCCAGCGGCAGATGATCGCCATGATTGCGCAGGTGGTGCTGTTCAATCACGCAGCCAATGCAAGCCTTGGGCTCGGCGCTAGTGACTCACAGTTCCTGACGTTGCTGCGGATCCACGGGCCGATGACACCCGGTCAGTTGGCCGCAGCCACTGGACTCACCTCAGGAACGGTGACCGGCGTAATCGATCGGCTCGAGAAGGCTGAGCTAGTACGCCGGGAAAGGGTGAGCGATGACCGTCGCAAAGTGCTCGTGGTGCCGATGCCTGACGCGGCGGACCGGCTCGCTCCCATCTACGCCGGCCAGGCAGCGATGCTTCAGGGTGTGTTGGCCAGGCGCACCCGAGCAGAGCTTGAGACGATCATGAAGTTTCTTGGCGATCTTGTTGCTGAGAGTGAATCAACGTAAATGCGCCGCCGGCGAGGGGGCAATCTAGGGGGCCCGAGGGCTCCCAAGGGCCGGCAGGGCCGACTCCAGCTCAGGATGCAGCCGCCAACCTCCGCCATCCAGCACCCGATTCCACGGGAAGATGATCAGTTCGTCGCTCATCAGACCGGCGAATGTCGGGGCCGGAGTCGCCCAGGAATGCTGCACTAGGCAGGCCGTCACGACTTCGGAGGCTCCTACCTCGAGGACTGCCTGTCGGGCCATCTCGAGCGTTCCGCCGGTGTCGGCGAGCTCGTCTACCACTGCGACTCGAAGCCCGCCGACATCCGGCGGCACTCGAATCCACCAAACTGGCGAGTCGAATTTCACCTCATCGTTGACACGGCGGCTCAGGCGTATCGGAAACATTTCGCGTCGCAGGCTAAGTGCAATCGTCGTTGCTGGAATCAGTCCGGCTCTTGCGACCCCCACGACAGCATCGATTCCGAGCGTTTCAAGGGCTTCGGCCAGACCTGCGGCCAGCTCGGAACAGGTTTCCCAATCAAGCTCACGTACCCCCGTGCGGCGGGTGTAGTCGTAGCTTTCAATCATCGCTGCGTCCCCCCTTAACGTGCGAAGCGTCCCTCGCCGCCAATTCTCGTCCCAGCCAAACAAATGTGACAACCGGGGTCCACGTCGAGAACTATCGAGTGTGTCTGAGGTCTTCCGATAGCCCGACTAAGAACCTGCTAGCAGGTCTCTTTCTGGGTCAATGCCCGTCGTACCGCCCTCGTCTCCTCAACGAACGACGCGGGCTGTTCCCAAGCTCCAAAGTGGCCGCCGCGCAGCGGTTCGCTCCAGTAGACGATGTTGCTAAAGCGCCGCTCGGCCAGTCGACGGGAGGGCCGGGGCACTTCCTTCGGGAAAACCGTGCAGCCCGTCGGCACATCGACGGTGTCGCCGATTGTGTCGGTGAACCAGGCAGAGATCTCACCGATGCTCTCCCAATAGAGCCTCGCAGAGGATGCGCCGCTGCGGGTGAGCCAATAGAGCGTGACGTTGTCCAACACCTGATCTTGGCTCAGCACGTCGTAGAGATCATCGGAATGGTCGGCCCACGTCCAGATCTTGTCAAGGATCCACGCACAGAGGCCTACCGGCGAGTCGACGAGTGAGTAACCAATGGTCTGGGGCCGGGTGGCATGCATCGCGGAGTAGCCCGATCCGGTCTGGCTCCGTTCGTGAAGCTTCTGTTCCGCCGCCTCTTCTTGCGGCGTTGGTGATTCGCCGCCGCCCGCCGGCAGCAGCGGTACCAGCGGCGGGATGAGGTGCAGGCCGATAAGACGATCAGGGTGTTGTAAAGCCACAGTCGTTGAGATGCTGGTGCCCCAATCGCTGCCGGCGGCAATAAACCGGTGATAACCGAGTCGTTGCATGAGCGCCGTCCATGCGTCTGCTATTCGGCGTACGCCCCAGCCTTGATTCGAGGGTTTGCCGCTGAAGCCATACCCGGGCAGCGACGGCACCACAAGGTGAAAGTCGGATAGCTGTGCCATCGCCTGCTCGAACTCGAAAAATGACCCTGGCCAGCCATGAGTAAGGATCAGCGGTACGGCTGACGGGCTGGAGGAGGGCAGATGGAAGTAGTGAATGGTCAGCCCATCGATCTCGGTCAGATACTGCGGCCACCGGTTAAGTCGCCGCTCAGTGGCGCGCCAGTCATAGTGACTCTGCCAGTAGCTGCACAGCGCTTGAAGATCATCAAGCGGCACTCCTTGCGACCAATCTCGAACCGTTGCCGGCTCCGCCCAACGGGTTTCTGTCAGCCGACGACGCAGGTCGAGCAACTGCTCTTCCGGGACGGTGACCTGGAAGGGTCTGACCTCATTCGTATGCACGCCCATGAGTCTGTACGCCCTTGACCGACCTTGTGCTGTCGGGAACTCAACCGTGTTTGGCGTCACCAGATGGCAAACGAGTGTGGAATGCGTCCTGGAAACACTCTCTAGCTATCCCAAGACGGGAGACGCGGGCGACGGATGCGGCCGGACGTAAGGTCTTGCCCATGACCGAACCCAGCGGGACTGTGCCTACCGGAATTGGGCCCCTGGTCACCGTACGCGGAGAGGCCCAGCTTGAGGGTCCGCCCGATCTTGCCACCCTCACGCTGACCCTGCACGCCTCAGGAGATTCCTCGGAGCGAACCAGATCCCAACTCGCCGAGGGCTCGACCGCTGTTTTCCAGCGGTTGCAGCGGTTCGAGGCGGCAATCGAACGGTCCAGCACCAGCGGGCTGCATGTCGCACCGGTCTTCAACCGACGTACGCCCGCCAAGATCACCGGCTACCAGGGCACGTTCAGCAGCCAGATCGTTGTGGCCGATCTCGAATCGTTGTCGCCGCTGGTGCTGGCCCTCACTGAATTGCACAACAGCCAAATCGATGGACCGTGGTGGTCGCTTCGTCCCAACAACCCACTGTTTCGTGATGTACGGCTCGCGGCGATCGCTGATGCTCGCCGCCGTGCCGACGACTATGCGGCGGCATTCGGCACAACGGTGGCAAATCTTGTTGAGGTTTCCGATCTTGACAGCGGTTTTGCTGGCGTACGGGAAATGCGTGCATTTGCGATGGGAAAGGGAGCCGACGACGCCGCATTCGACTTCCAGCCCGCCACGCAAACCGTGTCCGGTCAAGTCACCGTGCGTTTCAGTCTGACCAGGGTCTCCCTCTGAGGGTCCACCGGAAATACTGTGTCTCGCTGCGGTAACAATCTGCGGCTAGATTCTTCCCATGTTTGGCAAGGTGCTGGTCGCTAATCGCGGTGAAATCGCAGTGCGGGCCTTCCGCGCGGCGTACGAGCTCGGCGTGAAGACCGTCGCCGTCTTCCCGTATGAGGACCGAAACGCCATCCACCGGATCAAGGCGGATGAGGCCTACCTGATCGGCGAGCGCGGACACCCGGTACGCGGCTACCTCGATATCCACGAGATCATGCGCGCTGCCAAGGAGTCTGATGCCGATGCGATCTATCCCGGCTACGGCTTCCTGAGCGAGAATCCTGAGCTGGCCCGTGCATGTGCTGAAGCCGGCATCACCTTCATCGGCCCACCCGCTGAAGTGCTCGAGCTGGCCGGCAACAAGGTCCGCGCCATCCAGGCAGCTCAAGCCGCAGGCGTTCCGACCATGAAGTCCACTCCGCCCTCAGCAGACATTGATGAGCTCATCGCAGGGGCGGAGGACATCGGCTTCCCGGTATTCGTCAAGGCCGTTGCCGGTGGCGGTGGCCGGGGCATGCGCCGGGTCAGCGGGCCGGAGCAGCTCAAAGAATCTCTCGCCGCCGCCATGCGCGAGGCTGAGGGTGCATTTGGGAATCCGACGGCCTACATCGAGCAGGCCGTCGCCCGGGCGCGCCACATTGAGGCACAGGTCCTCGCCGACGATTTCGGCAACACGATCCACCTCTTCGAGCGCGACTGTTCGGTGCAGCGGCGCCACCAGAAGGTGGTGGAGATCGCGCCGGCTCCGCATATCTCGGCTGAGTTGCGTGAGGCGCTGTGCGGCGATGCCGTCCGCTTTGCCGAATCCATCAATTACAGCAATGCGGGCACAGTGGAGTTCTTGGTTGAAACCGAGGGACCGCGTGCCGGTCAGCATGTCTTCATCGAGATGAATCCGCGGATCCAGGTCGAGCACACGATCACCGAAGAGATCACCGATGTTGATCTTGTGCAGTCACAGATGCGGATCGCAGCAGGGGACAGCCTGGGCGATCTTGGTCTCTCCCAGGAGATGATCAGGATCAACGGCGCGGCGCTGCAGTGCCGGATCACTACCGAAGATCCGGCGAACGACTTCCGGCCCGACACCGGCACGATCACCGCCTATCGCTCCGCCGGCGGCGCAGGCGTGCGCATCGACGGCGGCACAGTCGATATCGGTGTCGATATCAGCGCATACTTCGATTCCCTGCTTGTCAAGCTCATTTGCCACGGGCGAGATTTCGAGTCAGCAGTTACCAGGGCTCGGCGGGCGCTGGCTGAGTTCCGGATTCGCGGCGTCAGCACGAACATTCCTTTCCTGCAAGCGGTTCTGGCGGATCCAGATTTCATGGCGGGCGACGCCTCGACGTCGTTTATCGAGGAACGGCCTGATCTGCTTACCGCGTACGCGCCTGCTGATCGTGGCACCAAGCTGCTGCGCTGGCTTGCCGAGGTAACGGTCAACCAGCCGCACGGCCCGGCGCCGACACAGCTCGACCCGGGTCTCAAGCGGCCCACGGGAATCAATGTCAACATCCCGTCGCCCCAAGGCTCCCGGCAGCGGCTTCTTGATCTTGGCCCGGAGGCGTTCGCCGCGGACTTGCGGCAAAGGGTGCCGGTAGAGGTGACCGACACTACTTTCCGTGACGCACATCAGTCGCTACTGGCCACCCGAGTGCGGACCAAGGACCTGATACGGATCGCGCCGTACGTGGGACGCATGACTCCAGAGCTGCTGTCGGTCGAGTGCTGGGGCGGCGCGACGTACGACGTGGCGCTGCGCTTCATTGCCGAGGACCCGTGGGAACGCCTCGCGGCGCTGCGCTACAACATGCCGGGCCTCTGCCTACAGATGCTGCTACGAGGCCGCAACACTGTCGGTTACACGCCCTATCCCACAAAGGTCACGACATCCTTTGTTGCCGAGGCTGCCGAGGTCGGCATCGACATCTTCCGGATCTTCGACGCCCTCAATGACGTGGAGCAAATGCGACCGGCAATCGAGGCGGTACGCGAAACCGGCAGCACCCTCGCCGAGGTTGCGCTGTGCTACACCGGGGACCTGAACTCACCCACCGAGGTCCTGTACACCCTGGACTACTACCTGCGGCTGGCGGAGAAGATGGTCCAGGCCGGCGCCCACATCATCGGCATCAAGGACATGGCCGGGCTGCTCCGCCCGCCCGCTGCACGGAAGCTAGTCACCGCACTTCGGCAGAACTTCGATCTCCCGGTGCACCTGCACACCCATGACACTGCTGGCGGCCAACTCGCGACGCTGCTCGCCGCAATCGACGTTGGAGTCGATGCCGTCGACGTGGCAAGTGCCCCAATGGCCGGAACGACCAGTCAGGTGCCTGCTTCGGCTCTGGTCGCCGCCTGTGCGAACACCGAGCGGCCCACCAATCTTGATCTACGAGCGGTGATGGAGCTGGAGCCGTACTGGGAGGCGGTGCGCAAGGTGTACGCGCCGTTCGAGTCAGGGCTGCCGAGTCCGACCGGCCGGGTCTACGATCACGAGATTCCTGGCGGCCAGCTCTCCAATCTGCGCCAACAGGCGATCGCGCTCGGCCTCGGCGAGAAGTTTGAGCAGATCGAGGCGATGTACACCGCGGCGAACAAGATCTTGGGCAGGCCGCCGAAGGTCACTCCGTCATCGAAGGTGGTTGGTGATCTTGCTCTGCACCTGGTTGCGGTAGGAGCCGATCCTGATGACTTCGCCGAGAATCCGCAGAAGTATGACATTCCCGACTCGGTGATCGGTTTTCTCAACGGGGAACTCGGCGATCCGCCTGGTGGCTGGCCAGAGCCGTTCCGAACCAAGGCGCTGCGAGGGCGTACGGTCCCGGTACGCGACATTGAGCTTTCTGCTGAGGACTCAGCCGATCTCGACGACAAGGGACTGGTACGACAAAGCACTCTTAACCGCCTGTTGTTCCCCGGGCCCACCAAGGACTTCCTCGCGAACCGCGCAACCTACGGCGACGTGGGACGTCTTAACACCCTGGACTTCCTGTACGGCTTGCAGCCGGGTCAGGAGCACGTTGCCAAGATCGGCAGAGGTGTCAGCTTGATTCTCGGCCTGTCGGCTATCGGCAACGCCGACGAGCGCGGTATGCGAACGGTGATGTGCACGATCAACGGGCAGCTGCGACCAATTCGGGTTCGTGACAAGTCGATCAAGGTTGATGTCAAGACCGCCGAGCGCGCGGATCCGAACAACCCGGGCCATGTAGCCGCCCCGTTCGCCGGAGTCGTCACGGTGACGGTGCATGAAGGTGATCAGGTTCAGGAAGGTGCCACCGTTGCGACCATCGAGGCGATGAAGATGGAGGCCGCGATCACCGCAGCCGTGTCGGGCGTCGTCAAGCGATTGGCACTAGCGGATGTGCAGCAAGTCGAGGGCGGCGACCTGGTCTTGGTGATCGCAAGCGCTTAGCAAGACATGTGCGGCGTATCAGGACATGCGCCGCCTTAGCAGGACATGCGCCCTGAGCCTGTCGAAGGGTGGCGTCACCGCGCACACACGATCAGCTGGCCCAGAATCCAACCAGATCAGGCACCGGACGGCCCAGGGAGGCGGCCACCTGGGCCCAAGGCATGAAGCCATCGAGCCAGATCGTCAGCGAGTTGATCATCTCGCGTTGCTCGGCGTTTTTGAGTCCTGCTATGGCTCCTCGATAGGCCTCCGCCATCGCCATGGCCTTCTGGTGCGGGTGCCAACCGACCGTCAGCCCGCTTACCGGGATGAGGTTGAGGCTCAAGGTGCTGTTCAGTAAGTGGCGCAAGCCGACCGAGGAAGAGGCGCCGCCTCGGGCGAGCGCGAAGTCGAGATCATCGAGCTCTTGTGCCGTCAGACCCATGCGCGTTGAGCCCCAAGCGATCCCCTGCACCAGGGTTTCAAGCAAGCGCCACGTCGCTCCAGTGCGATTGGGTGGCACGTACGCGCCGGCGAGCAACACCTCGACATCGTGCGGCTCGGGTTGTGTCGGTGAGATCAGCGGTGTGGCCGGCACCCGCTTGAAGATCGGCCCGAGTTTGGAGAGCAGGCCGCCCTTTCCAACGGGATAAGGGTGGCTCTCGGTGCTCGACGGAGCGAAGGCCCGTTGTGCGACCGCGCGCAGGTGTTCCGCAACCTGCGGCGGTGCTCCGAACATGCCGCGAACCTCCTCGATGCCGATGGCATACAAGCGAAGTTCACCCATGACTGACACGGTAATCCAGCGCAGAGGAGGCTGCGGTGCTTTTGTGAGGACCGGGTTTTGATGGGCCCTGAGCTTGTCAAAGGAACGCCGCGCTTTGACAGGATCAGCGCGCATAATGCCTATTCTGGGCCCATGAATCCACGGGTACGTCGACTTATCGTATCCGGCGTACTCGGCGGGCTCATGCTGATAGTCGTCGTAACTGCTGCGTGGAACTGGCTACGGTGAAGGCCGCTGGCGCGTACGCTCCCAGTTCGATGGGCACAGCTCAAGGAACCGACGCTCGCGGTGCCGATTGGGCGCGAGAAGTTCGCTGAAGGGATCGAGCACGATGGCACTGCGCGGCACATTAGGGCGTGCATTCGGCCGGGCATTGCATCCGGCAGGCCGCGTCGTGGGCCGGACGCAGGGCCGTTTGCTGGGCCGCGTCGGATTGCTTGTGCTGGCGGGGCTGCTGGTGGCCATATTCCCGACTGTCGCCGCCGCTGAGGACACCGTGGCATTCACCATCAAGGACGCCAGAATCACGGAATCCTCGGGCCTGGCGGTGGATCCAGCCGGGAACATCTACTGGACGGTTAACGATTCCGGGGACCGTGGTGTGGCCTACGGCATCGGGCTCGATGGAAAGGTTCAGGGCTCACTCAATTTCCGCGGCAAGCCGATCGACGTCGAGGCGGTTGCCGTACACAAGGATCGGCTCTATATCGCCGATATCGGTGACAACAGCCGCCAGCGAAGCTTCGTGAGAGTCTTTTACTTCAACAACCCACGGGCCAACGGCCTGACCGTCAGCTACCACGCGTACGACTTCCGCTACCCGGATGGACCGCACAACGCCGAGACGTTGCTTGTCAATAAGTCTGGTCGGCTGTTCATTGTCACCAAGGGTCAGAAGGCCGCGATCTATGCCGCTCCCAAAAAACCAGACCGCCGGGGAGTCAATGAGCTCAAGGAGGTTGGCTCGGCGCCGGCCGGTGTCACCGATGGGACATTTCTGCCCGAGGACGACGGGATCGCACTGCTGACCTACAACACGATCAGCGTCATCGATGCGAGCTCTTATGAAGTGCTGGCAAGCTCGCCCATTCCTCGTCAACCGCAGGCCGAGTCGTTGACGCTGAGCCTGGATGAGCGGTTTCTACTGGTCGGCAGCGTGGGCAAGAAGTCCAAGGTGTATTCGGTTCCGGTGCCCAGCCAGGCGACCCCCACGCCAACCCCCAGCGAGGAGCCAGGGACCGAAGCCGACGTTCCCGACGACCGATCTGCTGCGATTCAGAATCAGAAAGGAACCCTTCTCGCCCTCGGGCTCGCCGCTTTCGTAGCGCTTGTTGCGGGAACGGTTGTCGCGGTGATCCGGAAGCCCTGACCTCACGCCGACTTGTCAGAATCTGGTTGATCTATAGCTCAACTGGATTCTGACAACTCGGCGTGGTGTCAGACTGACAGGCATGCAGGATCTCTACGGGGAGCGCGCCGACTACCGAGGTGCGCATCTGCTGGAGTCGAATGCGCCGGCCGATCCCTTCGTGCTCTTTGACGCCTGGCTGGCAGATGCGTTTCTTGCTAAGGAGAGGGGAGGGCTGCCTGAGCCAACCGCGATGGTCGTCGCGACCGCTGTGGACGACCAGCCATCGGCGCGTACGGTGCTGCTCAAGAGTGTGTCCAACGAAGGCTTCACCTTCTTCACGAACTACAACTCACGCAAGGGCAGTGAGTTAAGCCGCAACCGCCGGGTCGCACTCCTCTTCGGGTGGTATCCGCTGCATCGCCAGGTACGCGCCGAGGGGACCGCCGAACTGGTGCCCCGGGCTGAATCGGAGGCGTACTTCGCGACCAGACCACGCGACTCCCAGTTAGGGGCCTGGGCCTCTGAGCAATCCTCGACTGTCGACTCAATCGAGGAGCTGACGGACGCATATGCCACGGCGGAACGCCGGTTTAAAGATGTGCCAGTGCCCTGCCCCGAGGATTGGGGTGGTTACCGCATTGTTCCCACCATGATCGAATTCTGGCAGGGCCAACCGAGCCGGATGCATGACCGGCTGTTATATCGCCGCGCTGGACTGGGCTGGACTCGTAGCCGGCTGGCACCCTAATTCACACATGCGGGTTCTAATCAACGTCGCAACACGGACGGTTCTTTGAGGCTAGCCAGCAGCATCCTGAAAAGCTCGGCAGGCGCGCGGTCGTTGAGGACGAGCCTGGGCCGGCTGTTGAGTTCGTTCTCGACGGCCAGGAGGTGCTGCGGCGAGTGAGTGCTCAGGTCGGTGCCCTTGGGGAAATAATCCCGCAGTAACCCGTTAGTGTTTTCGTTCGAGCCGCGCTGCCAGGGTGAGCGGGAGTCGCAGAAGTAGACCGGCGCACCCAGCGATTGGGCGATCGTGAGGTGACGGGCCATTTCGGTTCCCTGGTCCCAGGTGATCGACCGCAGCAACGCCGCCGGCAGGTCTGCCATCCGCGCCTTCAACGCATCGTGCAAGGCCTCGCCGTCGCGCTGCAGAAGATGCAGCAAACGGACCATCCGGGTTCGCCGCTCGACGAGCGTGCCGATTGCCGAGCGCTGATCCTTGCCGATGATCAAATCTCCTTCCCAATGCCCCGGCTGGGACCGGTCCTCGGGCGGGAAGGGCCGCTGGCGGATCGTCAGCATCGGATGCTCAAACCTTGCCCGACGCCATTCGGTGTGCTGCTGCGCGCGCCGATGATCTCGCCCGGTGCGTAGCGGTGAGCGACGATGGGAACCAGCCGAGACGGCCGCAGCAGTCCCGATCCCGGCTGATAGATCGCCTGGTAGATGCTCTCGTGAGATAACCACATCCCCGGCCGCTGGGGGAACTTCAAGCGCAAGTGACGGCTGATCTGCTGTGGGCTCCACCGTTGCGCCAAGAATTCCGCGACCAACTGCCGCAGTTCGCCGTTGGCCTCGATGCGTCGCCGATGATTGCGGCTGCGACGCGCGGTCGCGCGACGGTGAGCATCGAACGGACGGTAACCCCGGCCCCCGGTCACGTTGCGTCGCAGCTCACGCGAAACCGTCGAAGGCGCCCGACCCAACCGGTGCGCGATCTGCCGGATGTTCAACCCCGCGTGACGCAGATCAGCGAGCTCGATCCGCTCCTCCTGCGATAAGAACCTCGGGCTGATCCGACGCACCGCCAGCCGCTCCAGCGCAGGCACAAACCCGACCCCTGACCGTGGCGGTACGCCTTGTAACCACGCGACCAGTTGTGGACCGCCCTGGATTCATCGGAGGGTGTGTGGTTTAGGCGACCTCCCGGTTGGGGGTCGCGGTTCTAGCCTGCC
>Ga0075433_10001032_pt1 | contig 19872 bp, 14 predicted proteins | sample RhiMethybrSRZTD2_FD_75299 | JGI IMG/M metagenome (GOLD analysis project Ga0075433, IMG submission 75299) | Populus rhizosphere microbial communities from Tennessee, USA - Rhizosphere MetaG P. TD hybrid SRZTD2 | ecosystem: Host-associated > Plants > Roots > Rhizosphere > Soil | place: USA... | reverse complement strand
CTCGACGTCGAGGTGATCTACGGCGACGACCAGGTCAAGCCCGACGTCGGCAAGCAGCTCGCCGACGAGATGCTCAAGAAGCACAAGGTCAACTTCGTCTCGGGCGTGATCTGGTCGAACGTGATGCTGGCGGTCGCGCCCACCGTGACGGGCGCCGGCACGTTCATGATCGGCACGAACGCCGGGCCGCACGAGCTCGCCGGCAAGATGTGCAACGAGCTCTTCTTCACGACGTCGTGGCAGAACGATCAGACGCCCGAGGCGATGGGCAAGTACATGCAGGACCAGAACATCACCGACGTCTACGCGATGGCCCCGAACTATGCCGCCGGCAAGGACATGGTTCAGGGATTCAAGCGTTACTTCAAGAACAAGATCGTCGGCGAGGTCTACACGCAGCTCGGACAGCAGGACTATCAGGCCGAGATCAGCCAGCTGCGCGCGGCCAGCCCCAAGGCGGTCTTCGTGTTCTATCCCGGCGGCATGGGCATCCAGTTCCTCAAGCAGTACGCGCAGGCCGGGCTGCGCGGCCAGATCCCGCTGTACTCCGTGTACACGGTCGACGAGATCTCGCTGCCGGCCGTGAAGGAGGCCGCGCTCGGTCAGTTCGAGACGCGCTACTGGAGCCCCGACCTCAAGAACGAGGCGAACCAGAAGTACGTCGGCGACTACCGCAAGAAGTTCGGCAAGACCCCGTCGTTCTACGGCGCGCAGAGCTACGACGGCATCATGCTGATCGACAGCGCGGTCCGCGCGGTGAAGGGCGATCTCACCAACAAGAAGGGCATGATCGCGGCGATGCGCCAGGTCGACTACAAGTCGACCCGCGGGCCGTACAAGTACAACGTGAACCACTTCCCGATCGAGAACTTCTACCTCCTGAAGGCCGTTCAGGATCCGGGCGGCGAGCTCGCGATGCAGATCCAGCGCACCGTCTTCGAGGCTCACAAGGATTCGTACTCCGGCGAGTGTCCGATGAAGTGGTAGGGGCGCCGCCGTGACGACGGTGAAGGGGCGCGGCCTGGCCGCGCCCCTTTTCTTTCCCCGCGGCGCTCGGCGAGGCGGCCGGTGTCGATAACGCTCGCTCTCGTCCTCGAGCAAACGCTCAACGGTCTGCAGTACGGCGTCATGCTTTTCCTGATGGCGGCCGGGCTCACCCTGGTCTTCGGCATCATGAACCTGGTCAACCTCGCCCATGGCTCGCTCTACATGGTCGGCGCGTACCTGGCGACCGCGTTCACCGAGCACACCGGCTCGTTCGTACTCGGCGTGGCGCTGGCGCTGCCCGCGACGCTCGTCGTCGGTGTCGTCGTCGAGGTCGTCGCACTCAGAACACTCTACGAGCGCGATCACCTCGACCAGGTGCTGGCCACCTTCGGTCTCATCCTGTTCTTCAACGAGCTGATCGCGATGATCTGGGGCCGCGCCGCGATCTTCACCAGCGTGCCGTCGTTCCTCAGCGGTCACTTCCGTCTGCTGCCGGGGCTTCCGTATCCGACGTATCGCGCGCTCATCATCGTGATCGGCGTCGTGGTGGCCGTGCTGCTCTGGGCGCTGGTGACGCACACGCGTCTGGGCATGCGCATCCGCGCCGGCGCCAGCAACCGCACGATGATCGGCGCGCTCGGCGTCGACATCAGGCTGCTCTACACGCTGGTCTTCGGCCTGGGCGCCGCGCTGGCCGGGCTCGCCGGGGCGATGGCGGGACCGCTCTACTCCGTGCAGCCCGGCATGGGCGAGGCGATCCTGATCCAGGTCTTCGTGGTCATCGTCATCGGCGGCATCGGCTCGATTCGCGGCGCGATCGTCGGGGCCATCGTCGTGGGGATGGCGGACACGTTGGGCCGCGCGTTCCTCAAGCCAATGCTGGCCACGATGATCTCACCGCCCGCGGCCGACAAGGCCGGACCGGCGCTGGCCTCGATGTCGATCTACCTCTTGATGGCCGCGGTGCTCTTCTTCCGCCCCGAGGGGCTCTTCCCCGCGGGACGACGCTCCTGATGGCGCTCTCGCGCCGCACGATCGCGGTCGCCGCCGGCTGCGTCGCGCTCGCGCTGGTACCGCCGATCGCCGCGCTGACCAATCAGCCTTTCTATCTCGACCTGTTCCGCCGCATGATGATCTTCGCGATCGCGGCGGTGAGCCTCGACCTCATCCTCGGCTACGGCGGCATGGTGAGCTTCGGCCACGCCGCCTACCTCGGCATCGGCGCCTACGCGGTCGGGATTCCCGCCTTCCACGGCATCGAGAACGGATGGCTCCAGTGGAGCCTGGCCATCGGCGCCTCGGCACTCGCGGCGCTGGTGATCGGCGCGATCTCGCTCCGGACCAGCGGCGTGTCGTTCATCATGATCACGCTCGCGTTCGCGCAGATGCTCTATTACCTCGGCATCAGCCTCGAGACCTACGGCGGCGACAACGGCATGCGGCTCGCCGGACGCAGCCGGTTCGGCGGGCTCGTCGATCTGCGCGAGCCGACGGTCTTCTACTACGTCGTGCTGGCGATCCTGGTCCTGTTCCTGGCGCTCGGCAACCGGTTGGTCGCCTCGCGCTTCGGCATGGCGGTTCGCGCCGCGAAATCGAACGAGGCGCGCGCGCGGGCGATCGGATTCTCGCCGCTGCGCTACAAACTCACGGCCTTCGTCATCGCCGGCAGCGGGGGCGGGCTGGCCGGCGCGCTGCTCGCCAATCAGACGGAGTACCTGACGCCGGACTTCATGCACTGGACGCGGTCGGGCGAGATCATGTTCATGGTGATCCTCGGCGGCATGGGGACGCTGTTTGGCCCGGTGATCGGCGCCGTCGCGCTGCTCTTGCTGGAGGACGTGCTCTCCGCGCTCACCGCGCACTGGCAGATCATTCTCGGGCCGATCCTGGTGCTGGTCGTGCTGTTCGCGAAGCGCGGCCTCTTCGGCCTGCTCGTCGGCGAGGGCTCCGATGGCTGAGCCCCTGCTCTCGATTCGCGGGCTCAGCAAGCACTTCGGGGGTTTGCTCGCGAGCGATCGGATCGACCTCGACGTGATGCGAGGCGAGACCCACGCGATCATCGGACCCAACGGCGCCGGTAAGACCACCTTGATCGGCCAGCTCGCGGGCGAGCTTCGTCCCGATGCCGGCGCGATCCGCTTCGCCGATCAGGACGTGACGCGGCTGGGCGCTCCGCATCGAGCGCGGCGCGGCCTGGCGCGCTCGTTTCAGATCACGAGCATCTTCCGGGACTTCTCGGCGCTCGACAACGTCGCGCTGGCCGTCCAGGCGCATCGCGGCAGTAGTTTCAGATTCTGGCGCCCGGCGCGCGTCGAGGCGGCGCTGCGCGAGCCCGCGCGCGCTGCGCTCGAATCGGTCGGGCTCGGCGGCCGGGCCGGCGTGCGCGCGGCCAGCCTCGCCCACGGCGAGCAGCGCCAGCTCGAGATCGCGATGGCGCTCGCGACCGAGCCGCGCCTCTTGCTGCTCGACGAGCCGGTCGCCGGCATGGGGCTCGAGGAATCGCAGCGGATGGTGCGGTTCCTCGCCACCTTGAAGGGCCGGATCACGATCGTGCTCGTCGAGCACGACATGGACGCCGTGTTCATTTTGGCCGACCGGATCTCGGTGATGGTCTACGGCCGGATCATCGCCACCGGCACGCCGGCGGAGATTCGCGGCAACGAGGAAGTGCGCCGCGCCTACCTGGGCGAGGATCGGGCCTGATGCTCGCCGTCGACGCGATCGAAACCTCCTACGGCGTGAGCCAGGTGCTGTTCGGCGTGAGCCTCGAGGTCGGAGCCGGAAAGGTCGTCACCCTGCTCGGGCGAAACGGGATGGGCAAGACCACGACGGTTCGCTCGATCATGGGCATCGCGCCGGTGAAGGCCGGCACGATCAGCTTCGAGGGCCGCCCGATCCACGGCTTGCCGCCGTATCGCGTGGCGCAGGCCGGCCTCGGCCTCGTGCCCGAGGGCCGCCAGGTGTTCCCGAACCTCACCGTGCGCGAGAACCTCGTGGCGACCGCGGCGAATCGCGGCGGCACGGCGACGCCGTGGCGCGTGGACACAGTGTTCGAGCTGTTCCCCCAGCTCGCGGCGCGCGCTCGCAATCCGGGCGGCGCGCTCTCCGGGGGCGAGCAGCAGATGCTCGCGATCGGGCGCGCGCTGATGACGAACCCGCGCCTGCTCATTCTCGACGAGGCGACGGAGGGCCTGGCTCCGCTGGTGCGCGCGGAGATCTGGCGCTGCGTCGAAGGCCTGAAGGCGCGAGGCCAATCGATTCTGATCATCGACAAGGACGTGACGACACTCACCCGGGTCGCGGACGCGCATCACATCCTCGAAAAGGGGCAGATCGTCTGGCGCGGAACGTCGGCCGAGCTGGCCCGTCGCGCGGACATTCAGCACCGATACCTCGGCGTATGAGAGACTGCGTGGCGTGAGCTGGATCGACCGCTCGTTTCCGACGACCGCGACCCCGAGCGACCTGGTCGGCCGGGTGCTGGGGCTGAACCCGGGTATGATGACCGGCCCCGGGACGAATACCTATCTGGTCGGGCGGCGCAATCCGATCCTCATCGATACCGGCGCCGGCGTCGCAGAGTACCCGCCGCTGCTCTCGCGCTATCTGGCCGAGCGGGGCTGGGCGCAGCCCTCGCGGGTGATCCTCACGCATCGCCATGCCGATCACCTCGGCGGCGTCTCGCAGGTGAGGGCGCGCTTCCGCGGCATCCACGTCTCGAAGATGATCTTCCGCGACAGCTCGCTGCCCGAATCGATCCACGATCTGCGTGACGGCGAGAAGATCGAGAGCGACGGCGCCACCTTGATCGCGGTCCACACGCCGGGCCACGCTTCGGATCATCTCTGCTACTACCTGGTCGAGGAGAAGGCGCTGTTCACGGGCGACGTCGTGCTCGCCGGCTCGACGACGGTCATTCCGGCCGGGGATGGGGACCTGCTCGACTACATGAATTCGCTCAAGCGCCTCCAGGGGATGGAGGTTCGCCGGATCTACCCCGCGCACGGGCCGGTCATCGAGGACGGTCCCGGACGGATCGCGGAGTACATCGATCACCGGATGATGCGCGAGCGCCAGATCCTCACCGCGCTCGGCGACGGGCTGGCGACGATCCCCGAGATGGTCGCGAAGATCTACGCCGACGTCGTGCCCGCGCTGCATCCGATGGCGGCGCAGTCGGTCGAGTCCCACCTGAAGAAGCTCGTGCGGGAAGGGCGCGTGCTGGAGACGGTCGTGCGCGACGCGCCGTCGCGCTGGCTCTTGGTGCGCTAGCCGATTTCGCGGGCGCGGGCGACGAGCGCGGCGAAGAGGTTGAATGCCGCGCGATCCTGCGCGACCAACTCTTCCGGGTGCCACTGCACGCCGACCACGAACTGTCCGGCGTCGGTCAGCTCCACGCCTTCGATGATCGAGTCGGGCGCCCAGGCCACGTCGGCGAGCCCGCGCCCGAGCTGCTTGATCGCCTGGTGGTGGAAGCTGTTCACGTCGACTTCCAGGGCGCCGAGGATGCCGGCCAGGCGCGAGCCGTCGCGCGCCTTCACCCGATGCGCGATCGTGTTGCGGGCCCTGCCCTGGGGACCCGTCTGGCTGTGGTCGAACGGCGATCCCAGCTCGCTCGGAATGTCCTGGTAGAGGCTGCCGCCGAGCGCGACGTTCAGCACCTGCAGGCCGCGACAGACCGCGAGCAGCGGACGACGCCGCGCGATCGCCCAGTGCGTCAGCTCGATCTCCAGCGTGTCGCGTACCGTCGAGACCTCGCACGTGGTCGGATGCGCCGCTTCGCCGAAGCGCGAAGGGTCGACGTCGCCGCCGCCGGTCAGGAGTACGCCGCTGACTCGCTCGAGGATCACCTCGCGAGAGGCAGGGCTCAGCTGGGGCGGAAGAGGCACCGGAACGCCGCCGGCCTGCTGGACCGCGTCCAGATACGCGGCGTTGACGTACGCGCGTTCCGGATATTTGTCGACGGTCACCGACGTCGACACGGCTATTAGAGGTGCCATCGTCTCCCAGCCTAGCACGACGCCCCCTTGGCTCGGGTCCCGGCGGCGAGTATGATTGCCGCACTATGAGCCTAGACTCCGCGAGCAATCAGACCAAGGCGCCCGCTCACAACCCGACCTCGACGGCCCAGGTGATCGGTACCAGGTGGGCGGTGGCCGCCGGCCACTATCTCGCCTCGGAAGCCGGTGCGCGCGTTCTCGCCGCCGGCGGCAACGCGATCGATGCCGGCGTCGCCGCGGGGATGACGCTCGGCGTCGTCCATTGCGACATGGTCAGTGTCGCGGGCGTCGCGCCCATCCTGGTGCACATCGCGAGCACCGGCGAGACGTGGCAGGTCTCCGGTGTCGGGCCGTACCCGCGCGCGTCGTCGGCCGCGTATTTCCGCGAGCGTCACGGCAACCAGATCCCGCCGGGCCTGCCGCGGACGGTCGTGCCGGCGGCGCCGCACGCCTGGTGCACCGCGCTCGAGCGCTGGGGCACGATGTCGTTCGCGGAGGTCGCGCTGGCGGCGACCGAGCACGCCGAGCGTGGCTTCGCGCTCTCGCAGTTCACCGCCTATCAGATGGGCGCGAACGTCGACAAGTATCGCCGCTGGTCGTCATCGGCGTCGCTCTACCTGCGCGACAACCGCGCGCTCCGGATGGGCGAGGTGCTGGTACAGCGCGAGCTCGGGGAAACGCTTCGCCGGATGGCTCGCGCCGAGGCGAAGGCCGGCGGCAGCCGCGAGGCCGGCATTCGGGCCGCGCGCGACGAGTTCTACCGCGGCGAGACCGCGAAGCGCATCGCCGAGTTCCATCGCGCCGAGGGCGGGCCGCTGGCGGCCAGCGACCTCGCCGAGTTCAGCGTCGAGGTCGGCCCCGCGCTCCGCACCGCGTTCGGGCGTTACGAGGTCGCGGCGTGCGGCTTCTGGTGTCAGGGCCCGTCGTTCTTACAGATGCTGAACGTTCTGGACGGCGTGGATCTGCAGGCGCTCGGCCACAACTCGCCGGCGTACCTGCACCGGATCATCGAGACGATCAAGCTCGCGTTCGCCGATCGCGACGCCTACTACGGTGATCCGCACTTCGTGAAGGTACCCGCCGACGGGCTGCTCTCGAAGGCCTACGCGGCGGTGCGCCGCGAGCTCATCAAGGACCGCGCGTGGCCCCAGATGCCGCCCGCGGGCGATCCCGAGCGGCTCGACAGCGTGAGGCGGCCGGAGGCGGCGCTGCCGCTCGCGGGAGGCTCGCACCCGATCCCCGGACAGGAGACCGACGCGCTCGACACGAGCTACGTCGCGGTCGTGGACGAAGCCGGCAACGGCTTCTCGGCGACGCCGAGCGATCCGAACGTCGATTCACCGGTAGTCGCGGGTGTCGGCTGCGTGGTATCGCCGCGCGGCTCCCAGGGCTGGCTCGACCCGGAGCATCCGAGCGTGGTGGCGCCCGGCAAGCGCCCGCGGCTCACTCCGGCCCCGGCGATGGCGTTCACCGACGGCCGCTTGCTCATGCCGTTCGGCACGCCGGGCGGCGACGTGCAGCAGCAGGCGATGTTGCAGGTCTTCCTGAACACCACGATCTTCGGGATGGATCTGCAAGCGGCGATCGAGGCGCCGCGCGTGGCCTCGCGGAGCCATCCCGACTCGTTCTGGCCGCACGCGGTGTCGCCCGGCAAGATCGAGGCCGAGCGTCGCATTCCGCGCGAGACGCGCGACGCGCTTGCCGGGATGGGTCACACCGTCGGCGAGTGGCCGGAGTGGGAGTGGCGCGCGGGCGCCGTCTGCGGCGTCAAGGTCGGAGCGGAAGGCACGCGGTGGGGCGGCGCGGACCCACGCCGCGGCGCCCACTCCATCTCCCGCTAGGCGGCCGATAAGGGTCCGTCTGCTTCGTTGGCGCCCTCGGCTGGGCGCTCAACGTACGGAGAGTACGCCTCGCGCCCAGCCTTCGGGCGCCGCCTCGCAGCCGGGCCCTTCTCGGCCGCCTAGCCGGCCACCAACGCTGGGTCAGGTCGTCAACAACACCAGAGCAGGTCGTCGACGCCGGATCAGGTGATCGCGGGGGCGGGGCTTGCGGTGGGGCGCGAGGTGACGGGTTCTTCGCGGATTGCGAGGGCTAGGCCCGCGGCGATGAATCCCAGGATGGCGGCGGAGACGAAGGCGATCTCGTAGCCGCCGGTCCACTCGTAGATCCAGCCCGCCAGCGCGGCGCCGAGCGCGGAGCCCACCTGGTGCGCGAAGAAGATCCAGCCCGAGAGCTCGCCGACCGAGTACCGGCCGAAGATGTTCGCGGTGAGCGTGGTCGTCGGCGGGACCGTCGAGATGTAGTTCAGCCCGAAGATCGCGGCCCAGAGGTGCAGCGAGGGCGCGTTCCAGACGTAGAGCAGGAACAGCAGCGAGACGCCGCGGAAGAAGTAATAGAAGGCCAGCGGCCCGCGGCGGCCGAACCGATCGCAGATCCAGCCCGACGAAATCGTCCCGACCACGTTCATCGCGCCCATCACGCCGAGCGCCGTCGAGGCCTGGATCTCGCTGAAGTTGTGCTCGAGCGCGTGCGGCATGAAGTGCGTGAGCACCATGCCGTTGGACGTGTAGCCGCACACGAAGAAAGTCGCCATCAGGAGCCAGAACTGCGGCACGTGCATGGCGTCCTGGAAGCGAACGCGCAGCGATTTCTCCACGGCGGCCGCCTGTGCCGCGGCCAGCGCGGTTCCGGTCGCGCCGTACGGGCGCAGGCCGCGTTCGGCGGGATCGTCGCGGATGAACAACAGCGCGATCGGCAGCACCACCGCGAGCAGCGCGATCCCGAGCCAGAGATAGCTCGTGCGCCAGCCGAACCAGAGCGTCAGCGCGGAAGCGAGCGGAATCATCACGAGCTGTCCTGCCGACATGCCGCCGGCTGAGATGCCGATGGCCATGCCGCGCCGGGCCTCGAACCATCGCGCCGCGACCGTCGAGCCGGTCGTCATCGAGGCACCGCCGGCGCCGAGCGCCATCAGTAATCCGGTGGTGACGTAGACGTGCCAGAGCTTCTGAACGTAGGCGGCGCCGATCGAGCCGACGCCGAGCAGAAGAAGCGCGATGATCACGATCCGCCGGGGTCCCCAGCGATCGGCGAGGCGCCCCACCACCGGACCGACCGCGCCCAGGAGCAGGAGCGAGATGGCGGCGGCGCCGGAGAGGGCGCCACGGCCCCAGCCGAATTCCGCCTCCATCGGCTTGATGTAGACGCCGAAGACCGAGCGGATGCCCGACGCGGCCAGCATACAAACCGTCACGGCACCCAGCACGATCCACGCCGGATGGACGCGGCGGGTCGAGCTCACGGAGCTTAGGATAGCGACTTGCAGCGTGGAGATTCACGCCGAACCGAGAAACGCGAACGGCGCCTGGGCACCCGGCGGGGACGCCGGATGCCCAGGCCAATCGCTAGGCGACGACCGCGGCCTTTGGCTTGAGGACGATCTGGTCGCCGTCGGCGTCGACCGTGATCGTGTCGCCGTCGTTGACCTCGCGCTGCAGGAGCTTGAGCGACAGCGGGTCCTGCACCAGCCGCTGGATGGTCCGCTTGAGCGGCCGCGCCCCGAACGTCGGGTCGTAGCCTTCGCGTCCCAGCAGAGCCCGGGCCGCATCCGTGACCGCGAGCTCGATCCGTCGCGCCGCGAGCCGGCGGCGCAGGTAGCCGAGCTGGATGTCCACGATCCGCGCGATCTGGTCCCGACCGAGCGGCGAGAAGATCACGACCTCGTCGATCCGGTTCAAGAACTCGGGCCGCAGCGTATTGCGCAGCTCCTGCATCAGGAGCGGACGCACCTTCTCGGGCTTCTCGTACTCGCGGAAGATGTGGCTTCCGAGGTTCGACGTCATGATCACGACCGTGTTGCGGAAGTCCACGGTCCGGCCGTGACCGTCCGTCAGCCGCCCGTCGTCGAGCAGCTGCAGCAGCACGTTGAAGACGTCCGAATGCGCCTTCTCGATCTCGTCGAACAGAATGACCGAGTAGGGCCGACGCCGCACGGCCTCGGTGAGCTGGCCACCTTCGTCGTAGCCGACGTAGCCCGGCGGGGCGCCGATCAGGCGGGCCACCGTGTGTTTCTCCATGTACTCGGACATGTCGATGCGGATCATCGCGCGCTCGTCGTCGAACAGGAACTCGGCGAGCGCCCGGGCCAGCTCGGTCTTGCCGACGCCGGTGGGTCCGAGGAACAAGAACGAGCCGATCGGCCGGTTGGGGTCGGCGAGACCCGACCGCGCGCGGCGAACCGCGTTGGCCACGGCGCGGATCGCGTCGTCCTGACCGATGACCCGCTGGCCGAGCCGCTCCTCCATGTTGACGAGCTTCTGGATCTCGCCCTCCAGCAGCCGCGTGACCGGAATGCCCGTCCACTTGGCCACGGTGACCGCGATGTCCTCCTCGTCGACCTCCTCGCGGAGCATGCGGCCGTGCGCGTGCTGGTCGGCCAGCTTCGCGTCCATCTCGGTGAGCTGTTTCTCGAGCGTCATCAAGGTGCCGTAGCGAAGCTCGGCCGCGCGGTTGAGATCACCGCGCCGCTCGGCGTCGGCCATCGCGTGGCGCGTCGTCTCGATCTCTTCCTTGATCTTGCCGATCTTCGTGATGCCTTCCTTCTCGGCCTGCCACCGCGCCTTCAGCGCATCGCCCTTCTCACGAAGCTCGGCCAGCTCGGCGTCGATCTTGGCCAGCCGCTCTCGCGAGACGGCGTCGTCCTCGCGCGCCACCGAGACGCGCTCGATCTGCAGCTGCATCACGCGCCGCTCGATCTCGTCGATCTCCTGCGGCATCGAGTCGATCTGCATCCGGATGCGAGCCGCGGCCTCATCCACCAGGTCGATCGCCTTGTCGGGCAGGAAGCGGTCGCCGATGTAGCGATGCGACAGCACCGCGGCGGCGACCAGCGCCGTGTCCTTGATCTTCACCTTGTGGTGCACCTCGTACTTGTCCTTGAGCCCGCGCAGGATCGCGATCGTGTCCTCGACCGAAGGCTCGCGGACCATGACCGGCTGGAAGCGCCGCTCGAGCGCGGCGTCCTTCTCGATGTGCTTGCGGTACTCGTCGAGCGTGGTCGCGCCCACGCAGCGGAGCTCGCCGCGCGCCAGGGCCGGCTTGAGCATGTTGGCCGCATCCACGGCGCCCTCGGCGGCGCCCGCGCCGACGAGCGTGTGGAGCTCGTCGATGAAGCAGATGATCTGGCCGTCGGACTCGACGATCTCCTTCAGGACGGCCTTCAGGCGGTCCTCGAACTCACCGCGGTACTTCGAGCCCGCGACGAGCGAGCCGATGTCGAGCGCGACCAGGGTCTTGCCCTTCAGGCCCTCGGGCACGTCGCCGGCGACGATGCGCTGGGCGAGCCCCTCCACAATCGCCGTCTTGCCGACGCCGGGCTCGCCGATGAGCACGGGGTTGTTCTTGGTTCGGCGCGAGAGCACCTGGATCACGCGGCGGATCTCCTCGTCACGGCCGATGACCGGATCGAGCTTGCCGCGGCGCGCGAGGTCGGTGAGGTCGCGCGAGTAGCGCTGGAGCGCCTGGTACTTCTCCTCGGGATTCTGGTCCGTCACCCGCTGGGTGCCGCGAATCTCCACGAGCGCCTTGTAAATGGCCTCCGCGTTGACGCCGGCGCCGGCGAGCGTGCGCCCGGCCACGCCGTCGCGGTCCTGCGCGAGCGCCAGCAGCAGGTGCTCGGTCGAGACGTAGTCGTCCTTGAGACGCTCGGCCTCTTTCTGGGCGCGCTCGAGCGTCTTTTGCGTGCGCTCGCCGAGATACTGGCCGCTGCCGCCTCGCACGCTCGGCAGCTTGCCGAGTGCGGCCTCGAGCTCACGTTGGACCGCCTCGGGGCGCGCACCGAGCTTGGCCAGGACGGGACCGACGACACCTTCGCGCTGCTCGAGGAGCGCCGAGAGCAGATGCTCGGGCTCGATAGCCTGATGATTGTGCTGGTCGGCCTTCGACTGCGCCGCCTGCAGGGCTTCCTGCGCCTTCACGGTCAACTTGTCCAGTCTCATTGCTCCGCTCTTCCTCTTTCTGAGATTTCGTCAGCCCAGGTACGCGCGCGGGTTGTCGGCGCGCAGTGCGGTGAGCTTTTCGTACAGCTCACGCTCAGGCGGCGTCACGTCGCTCGGCATCACGATCCGCACCGCCACCAGCTGATCGCCGGCGCCGCCGCCCTTGACGTGCGGCATGCCGTAGCCCGGCAGCCTGAACGTGCGCCCGCTCGACGTCGCGGGCGGGATCTTCATCGACACCTTGCCGCGCAGCGTCGGCACTTCGATGCTGGCGCCCAGCGCCGCCTCGGGCGCTGTCACGGGCAGGGACAGATGGATGTCGTCTCCCTTGCGCTCGAAGAACGGATGCGGCGCGACGGTCACGGTCAGGTAGAGGTCGCCGCGCGCACCCGTGCCGCCGGCGCCTTCGCCGGAGACGCGCACGCGCTGATCGCTCTTCACGCCCGCCGGAATCTTGACGTCGACCTGACGGTGCACCTGTTGCCAGCCTCCGCCATGGCACGTCGGGCAGGGCTGACGCTTGACGTGGCCGGAGCCGTGGCAGGTCGGGCAGGGCTCCTCGATGTCCATCCCGAACGTCTTGCGCGTGCCGTGAAAGGCTTCGTCGAGCGAGATCTCGATGCCGGCTTGCACGTCGCTGCCGCGCGCGACCTGTCTGCCGCCGCCCTGGAAGAGATCCTCGATCCGAACGCCGCCGCCGCGGCCCGCGCCGCGACCGGACATATCGCCGAAGATCGTCCGGAAGAAGTCCGAGAAGTCTCCGGCGTCGCCGACGTCACCGCCGTATTCGACCGTGAAGCCTCCGCCGGGACCGCTTGGCGGAGCCTGCGCGTAGCGCTGCCAGTCCGGGCCGAGGGAGTCGTAGCGGCGCCGCTTCTCGGGATCCGAGAGGACTTCGTACGCCTCGTTGATCTCCTTGAAGCGGTCGCCGGAGTCCTTGCCCTTCGCGACGTCGGGGTGATGCTTCCTCGCAAGCCGTCGGTAGGCGGACTTGATCGTCTTGTCGTCGGCCTTCCGGTCGACTCCCAGAATCCGGTAGTAGTCCTTGAAATCGACGGCCATGTCGCTCTTATCTCACAGAGAGTATAGCAGACGATTTTAGTCTTGCACGCTAAGGGCACCAGAAACCGTTAAGCCGGCTCGTTTCTGGAAACTATCGGGATTATTTGCTCTTACCCGCGCCCAACCCGGAACGCCACGTACAGCGACATCGGACCCCTCTGCAACAGGACGGTGAGGGCGTCGCCGTCCTTCATATTGCGGGTGAGGCGCTCGAAGTCGGCCATGGTCTTGACCGTCTGGCCGTTCAGCTGCTTGACGACGTCACCGCGCTGGACGCCGGCCTCCGCCGCCGGGGTGCCGTCCTCAACCCGGGTCACGACGACGCCGTCCGTCGACCGTAGATTGAGCTGGCGGGCGATCTCCGGCGTCACCGGGCGAACCTCGAGGCCGAGCATCGAGCGCTCCCGGCTACCGCCCTGGCGCGGCTGCTGCGCCTGGCGCTCGTCGGGCGCCTGGCCCACCTTGATCTCGACGGTTTTCTCGGCCTGATCACGCAGGATCTTCACCTTCGCCGTGCGGTCGGGCGAGAAGAAGCCGACGGCGCGCTGCAGATCGCCGGGGCCTTCCATCGAGCGGCCCTCGAACTCGAGCAGGATATCGCCGGGCTTCAAGCCGGCCTTTGCTGCGGGGCTATCGGGCATGACCTCGTTGATCAGTACGCCCTTCGCGTCCTTGGCGCCGAACGACCGGGCGAGGTCGGGCGTGAGCGGCTGAATCGACACGCCGAGCCAGCCGCGCGTGACGCGCCCCTTGTCGCGGAGCTCGGTGTAGATCTTGCGCGCCATGTTCGAGGGGATCGCGAAGCCGATGCCGGAGCCGCCGGCTACGATCGCCGTGTTGATACCGACGACCTCGCCTTGCATGTTCACGAGCGGCCCGCCCGAGTTCCCCGGGTTGATGGCGGCGTCGGTCTGCAGGAAGTCATCAAAAGGCCCCTGGTCGAGCTGGCGCGCCTTGGCGCTGATGATGCCTGCCGTCACGGTCGCCTGGAGCCCGAACGGGGAGCCGACTGCGAGGACCCAGTCGCCGACCTGGATCCGGTCGGAATCGCCGAGCCTGGCGTACTTGAACGAAGCCTTGCCGTCGTCGAGCTTGAGCACCGCGAGATCCGTCTTCTTGTCGACGCCGATCACCTTCGCTCGGTGCTTGCCACCGTCCAGGGTGACCACCTCGATGTCGGTCGCCCGCTCGACCACATGGGCGTTGGTCAGTGCGATCCCGGTGGGATCCACGATGACGCCCGAGCCGAGGCTCCGCTGCGGGATCCGCTCGGGCGCCTCGCCGAAGAAGCGCTTGAAGAACTCCTCGCCGAAGTACTCCTCGAACGGCGTCCGACCCTGGGGCCCGGTGGCGCCCCGCGAGAACGTGTTGATATTGATCACGGCGGGCTTGATGGCGTCGGCGATCGCCGCGAAGCTGCCGCCCTGCGGCGGCATCTGGACGGGGAGGACCGGGATCGGGGAGACCGGAGCCTGGGTGAGCTGGGAGGCGCGGCGAAGCTCGGCTCGGGAGGCGGAAAACGCGCCCAGCGCGACGCCCGCCACCACGGCGAGCACCAGCGCCCCGAAGAAGTTCCGCCGTTTGAGCTGCATCATCGCCTGTCCTCCACCATACTCTCGCCCGCGAGGGCGCGCCGGAGCCGCTCACCCTCCAGCGTCTCGGTCCGCTTGAGCTCCTGAGCCGCCGCGACCAGTACGGCCTTCTTGGTGGTCAAGATTCCCCGGACCCTATCGTGGGTGCGCTCGAGGATCGTCCGGACCTCCTCGTCGATCGCCCGGGCCGTCTCCTCGCTGTATTCGCGCTCGCCCCCGACCCCGCTTCCCTTGAGGAAGAGTGGCGCGTGCTCGCCGTAGGTGGCCAAGCCGAGGCGCTCCGACATTCCGTACTTCGTGACCATGAGGCGCGCGATCTCGCTCGCGCGTTCGAGGTCGTTGTGCGCGCCGGTCGAGATCTCGCCGTAGACGAGCTCCTCGGCGACGCGGCCGCCCAGGAGCACCGCGATCCGGTCGTCGAGCTCGCTGCGGGTCATCAGGAAGCGCTCTTCCGTCGGTAGCTGATAGGTCATCCCGAGCGCCGCGATGCCTCGGGGGATGATCGTCACCTTGTGGACGGGATCGGCGTGCGCGACCGACGTGGCGACGAGCGCGTGGCCCATCTCGTGGTGCGCGACGATATCGCGCTCCTTTTCCGACAGGACCCGGCTCTTCTTTTCGAGCCCCGCGACGACCCGATCGATCGCTTCCTCGAAGTCGGCCATCTCGACCGCGGTCTTTTCCTTGCGCGCCGCGAGCAAAGCCGCCTCGTTGACGATGTTCGCCAGATCGGCGCCCGCAAACCCGGGCGTGCGCGCCGCGATCACGCCGAGATCGACGCCCGGCGCCAGGACCACGGCGCGGGCATGGAGTCGCAGGATCGCTTCGCGGCCCCTCAGATCCGGCTTGTCCACCACCACCTGTCGGTCGAAGCGACCCGGCCGCAGGAGTGCCTGGTCGAGTACCTCCGGACGGTTGGTTGCGGCGACGAGGATGACGCCCTTGGAGGAGTCGAAGCCGTCCATCTCGGCCAGGAGCTGGTTCAGGGTCTGCTCGCGCTCGTCGTGGCCGCCGATGAACCCGGTGCTGCCCGCGCGCGACTTGCCGATCGCGTCGAGCTCGTCGATGAAGATGATGCACGGGGCCTTGTCCTTGGCCTGCTCGAACAGGTCACGGACGCGCGCGGCGCCGACGCCGACGAACATCTCCACGAACTCCGAGCCCGAGAGCGTGAAGAAGGGCACGTCGGCCTCGCCGGCCACGGCGCGCGCCAGCAAGGTCTTGCCCGTGCCGGGAGGGCCGACCAGCAGGACGCCCTTCGGGATACGGCCGCCGAGCCGCTGATACTTTTTGGGGTTCTTCAGGAAGTCGACGATCTCGACCAGCTCGGCCTTGGCCTCGTCGACGCCGGCGACGTCGACGAAGGTGGTCTTGAGCTCCTTACGGTCGAAGATCTTGTGCTTGGAGCGCCCAAACGACAGAGCCTGCGTCGGCCCACCGCCGACCCGCCGCATCAGGAACATCCAGATGCCGACCATGACGCCGAGGGGGATGATCCATCCGAAGAAAAGGTCGCGCACGAACGTCGACTCGATACGGCCGGTGAACTCGACCTTGTGCTTTTCGAGATCGGCGATGAGCGGCGCCTCGTCCACCCCGGGGATGCGCGTCACCGTGAACACGCGCACTTCGCCGTCGGAGCCGAGCCACTGGCGGAGCTTGTCGCCCGGACCGCTCGGCGGGATCGTGAGCGCGTCGGGCTTGGCGATGCCCCGGATCTCTTTCTCGGTCAGGGCGACTTTCTCGATCTTGTCGCTCCGGACGAGCTCGAGGAACTTCGACATCGGGATCTCGACGGTGCGGGGGGCTTGCAGCCAGGACTGGAGCAGCAGAAGGACCATCGCCGCGACCAGCACGTAGGCCAGCGAGAACTGGATGCGCTGGTTGAGCCGCGGCCTCATTTAATGTCCCCACTCGTCATGCTAGCGTCGGGGGCTTGGAGTGTCAAACATCCAGCCTCTTTTCGCTTGACACTTCAAGCCCTTTGGCCTAAAAGTTGGCCCTGATCGCTCGTGTGAAACTGAGAACAAGCTCCTCTCTCGCGAGGGTTCACCAACACCGTTGCGAGCTTCTGGCTCGGTAGTCGAGGTGAAGAAAGGCCGTGCGGTTCGCCGGAGCGCCTGGGCGGCTCTGGCGGTGGTGGCGCTCCTCACGCTGTTCTCGGCGCTGCCGGCGATAGCCCAGGAAGCGGCCAAAGAGCCCGCGTACCGCGCATTCCCGTGGATCGGCTCGCGGCTCGCGGTGTGGGCGGTCGCGCAGCTCCATCTGAACTTCGCGGCGTTCATCCTCGGCGTGCCGATCTTCGCGGTCATCATCGAGATCATCGGCTGGCGCACCGGCGACGCGCAATACGACTGGCTGTCGCACGAGTTCGTCAAGCTGACGTTCGCGGCGTTCTCGACCACGGCGCTCCTGGGTGCGCTGCTCCTCTTCCTCTTTATCGGCTACTACCCGAAGTTCTGGACGTACATGACGTCGATCTTCTTCCCGACGTACGGCATCTACGCCGCGCTCTTCTTCCTCGAGACGTTCACGGTCTACGTCTGGTACTACGGCTGGGACTGGCTCAGCGGACCGCGCAAGTGGATCCACGTGAGCCTCGGCGTCCTCTCGAATCTCTTCGGCACCGCGATCCTCCTCGTGGCCAACTCGTGGGTCACGTTCATGATCTCGCCGGCCGGCATCGACGACTCCGGCGCGCTCAAGGGCTCGGTGTGGGCGGCCGTCAACAACTTCACCTGGATGCCGATCAACATTCACCGGCTCATCGCCAATATCGTGTTCGGCGGCACAATCGCCGCCGCCTACGCGGCGTTCCGCTTCCTCGGGGCCAAGACCGACGAGGAGCGCGCCCGCTACGACTGGATGGGCTACATCGGTAACTTCGTGGCGCTCTCGGCCTTCATCGTGCTGCCGTTCGCCGGGTACTACCTCGGCCGCGAGATCTACGCGTTCAACCAGACCATGGGCATCACGATGATGGGCGGCTTCATGTCCTGGCTCTGGATCATCCAGGCGATCCTGATCGGCGTGCTGTTCATGGGCTCGAACTACTACCTGTGGCTCGGCATGGAGCGGATCCCCGGCTCGGAGCGCTACCGGCGCTACGTGCCGATGCTGATCGGCATCCTCGCCTTCGGCTTCATGGTGTGGGCGACGCCGCGCTCGATGGTCATCACGCTCGATGAGGCGCGCGCGATGGGCGGCACCCACCATCCGCTGCTCGGCTTCCTCGGCGTCATGTCCGCGAAGAACACCGCCGTGAACATGATGATCTTGACGACGTTCCTGTCGTTCGTGCTCTACCGGCGCGCGAACAAGGTCTCGACCAAGCCGTGGGTCGGCACCGGGATGGCGATCCAGTGGGCCGCGCTCGGCGTCGCGGCAGCGATCGTCATCTTCTTCGGCGTCTACGGCTACTTCGTCGAGTCGCTCGTGCGGATCGGGTTCTCGGTCTATCAGGTGCTGGCCGTGCTCGGCGCGATCTTCGTGGTGATGGCGATCGACATTCCGATGTTCAAGGGCGCCCGATCCACCGGGACGATCCGCTGGGGCACGATCGCTCCGCGCTCGCAGTACGTCCTGATCTTGCTGGCGGTGACCTTCACGTGGCTCATGGGCCTGATGGGCTTCGCCCGCTCGGGCATCCGCCAGCACTGGCACGTCTACGGCGTCATGCGCGACAACTCGGTCGACGCCGCGACGCCGGCGATCGGGTACGCCGCGAACATGATCACCATCGTCACCATCGCGTTCTTCTTGCTCGTGCTGTTCATCTTCTGGCTCGGCGGACTCGGCGAGAAGGGCAAAGCCGAGGCGCACGGCCACGCCGCTCCGATGATCGCCGGCGGCAGCGACCGCGACACGTAGCCGATGCGAGTTCCGGTCGCGGTCAAGGTCGGTGCGTTCGCGCTCGTCGTGATGGGCACCTACACGTACTACGCGAACTCGATCCCGCAGATCCAGTCAAAGCCGCCGGCCGAGCTCTCGCTCGAGGGCGGCAACGTGACGCCGGCGCAGCTGGTGAAGGCCGGCGAGGAGATCTTCCACACCAAGGGCACGTGCGAGATCTGCCACCGCATCGGCCAGAAGGGAACGCGCGCGCCGGATCTCGCGGGGGTCGGCGCCCGCGCGGGCAAGACGAAGCCCGGGATGAGCGCCAAGGCCTACATCATCGAGTCGCTGCTGCAGCCGGATGCCTACATCGTCGAGGGCTATCCGAACATCATGCCGCACGTCGACAAGCCGCCGATCGCGCTCAACCGCTCGGAGGTCTGGGCCCTCACGGCGTTCTTGGAGTCGCTGGGCGGCACGCCTGACGTCAAGCTCGACGACATTCCGAAGACCGCGGGGGCGTCGGCGGGCGGCGGCGCGCCGGCCGAGGTGAAGCTGCCGGGGGATCCGAAGGCCGGTGAAGTCGTTTTCAGCACCAAGGCCGGCTGCATCGCGTGTCACAAGGCGGGCAAGATCGGCGCTTCGCCGGTCGGTCCCGATCTGTCGCAGATCGCCAAGATCCAGACCCCCGACTACATCATGAAGAAGATCCTGGACCCGGCCGGCTCCGGGACGGTGGCGGGCTTCCCCAAGGGCGTCATGCCGCCGATGTTCGGCCAGACCTTGACGGCGAAGGAGTACATGGACCTGGTCTCGTTTCTGTTGACGCTCAAGTGAGCCGATGAACTTCCTTCGCTCGCGTTTCGCCCAGGCAGTCATCGTCCTCGTGCTGGCATTCGTGATCCTGCGCTTCGGCATCCGGCCGCCGGCGCCGTGGAGCGTGCTCACGCTCTACATGTCGATCGTGCTCCTGGCGGTGCTCGTCTACGTCTCGTCCAACTCGGACTCGTGGCGCGACTTCATGCGCCCGATCCGGTCGACCCTGGTCGCGCCGGACAAGAAATTCACGCGCCTCGCGTTCCTGGTGATCCTGCCGCTCCTGCTCGGCTACTACGCGTACACGCAGGCGGCGGCGAAGCCGCAGGCGCCGCCCGAGCTGCGCGCCGTCCATCCGGCGCCGCCCGCGTCGATCCAGTTCCGCGGCAAGGAGATCCAGATCACGGGGCTCGACAACCCGCTGCGCAAAGACCAGGCGAGCTTCAAGAAGCACGTCGCCGCGGGCGAAGAGATCTACATCCGCAACTGCATGTACTGCCACGGCGACAACCTGGACGGGCGGGGCCACTTCGCGTTCGGCTTCAACCCGCCCCCGGCGAACTTCCAGGACCCCGGCACGATCGC
>Ga0075433_10001030_pt1 | contig 19886 bp, 12 predicted proteins | sample RhiMethybrSRZTD2_FD_75299 | JGI IMG/M metagenome (GOLD analysis project Ga0075433, IMG submission 75299) | Populus rhizosphere microbial communities from Tennessee, USA - Rhizosphere MetaG P. TD hybrid SRZTD2 | ecosystem: Host-associated > Plants > Roots > Rhizosphere > Soil | place: USA... | reverse complement strand
CCGGCACATGTTCAAGAAGCCGGTGACGGTGAACTACCCCTATCAGAAAGTCCCGGTGTTCCCGAAGTACCGCGGCAAGCAGGTGCTCATGCGGGACGAGAACGGGCTCGAGAAATGCGTTGCGTGCGGCTTGTGCTCGGTGGCGTGTCCGGCCGATGCGATCTATCTCGAGGCGGCGGAGAACGACGGCACGGTCATGGCCGGCCCGCGCTACGCAAGCATCTACCAGATTCACAAGACCCGCTGCATCTTCTGCGGCATGTGCGAGGAAGCCTGCCCGGTCTCGGCGATCTTCATGGGCAAGGACTACGAGCTCGCCGTCTACAGCAAGGACGACTTCATCTGGGATAAGGCGGATCTGCTCGTGGCGCCGCCCCATTGAAACCATTCCTCGAGGCTCTCGACGAGCGCGTCCTCGTCTGCGACGGCGCGATGGGGACGCTGCTGTACTCGCAAGGCGTCTTCATCAATCGCTGCTTCGATTCTCTCAACCTGACCGACGCCGACAAGGTCGCCGCCGTGCATCGCGACTACGTGCAGTCGGGTGCCGATGTCATCGAAACCAATACGTTCGGGGCCAATCGCATCAAGCTGCGTGCGTTCGGACTTGCCGACAACCTCGCCGAGATCAACATCGCCGGCGTCCGTCTGGCCCGATCCGCCGCGGGTGAGACCGTCTACGTTGCCGGCGCCATCGGGCCGCTGGGGCTTCGCATCGAGCCATGGGGCCGCACCGGCGTCGACGAAGCGCAAGGCTACTTCCGCGAACAGGCGGCATCGCTCGTCGAAGGCGGCGTCGATGTCATCCTCCTCGAGACGTTTCGCGATCTGAACGAGATCGGCGCGGCGATCGACGCCGTTCGCTCGGTCTGCGCGCTGCCGATCGTGGCGCAGATGACGATCGAAGACGATGGCAATACGCTCGATGGCACGCCGCCCGAGCAGTTCGTTCCGGCGTTGCAGGGCCGCGGTGCCGACGTGATCGGCATCAACTGCAGCATCGGTCCGGCGCACATGCTCGAGACGCTCGAGCGGATGGCTTCGCTCACCGACGTGAGGTTGTCCGCGCAGCCGAACGCTGGCCGCCCGCGCGACATCGAAGGACGCACGATCTATCTCACGTCGCCCGAGTACATGGCGTCGTATGCGCGGCGGTTCCTCGCACATCGCGTTCGTCTGGTCGGCGGCTGCTGTGGGACGACACCCGAGCACATCAGCCGCATCAAGGCTGCGGTGCGCGGGACGCCTGCGGTCGGCACCGCTGCACATGCGGCTGTCGCCACCGCTCCGGAGCCGGCGGCGCCCATCGCCACTCGTGACAAGTCGTTCCTCGCTAATGCCCTGGCACGCGGACGCCGCGTAACGATCGTCGAGCTGCGGCCGCCGAAGGGACACATCGGCGACGACACGATGGAGCAGGCCCGTGCGCTTCGCGTCCGCGGTGTCGATCTGGCGTTCGTGTCGGATCGCTCGAGCGGACCGCGCGTCAGCGCGCTCTCGCTCGCGGTGCTGTTGCAGTATCGCGGCGGCATCGAGACCGTCCTCGAATACGCCACGCGCGAGAGAAGCCTGCTCGCGATGCAGACCGATCTGCTTGGCGCACACACACTCGGGATCCGCAATCTCGTCGCCGTCACGGGCGATGTGCGGCCGGTTGGCGACTATCCCGATGCGACCACGGTCACCGACGTCGATTCGATCGGTCTGGTCAACGCGGTGACGCGTCTGAATCGCGGTCTCGATGTGGGCGGCCAGGCGATCGGTGGCCCGACCGCATTCCACGTCGGCGTCACCGTGAATGCTGGCGCCGAGGATCTCGATGCGGAGATTCGCCGGTTCGAGTACAAGGTCGAAGCTGGCGCGGAGTTCGTGCTCACACGACCGGTGTTTGATCGCCGTTTGTTCGAGCGTCTGCTGCCGAGGATTGAATCGGCCAGGCTGCCGATCATCCTCGGCTTACGACCGTTCGAGAGCCTGCTCGACGCTGAGTGTCTGGCCAACGAAGAACCCGGTACTTCCGTTCCTGCCGATGTGCTGGATCGCATGCGGAGCGCCGGAAGCAGCGGCCGGGGTGACGCCTTAGGGATCACCATCGCTCGCGAGGTGCACGAGGCACTCAAGCGACATGTTCAGGGCGTGTTTGTGGCCGCACCGCTCGGTCGCCTCGATCTCGCACTCGAGGTGCTCGGGTAAAAAACGGCGCGCGCGTTGTAAACAACTCTTGTTCCTGACCGTGTGACGCTTGTATAGTGCCGAACGGCTCTTCGCGTGGAACACTGATCGCGGTTGGGAAGCTTGAGTCGAGGGCCCGAGTTCTGCTCGTGGCCGAAATGGAGCCTGCCAATGTCGCTGTTCGAGCGTGAAGAAGCTGAATTCAGAACCGACGCCACCTCGCGCGCCCTCTCGGTCACTGCCGTCGAAACTGAATTCGTCAACGGCGTCTACGAGAAGCTGGCCAACGTCTACGATCTGGTGTTTGGGCCAGCGCTTCACCCGGGACGCTTGGTCGCGCTCGAGCGCATGGCGATCAAGCCGGGCGATCGCGTGCTCGAAGTCGGCGTCGGCACCGGCATCAACCTTCCGCTCTATCCACGCAACTGCCGCGTCACCGGCGTCGATCTCTCGAAGCCGATGCTCGTGAAGGCGCGCGAGCGCGTGCTGCAGAAGGGATTGTCCAACGTCAGGCTTCACGAGATGGACGCGGCAAACCTGACCTTCCCCGACGAAACCTTCGACATCGTCTACGCGCCGTACGTGATCAGCGTCGTGCCCGATCCCGTGCGGGTCGTCCGTGAGATGCGTCGTGTCTGCCGCACGGGTGGAAAGATCGTCATCCTGAATCACTTCAGGAGCGACAGCCGGCTCATGGCCAAGGTCGAGCGCGCGATTTCTCCCTTCACCGTCCACATCGGCTTCAAGTCGGACCTCGATCTGCCGGGATTCCTGGCGCAGGCCGAGCTCCGTCCGCAGTCGATTCAGAAGGTGAGCTTTCCGCGAATTTGGTCGCTGGTGACCTGCCTGAAGAACTAAATTCGTCCCGTTTCCTCCGTTCCCCCTGTGTGATCCCCGTTCCCTCCCCACGGGTTCACAGATTCGCACCCGTCCCCAACCTCAGCCTCTCTAATTCTCGTTACATCCCGAGTCGATAAACGTGTCGGGTCTCCGCCCCGCCTGGCGGCCCCACGACACCTCGTACGCGCTGACGTGTAAGTGAAGGGGCGGAGCTACGTCCATTTTCGTGCTGGGAGAGGTTCCTTGATTCGTGTCAGAGGTCTCACGTGGCCGGCGTGTGTGGCCGCGCTGCTGACGATGTCAGCGAGCTCGACGTCCGCGCAATCGAGCATCATTCTTCCCGAAACGCATGTGGTCCAGTTTGGTCCGGTGGCGGTGTACCCGACATTTGCGCTTCGGGATGCCGGGCTCGATTCCAATGTCTACAACGATTCCACCAGCCCCAAGACCGATTTCACGTACAGAGCGGTCCCGAAGTTCTATGCGGTCCTTCCCGTCGGTCACAACCGCATCGTCGGAACGGCCCTGGGTAATTTCGTGTACTACAAGACCTACAAGGATCAGCAATCTATCGGCGGGCTGTTCGAGGGCCGCTATGAAGTCCTGAGTCCGGGCTTTCGTCCGTTTGCGGCGGCCGGGCTCGGCGACCATCGCGAGCGACGAGGCTTCGAAATCGACGAACGTGTTCGACAGCGCCAGACCACGTTGTCGGTAGGGGCGGACATCGATCTCACCACTCGCACAGCTCTGACGGGCTGGGCAGGACGCGTCCAGACCACATGGGATCGCGACGCGCAGTATCTCGGAGTCTCATTGTCTGAGCAGCTCGATTACGACACGACCACGATCACCGGCGGTGCGCTGTTTCGAGTGACGCCGTTGACCACTATCGGTATGACCGCCGAATTCCGCCGCGATCGCTTCACGCGTAGTTCGGTGCGCGACGCCGACCGGCTCCTCGTCGGACCGTCAATCGATTTCGACGCGGGCGCCTCGGTTGTCGGACACGCGCGAGTCGGTTACCAGCGCTTTGATCCGCTCGATCCCGTCGTGGCCGAACATCGCGGTCCTGCCGCTCTCGCCGATTTGCGATACACGCTTCGCGATCTGACCGAGGTCAAACTGGAGGCGCGTCGCGATGTGGATTATTCCTTCGATCCCCTTCAACCGTATTACCTCGAATCGGGCGGCATTCTCACGGTCACGCAGCGTGTCATCGGGCCGCTTCAGGTGATAGCCCTCGGAGAACGACACGCGCTTCGTCATCAGCGTCTGGCGGGGGTTGCCTTCGACGGCCGACTCGAGAACACGAGTGCGATCGGAGGAGGTGTGGCAGTTCAGGTTCGAAAAGAGATGCGGTTCGAGGTGATTTATCAGCGAACCGCCCGCACGTCGAGTGAGCCAGGCTGGCGTGAATACGAGCGACGGCGTCTGTTTGCGTCCGTATTTTATGGTCTGTAAATCATGAAGAGCACAGCACTCGTCCTACTTCTTGCGATGCTCAGCGCGCAGGGGCCGGCCCCTGCAAAACTGGACGTCAACTACGTGGTCGGTCCCGCCGACATCCTTCGGATCAACGTCTACGGCGAGCCGCAGTTGTCGGGGCCCTTCCGGATTGAAAACGATGGTTACTTCATCTACCCGTTCCTCGGCCGCGTGAAGGCGGGCGGCCGCACGGTAGCTGACGTCGCTGCCATGCTTCGGCTGCGCCTTGCCGACGGCTACCTGCGCGATCCGCAGGTCACAGTGGAAGTAGACGCGTACCGCAGCCAGAGCGTATTCGTCATGGGCGAGGTGCGAACGCCGGGTAAGTACATCCTATCGGGATCGTCGACGCTGCTCGATGCGCTGGCGCAGGCCGGTTCGACGACGCCGTCGGCTGGTGCCGATGTGCTGATTCTTCATCCCAACGCGGGTCCGGGTTCCCTTGCGCCGACGCTGCCCGAACATGGCGACGCGGCGATGGAGCATGTGAACCTGCGCGAGATCGAAGACGGCCGCCTCTCTCGCAATGTAACGATTCGCGATGGTGACACCATCTTCGTGCCCCGGGTCGATCGCTTCTTCGTGGTCGGTATGGTGCGCAACGCGGGTTCCTATCCACTCGAGCGCAATATGACGGTGCTGCAGGCGATCTCGACGGCGGGCGGCATCAGCGAGCGAGGGTCGAACCGTCGCTTGAAGATCCTTCGCATCGTTAACAACAAGCGCAAGGAGCTCGCCGCCAAGCCGACCGACATCGTGCAGGCTGGCGACACGATCGTCGTACCGCAGCGAATGCTGTGAGCATTGTCTTCTTGTCGCCGACGGGACAATCGGGCGGCGCCGAAGCGGCGCTCGTGGAGATCCTTGCCGGCCTGCGCGAATCGCATCCGTCGTGGTCGCTCGATCTCATCGTGGCCTCTGATGGTCCGCTCGTCGGCGGCGCACGTGCGCTCGGTATCCCCGTGCAGGTGGTTCCGTTTCCGCCGTCGCTCGCGCAGCTCGGCGACTGGAATGTGGGGCGCGGGTTCTGGTCGCGCGCGGCGTTCATCGCTCGATGCGCCGGGACGGCGTGGCCGGCGGCTCGTTATCTGCGCCGGCTCCATCGATTGCTTGCCGAACGCGGGCCCTCTGTGATTCACACCAACGGGTTCAAGATGCACGTGCTCGGTGCATGGGCGCGCCCGCGCGGGAGCGCGGTGCTGTGGCACGTGCACGACTACGTGACGCGCCGCGCGCTGATGGCCAAGCTGCTTCGCTTCAGCAGGCACCGCTGCTCGGCCGCGGTGGCCAACTCGCGGAGTGTCGCCGACGATGTTACGGCGTTGTGCGGTCGAGAACTGACGGTGCATCCGGTGTGGAATGCCGTCGATCTCAGTCGCTATGCGCCCGATGGTCCGCGGGTCGATCTCGATGCCCTGTCTGGGCTGCCGCGTCGCAATGATGTCGTGCGAGTCGGGCTGGTCGCCACCTTCGCGCGATGGAAGGGTCATCGCCCGTTCCTCGCGGCGCTTGCCAGGGTTCCCGCATCGCTGCGTGTACGTGGCTACATCATCGGCGGTCCGGTGTACGCGACGTCGGGAAGTCAAGTCACGCTCGACGAGCTGAAACAAGAAGCTGCCGCTCTGGGTGTTGCCGATCGCGTCGGTTTCACGGGGATCGTCTCCGATTCATCGACGGCGATGCGCGCGCTCGACGTCGTCGTTCACGCCAGCACGGACCCCGAGCCATTCGGCTTGGTGATTGCCGAGGCCATGGCGTGCGGCCGGCCAGTGATCACGAGCGCCGCGGGCGGCGCACGCGAGCTGACACAGCCGGATGTGAATGCGCTCGTGCACGCACCAGGCGATGTCGATGGTCTCGCGCGAGCAATTGAATCGCTGGTTGGCAGCCCCGCGCTTCGCGCGCAGTTGGGGCAAGCCGGCCGCGCGACCGCCGAGCGATCGTTCACGCGCAGGCGGCTGGTGACCGACCTGACGCCGATCTACGAGGGGCTCGCGCGAGTGCACTGACATGCGAGTGCTTCACCTCACGAGCGGCAACATGTATGGCGGCGTCGAGACATTCCTGACGACGCTGGCGCGTGAAGCGACGCTCGTGCCGGACATGCGGTCCGAGTTCGCGCTGTGCTGGGAAGGCCGCTTGAGCACCGAGCTGTCGCAGCTCGGCACCGAGCCTCACGTCCTTGGTCAGGTCAAGATCAGCAGACCGCACACCGTCGTCCGTGCCCGGCAGGCACTGCGTGAGCTGCTCACGCGAGAGCCATTCGATGTCGTCGCGTGCCATCAGTCCTGGCCCTGTGTCGTGTTCGGATCGGTGGTTCACGCGGCGAGGCTGCCGCTCGTGTTGTGGGTGCACATGGCGGTCGAGGGCAAGCATTGGCTCGAGCGCCTGGCGCGCCGCACTCGACCCGATCTCGCGATCTGCAGCAGCCGATTCACCGCGGAATATGCCTCGCGCTGGCTGTCGCATGCACAGATCGAGCACGTCTACTGTCCGGTCTCGCGGCCGGATGTGGCCGGATGCGACACGCGCGCAGCGCTTCGCCAGCGTCTCAACACGCCGGCCCGCGATGTGGTCATCATCCAAGTGAGCCGCCTCGAAGCCTTCAAAGGACAACGCGAACTGCTGCAGGCACTCGGGAAGATCAAGGACCAGCAGGGATGGACCTGCTGGCTGGTCGGTGGTCCGCAGCGGCCGTCCGAGACCGTCTACTTGAGAGAACTGCAGGCGACCGCGCGCACACACGGGATCGAGGATCGCGTGCGTTTCCTCGGTGAGCGCTCCGACGTGCCGGCGCTGCTCAATGGCGCGGACGTCTACTGTCAGCCGAACTGGATGCCCGAAGCGTTCGGCCTCTCGCTCGTCGAGGCGCTGCATGCGGGACTGCCCGTCGTCACCAGCGGCATCGGCGGCGCCTGCGAGATCGTCAACGGAATGTGCGGCGTGCTGACGCCGCCGGGCGATGCGACCGCGCTGTCGGCAGCATTGGCACGGCTGATTGCCGACGAACACTGGCGCGCGCAACTGGGCGCGCACGCGCGTCTGCGCCCGTACGAGATCTGCGACCCGACGCGCCAAATGCGGCGCATTCACGAACTGTTGGCTTCAGTCCACGCCGCCTGACGTGCCGAGATTCCCCCGCCTGCGGATTGCGATGCTGAGTTACGGACTGCCGCTGCCCGGACAGAAGCGCGGTGGCATCGAGCGCGCGGCGCACACGCTGGCCGACGGTCTGGCGCGGCGCGATCACGACGTGGTGGTGTTCAGCCACGACCCGCGCCCCGACCGTGCGTCGTATCGCGTACGCGAGCTGCCGTGGAAAACATTCGTCGATACGTGGACCGGGCGCCGCGTCACGATGGGTTACCTCGGGAACGTGCTCACACTGCTGCCCGATTACCACGAGTTCGACGTCATCATCACGCACGGCGACAGTCTGCTCGCGCCGCTGATTGGCAAACCGGTGCTGCGGGTGCTGCATGGCAGCGCGCTCGGCGAAGCGCGATCGGCCACGTCGATTGGTCGATGCGTGCTGCAAGTCGGCGTCTACATGCAGGAACTGGTGACCGCTCTGACTCAGCGCGGCGTGGTGGCGGTGAGCAGCAATACGACCCGCGACAATCCCTTCGTTGGACGAGTGATCGCGCACGGCGTCGACGAGCGCGTCTTCACCCCGTGGCCGCTTTCGAAGACCGCGCACCCATCGATTCTCTTCGTCGGCGCGCTCGACGGACGCAAGCGCGGCCGCTTTCTGCTCGACGCATTCGTCAACGGAATACAGCCGCGGCATCCATCGGCGACGCTCACTCTCGTCGGGCCCCCCGGTCCATCTCATCCCGGCGTGACGTACCTGACGGGTGTGGATGACGAGCAGCTGGCGGCGTTGTATCGACAGGCGTGGATCTATGCGTCGCCGAGTACGTACGAGGGATTCGGTCTTCCGTATCTCGAAGCCATGGCGTGCGGAACCCCCGTTGTGGCGACCGAGAACCCCGGCAGCGTCGAAGTGCTCGAGGACGGCGTCTACGGGTTGATGCCATCGGATACCGAGTTCGCCAAGGCGGTGGTCGCGCTGCTCGATGATCCGTCGCATCGCGAGGCGCTGGTGACAGCTGGTCTCCGCCGTGCCCGCGAGTTCTCACTGCGCCGAATGATCGACGCGTACGAGGACCTTCTCTTCGAGCTTGCCGAAGTTCATGTCAACTCCATGGCAGCGTAGCCCGTACGCGGGAGCCGCCTTCCCTGGCCCGAGCGCAGTCGAGGGCAGGCAGCCCGACGACATCGAGGCCCTGTACTCGTACGACGATGAGGTCGTCGCCGAGAAGTGGGGTTGGCCCGAGCTGTTCATCGCCATGCAGCTGTTGTGGGGCCTTCTGCTCTTCGTCCCCGGCGCACAGGCCTACCGCACGATCATTCGCGCGGCACCGTACGTGATGAGCGGCGCCGCCCTCGTGTACTACTTCCGCGGCGGACGAGAACAGACGCTGCCGTCGAGCACGACGTGGCTGATCGTGTCGTTCGCTCTGCTCCTCCTCAATCTGCTCCACGAAACCGCGCACTGGGTCGCCGGCAGCGCGCAGATCGTGTTTCAAATCTGCATTTCGGCACCGGTGTTCTGGATGGCGAAAGCGGTGCGGACCAACACGCACATGCATCGTGTGCTGTGGGTGTTCTTCGTCGCCAGCGCGCTTGGCGCGATCGTCGGCGTCCTCCAGGTGTACTTCCCGAAGCAGTTCCTTCCACCGGAGTTCAGCCTGTTCGCGCAGTCGCTCAATCCCAACCTCGTGCAGTCGCTCACCTACGTCGGAGCGAACGGCCGCGAGATCGTTCGGCCTCCGGGCCTCAGCGATTTGCCGGGCGGCGCAGCGGTGTCGGGCATGATGGCGATGATTCTCGGCCTGTCGCTCGGGGTCGGCCGCAATGTGAAGTGGTACGCGCGGTTCGGGTGCTTCGCCGCGGCAGTCGTGGGCATGACCGCGCTCTATTTCACGCACGTTCGCTCGATGACGCTGGTTGCCTCCGGCGCCGTTGCGCTGTTTGCCGTGCTGCGCATGCGTCAGGGCCGAACGGTTGAGGGCACACTGACGTTGGCTGCCGGCGCGGCGCTGGTTGCCGGTGCGTACCTGTGGGCGCTGGCGGTCGGTGGCGATGCGGTATCCGATCGCTTTTCTTCCCTGACTGACCAGGGTGTGCTCCGCATGTTCCAGGAACAGCGCGGAGTCATCATCCGCGACACATTGTCCGAGCTCCTGTATCAGTTCCCGTTCGGAGCCGGCCTCGGTCGATGGGGAATGATGCAGATCTACTTCGGCGACACCACGATGTGGCAGGCTCCGGCGATCCACGTCGAGGTACAAGTCACCGGGTGGGTCCTCGACGGGGGCATTCCGCTCTTGCTGCTGTACGGCGCCGCCTTGTTCGTCGCGCTTCGTTTCAGCTATCTGCAGGCGGTTGCCGCGATGGATCGCGCGCGGCAGGACCTCGCCGTAATCGTGCTCTGCATGCAGTTGATTCTGATTTCGCTCTGCATGACGGGTCCGGTCTTCAACACGCAACTTGGCATCATGTTCTGGGCGGTCACCGGTGCGCTGTTTGGAGCGACACTGCGGCGCGACCACAATTCATTTGACGACGACCACGAGGCGCAGCATGCGTGACGGACGACTGCGGCGCTTCATAGGCGGCCTCAGTCTCGGGTACGTCCAGATGGCGGCGACGATCGTCACCGGCTTGTGGATGACGCCATTCCTGCTGCGCACTCTCGGTTCTCAGGACTACGGTTTGTGGCTGCTCGGAACACAGGTCCTGACATATCTCGCATTGATGGATCTGGGTGTCGTCGCCCTCGTCCCGCGTGAGGTTGCCGCGGCCGCGGGACGGGCCGACGCTGATCGCTCCGCATTGCAAGGTCTCGTCGGTCAAACCGCGAGGCTCATGTTGTGGCAGCTGCCGGCCGTGGCCGTTGCCGGTGCGATCGTCGTGTGGCTCATGCCGGCGGAGTGGCTCGCGCTGCGCTGGCCGCTAGCCTTGGTGGTGTTGACGTTTGTCGTCATGTTCCCGCTGCGCATCTTCTCTGCGCTGCTGCAAGGTCTGCAGGACCTCACATTTCTCGGCATCGTTCAATTCGGCGCCTGGGCGGCCGGCGTGATGGCAACGCTGATCGCGGCGATTCTCGGCTGGGGCCTGTATGCGCTCGCATTCGGCTGGATCACGACGCAACTCGTGACAGCGACTGTCGCCTGGCGGCGTCTCGTGAGGAGATTCCCCGACGTAATGCCCGCGAAACTCCCGTCGCTCTCGCTGGCGGTGGCAAGATCGCAGCTCTCGCGCGGTGCCTGGATCAGCGTGAGTCAGGTCGCTCAAGTGCTGCTAGTGGGCACTGACATCATGGTTATCGGCAAGCTCATGGGACCGGCCGCGGTCGTGCCGTACGCGTGCACAGGACGACTTGTGAATATGCTCGCGAATCAACCACAGATGTTCATGCAGATGGCGTTGCCGGCGCTCAGCGAATTGCGAGCAACCGCGCCGAGGCAACGGCTGTTCGAGGTGTCCAAGAGCATGGCGCAGGTCATGCTGCTCTTTAGCGGTTGGATCGTCGTGCTCGTGCTCGCCGTGAATCGTCCGTTTGTGGCGTGGTGGGTTGGGGAGTCACGCTTTGGGGGTCTGGGACTTACCGCGGTGCTGCTCGTCACCATGGCCCTGCGTCATCTGAATGCCACAGCGACATACACCTTGTTCTGTTTTGGAAACGAACGCCGCTTGGCGTTGACATCGACTGCCGATGGTCTCGTTGGCCTGATCGCGATGTTTGCTCTGGTCCCGACGTTTGGGCTTTATGGCGCTGCGGTAGGCTCGCTTCTTGGCGTTGCAGTTGTCAGCCTGCCAAACAATCTGCGGGCACTCGCCAAAGAAGAGAACAGTTCACCGAAGGCGTTCTTATCGCCCTTGTTTCCTTGGCTCGCGCGTCTCGTGTGGCTGACAACAACAACGATGCTCGTGCTGACGATGTGGGATGTAAGAGGACTGCCGCAGACGGCTGTCTTGGGCCTGATTGTATCCAGCCTTTACGGCGCGATCATGTTGGCAGTTGTCAAGGCACCGCCCTTGGGGCCGATGCTCGCAAGTCGCCTGACCTCGCTACCGCCGTGGGCAGATGTTATCACCAGGGTTGTGCGACCAACTCACGTGTGACGAGCTCGCCGAGCTTGCACACTGAATTGCGTCGCTGCCATGCACCAGCCATTTAACTCGTGGCTTCTCGATTACGATGCGCGGGTCGAGAGGTGCGCGATGAAGACGAATACTTCTTTCAGGCTGGCGCTTGTCGCAGTGTTGCTAATGGTCCCCGTCGTGACTGGACAGAGCCAGAGACCTGCTGCGAAAGCGGTTCACACAAACACGCGCGCCGATCAGATAAGAACGCATTTCGCGAAGCTGCCCCTTGCGTTTGAACCCAACCTCGGTCAGGCGGACGGTCCAGTGAGGTTCGTGGGCCGCGCCCCAGGATATTCAATGTTTCTGACCGACACGGAGTCGGTTCTCGTGCTCGCTGCGGGCGAGTCGACTCGACCGAGCAGGCCTGCACTGCGCATTCGTTGGATCGGCGGCGAAGCGCATCCCAAGATTTCAGGTTCGAAACAACTGCCAGGTCGTAGCAACTACTATCGTGGTCACGACCTTACCGCGTGGCAGACGGATGTCCCCCAGTACTCGCAGGTCGAGTACGAAGGTGTGTACACGGGAGTCGATCTCCGTTACTACGGCACGCAGGACGGCCACCTCGAACACGACTTCGTCGTCGCGCCGGGCGCTCGACCCGAGGTCATCACCCTGGGCTTCAGTGGTGCCAAGGAACTACGCCTCGATCGTGACGGCAATCTCGTAGTCTCGTTGCCGGGCCGATCGCACCGTTCCGCTGTGACACTTCAGAAGCCGCTTATCTATCAGGTAGACGGTGGTCAGCGAAGGGCGATCAGCGGTGGATATACAGTGCGAACCTCCGACACGATCGCTTTTCGCGTCGGCGATTACGACCGGACGCTACCGTTGATCATCGATCCCGTGCTCGCAGTCAGCTACTCGACGTTCCTCGGCGGAAGCGGCAACGATCAGGCTGTTGCGATCGCAGTCGACGGCGCTGGCTATTCGTACGTCACGGGTTACACAACGTCGATCAATTTCCCGATCGTCAATGCCGCGCAGGCTGGCCGTTCCGGTAGCGACGATCATTTCGTCTTCAAGCTCAGTCCCGACGGCTCGTCGTTGATCTACGCCACGTATCTCGGCGGCAGTGTGGCTGAGGGCGTGAATGCAGGGGCAATTGCCGTGGATGCCTCGGGGAACGCGTATGTCGCTGGCACGACGAGATCGCCGGACTTTCCGACGACGTCGGGTGCATTTCAAACGGCGCTGAACAACCCGGGCCAGGGCTTCAACAGTCTGGATGGCTATGTCACAAAGCTCAATCCGTCGGGAGCCTTGGTGTACTCCACATTCGTTGGCGGCACCCGTTACGACGGCATCGCCGCCATCGACGTCGACACCTCTGGCAACGCGTATATCGCCGGCGACACGCTTTCGTACGACTTTCCCACGGTGAATGCGATCAAACCCTCACCCTTGACAACTGCCGACGGCTTTGTCGCCAAACTGAATGCGAGCGGTTCCGCTCTGGTGTATTCGACGCTGCTCGGTGGAAACACCGGACCAAGCCCGAACGACACGCCGCAGGGCATCGCGGTCGATAGCGCAGGAAATGCGTACGTGACGGGCATGACTGGATCGCCTGACTTTCCGACGGTGAATGCCGCGCAGGCGACGCTTGATCCGACGCTCTGTGCGACCAACACCCGATGCGGCGATGCGTTCGTGACGAAGATCAATGCTGCTGGCACTGCGTTTGTTTATTCGACATTCCTCGGCGGCAGTGCCCAGGATCGCGGTGTCGACGTCGCTGTCGATGCGACCGGGGCTGCATACATTGTCGGGGATACGCGTTCCACCAATTTCCCGACTCTGAATCCGCTGCAAAGCGCAAACGGCGGATCCGACGACGCGTTCGTGGCAAAGCTCAGTGCAAGCGGGGCACTCGTTTACTCGACGTACTTGGGAGGAAGTAACAGCGAAGGTACTGGCTTCGAGAACACCAGCATCGTCGGATTCGGGATCGCCGTTGACGGCGATGGTAACGCGTACGTTGCCGGCGCGACTTCGTCACCGAACTTTCCCGCGGTTGATGCGCTCAGGCCGTTCGCGTACACCAATGCTGCGAACGCGCAGTTGTTCGTCTCGAAGCTGAATCCCGCGGGCAGCGCGTTGGTGTATTCGACGCCACTGAATCAACCGCGAGAGATCTCGCGACTGGTCGATATTGGCATCGACGCGTCCAGAAGCGCGTACGTCGCAGCTGCTGGAAAGGACGGCTTTCCGCTGGTCAACGCCCTTCAGCCGGTGTTTGGAGGCGGAACGTACGACGCGGTTGTCGTGAAATTGAGCGTGGTCGATACCACGCCACCAACTGTCGTGTCGACGAGTCCAGTGAGTGGTGCGCTCAACGTCGACGTGGCCACGAGTGTTACCGCCGCATTGAGCGAGTCGCTGTCTCCATCTAGTGTCACGTCTACGACGTTCGAGCTGCGAGATGGCGCTGGCGTTCTGGTTTCTGCGAGCGTTTCGTACCAGGACTCGAATCACACCGCGACGCTCGTGCCGGCGAGCAATCTCCACGGCCAGACGACGTATACGGCCACGTTGAAGGGCGGCACGACTGGATCGCGCATCACTGACGCTGCGGGCAACGCGCTCGCAAACAACTATTCCTGGACCTTCACAACGATCGTCGTGAACGCACCGCCGACCATCACGGCGCAACTCTCGCCGCAGCCGAACGCGGCGGGATGGAACAACAGCAACGTGAGCGTGACGTTCACGTGCGTCGATCCGGAAGGGCAGCTGGCTTTCTGTTCGCCGGCTGTCACGATTTCCGACGAGGATGCCGGGACTCAAGTAGTCGGCGAGGCGCGTGACGCATCAGGTCTCGTGACGACTACGACTGTCACGGTGAATCTCGACAAGACGGCTCCCCTCGTCGCGGTTCACACGCCGCGGCCGAATGTGCCGCTGCCCATCGGGACAACGAGCGTGACGCTTCGCGGGAGCGTGGCAGATCTCTCTGGTGTCGAGTCGTTGACCTGCGGTGGGACGTCGGCCGTGATCACGGGCCAGCAGTTCACGTGCGCCGTTCCCGTTCAACTCGGCTCGAACGTCGTGTCATTGCACGCGCAGGATCGAGCCGGCCTGACGAGGGACCGGACCTATACGATCGTGGTCGACGATCCGCCAGTTACCTCGATTGAAATTAACCCGGCGCGCATGACCATGTTCGCTGGGACGACGCGGTCGCTCACCGTGACCGACAACAACGGACGGACCGTGACCGATGGCATTTGGACGAGCAGTGATCAGTCAGTTGCGACAGTGACCGAAGACAATGGTCAGGTTACTGTCCAAGCGCTCGCAAGTGGTGAAGCGACGTTGACGGTGAATGACCAGTCGCTCTCGGCTCAGGCCGTGGTCACCGTACTCGCGGCCGGCAGTGCATTTCCGGACGGCACGATCATGTGGGTGGGCAGCGGCGTACGTCCCGATCGCAGCCTCCTTGCCACCAACACGGCGCCTGCGATCGGTGAGGTCCTGCCGGCTGAGCGGAATGACGTGCCCGAAGGAGTAGAGACCGCCTCGCTGTTCTTCATCGAGCACGGCGCGGCCGCCCGGACGCCAAGAAATCCCTTTGCAGCGGGATTGCCGACGCGCATCCATGCAACCACGCTCGATGGTCGCCTCCTGTGGACATATACGGTCCCCGAACGGATCATCCATGCTGCTGCAGACCAGTATGGAGGTCTATTGCTGGCACTCGACGCCAACAAGGATTTGTGGGATCAGGGCTACTACACGCGCTCGGTTCGACGGCTTGACGGCACAAACGGCTCGACATCATGGGAGTACCTCGTTCGGGACAATTACGCAGAACTGAGCGAGATGGCCATCCGCAGCGACGGCACTGTCTTCATCTCCGAGGAAGGATGGACGAAGACAGAGTTGGTGGCGTTGGATGGGACCACGGGCGCTGTTCTATCGAGAATCGATCTCGGTACATCGAAGATCACGACACATGAGACCACGGGGACATCGGTCACTCGCGCACCCGCCGAGAGTAGTGCTCCTGTGGTTCAGCCGGACGACTCGGTGGCCGTGGTGACTAGCTGGTATATGAGCACCTGGAATTGCACGCCCGGCGCGTGCACGAACGATCAGCTCGACAAGTATCACAAGCTTGTGACTGTGCCAGCTGACTCTCTTGCCGCGTCGACACAGAGCATCTCAGTGTCCGGTAGCGGGCTCGAGTCGTCCTACGCCATAGCGCCGCCCCGAGCCAAGCTGGTCCCCGACGGGCACCAAGGCCTTCTGCTTACGACGGAGTTCGGTCAGATTAGACGGATTGGAGTTGGAGGGACGGGCCTTTCTCTCCAGCCGCCCCTACAGCTCGGTACGGACTACAACTACCTCCAGCTCGTGGTCGGGGAGGATGCCGCCTGGTTGTTGGCACAGAGGCGAAATCCCGAATACCCGTTCGAGCCTCAGTCTCAATCCGGAGTGGATTTCGCTCGGGTCGTTTCGTTCGATCCCCAGACGCTCGCAGTTGGCTATGACGTCCCCTTCTACTTGGGTGGCCCCACGCTGCAGCTGAAGACCGCTTTGAGCGGAAGCGGTGTCTATATCTATGGCCCGGAGTGGTTCGAGTACTGGATCAATTCGGGTGAGGATTACGTGACGGCTTGGACATGGGACGCAACTCAGCTGGCTCATGGGATCTTTGCGGGCTGGCAAGACGTGTACGGCGGCCGGGCAGTTGAATTAGCTGCGGGCGGACAGGGTGCCTCGAGCGCCTTCCCGCAGATTCGAGGTAACGCGATGGCGCGCAATGCGTTGGAGAGCCAATATGACGTGGTCGACACCGCCGCGCTCGCTATTCTCCGCGAGATCTTGCCCCTTTCCGAGTTACGAGGGATCGAGTTTGGTGGGAGCATCTGCAGGAGGTCCAACGGCAAGTTCGTCGCAACCGTTGCGCACCCCGGCGTTCAAGGACTAGTGAACCCGACGCCTTGTACCGTGAATCCAATTCGTGCGGCTGAATATCACACCCATCCGCACGAGCCGGGGCCGGGCGGCGTTCCTGGCACTGACGGACCTTCCGGTGGCGACTTAGTACGTAGCTGGGACGAAGACGTGCTGATGTTCATCGCTACCGCGGAAGATGTTGATTCCCCCCCGAACTTCTGTCGGCCTCAAAAGATGGGGAACGTGTGGAAGTTCAAGGCGGATCGCTCGAAACCTAAATGGAACGGCACTCCTCCTGCGCATTTCGAGATTGAGCCTGTGGTTGTAGGCTGCGTGCGCCCAAATTAGCTATGCCGCTTCGGATCCTCACACTCGTCTGCGTATTGTCGGTCCTGGGTACGACGACGTGCCGGCAAAGCGAGCCTTCGCGAGATGCGCGGTCGAAAGAGCAGCTCATGAAGGCTCTCTTTGACGCAGTAAGGGGCGAGCGCCTTCAAGAGGTCACGCTGCTATTGAAGGACGGTGCCGACCCAAATTCGACCGAGAAGGGCACTCATTACCAGGACACCGCTTTAACGCTCGCGTGCAAACAGGGTAATGTCGAGATCGTCCGTGAATTGTTGTCCAAGGGCGCAAATCCAAATCGGCGGGAGGGCGATAGCCTTTCGGAGAGGACGCCGTTGATCATTGCCGCCGCGTCAGGACGACCAGACATCGTCGAGGCACTGCTGAGGGCTGGAGCCAACCCTGAGGCTCGCGCCGGCTTGTTGCATGCTCAAGAGGGCGGCGATGACGTTGGCGCCTCGCGAGCGCTCACCTATGCGGCCGCGGGAGGCCACACAGAAGCTGTGCTGCTCCTGGTCTTTGCAGGGGCTCGAATCGAAAGGGTTGATCTCGAGACGGCAATTACAGCCGGCCACGCGGATGTCGTCCGAGTGCTCTTACGTGCTGGGGCAAATCCACGCTGGTCGTTTAGGGACGGTCGAACGGCCTTGCAGACGGCGGAAACCTCCCCCGAACGTTCGCGCGTTGCGGTCGTTGAGCTGGTTCGTCGTTTCTTAGCGCCGCCACCGTCGCATCCACAGGTACCATGAGTGTTCTAAAGCCAGAACGTCTGCCGAACCTCAGGACGGCGGAACGTGACGTGCCTCGGCAGAACAATGATTCGATCTTCGGGCACGCGACACAACTCACGGTTGGTGGGCTAGGGCATCATGCCGCCGAGGTGTGGAGGGCGCTGCGTGAAGTGGCGCCACATATTCAGCGATGCGCGCCAAACACAGGCGTGGTGCATCTCGGCTCGGGTCATTGGCATTCTCAGCCGCCGAAGATGGTGGCCTCTTGGCGACGGAAGTTCAGCTCGCTGCGTTATCGAGCCGGCCGCTATCAATTCGAGATCGATTGTCGCTTCGGACGTTGGCTTGCGTCTGAGCTGGCTCAGTGTCGTGTTCACCGCGGCTATTTCTTCACGCAGATTGCGCTGGAGAGTGTTTCGTTGATGCGGCCATGGGGCGCGGCCACGATCCTCGATAGCCCCAATGGCGACATCCGTGATTTTCGCGACCAGCTCTGTCGCGAGTCGAAGAAGTGGACCGGCTGGCCGTATTGGGGTCACCCCAATGAGGCGATGGTGCGACGCGTCGAAGATGAGTATCAGCTCGCCGATCGCATTCGGGTATCGAGTGAGTGGGCCAGGCGCTCGCTCGTCTCGGGCGGTGTGCCTGACAGCAAGATCTTCGTCGTCCCCCAGTCCATCGACGTCACGCGCTTCGTGCCGGGGCCTGCGATGAAACCCAGCGGCCCGCTTAGGATTGTCTTCGTGGGCAGCATTTCGCTGGGCAAAGGATTTCAGTACCTGCTGAAGGCGATGTCGCGGATCGGGCCTCGACACGTCAGCCTCGAGATGGTGGGTGCGACGGGCGATCCCTGGAGTAAGCGGCTCTTCGCGCGGCTCAAGCGCGGGCTCGACGTCGTAGACGCGCCGGGGGATCCCGTACCAGCCTATCAGCGCGGCGAGCTCTTCGTGCTGCCTACTCTGCATGACGGCTTCGGACTCGTCGTCGCTGAAGCCATGGCCTGCGGGCTGCCTGTCATCACCACCGATGCGTGCGGCGCGGCCGAATGGCTGCGCGAGGGTGAATCGGGGTGGATCGTGCCGCGCGGTGATGAAGACGCGCTCGTGAACGCAATCGAAACGGCCCTGACATTGCGCGCGCGTCTCTCAGACATGGGACGCGCCGCACGCACCGCCGCTATGCAGTTGAGCCATGACGCCATCACGCCGATTCTGCAGCAACGCGTGAGAGAGGCGTGGGGAATGGAGCCCGCAGACTCCATACACGATCGCAGTGACCTGCTGGCACATTCTCACAAGCGAATACCCGCCTGACGTCGGCGGTGTGAGTGACTACTCGCGCCAGGTCGCCGAGGGACTTGCGCGCTCGGGCGATCAGGTGCACGTGTGGTGCCCGCATGCGCCCGAGGGCGTTCAGCCTGCAGGTGTACACGTCCGTCCCGATCTCGGATCAATTCGTCCAGCGGATCTCAGGCGACTCGATCGTCGTCTGCGGGAGTTCGCGACGCCGCGGCGGATTCTCGTGCAGTGGGTGCCGCACGGCTTCGGCTATCACTCGATGAATGTGTGGTTTTGCTTCTGGCTGGCGAAGCGCGCCTGGTTGGGCGATCGCGTCGAGCTGATGGTGCACGAGCCGTATCTCGAGTTTCGCGGGCCACTACGGCACAGGGTGATGGCGTTCGTCCATAGGCTCATGACGATGGTCCTGCTCCAGGCCTCATGTCATGTGTGGATGTCGATTCCCGCATGGGAAGAGCGCTTGCGGCCGTACGCACTCGGTCGGTACGTACCGATGGAGTGGCTGCCCGTGCCTGGTTGCGTCGCGCCGAGCAGTGTGAGCGCCGCACGAGCGCTGCGGCGAACGTATGCCGCGGACGATCAGACGCTTGTCGGGCACTTCGGTTCGTACGGCGAGGCCGTATCCACTCTCCTCGCGACGCGAGTGTCAGCGATTCTCGCGCGCGACCGACGAGCGGTGATTCTGCTGATCGGTGCCGGGAGCGATCGCTTCCGTCAATCGCTGGTCGAGGTCCATCCAGAGCTTGCCGCTCGCGTGCATGCGACGTCGTACGTCGCGCCGGACACGCTCGGCGATCACATCGCGGCCTGCGATCTGTTCGTGCAGCCCTATCCCGATGGCATCTCGTCGCGCCGCACCAGCGCGATGGCCTGCCTCTCGCACGGCAAGCCC
>Ga0075433_10001020_pt1 | contig 19939 bp, 14 predicted proteins | sample RhiMethybrSRZTD2_FD_75299 | JGI IMG/M metagenome (GOLD analysis project Ga0075433, IMG submission 75299) | Populus rhizosphere microbial communities from Tennessee, USA - Rhizosphere MetaG P. TD hybrid SRZTD2 | ecosystem: Host-associated > Plants > Roots > Rhizosphere > Soil | place: USA... | reverse complement strand
AAATGAATGCCGGTGAATAGAAGAGCAAAAATTCCTCCAATCAGCGCAAAGGGTACATTCAACAAAATAAGCAATGCGCTTTTTACCGATTTGAAGGCGTCAAACAGAAGGACAAAAATCAAGAAAACACTGACTGGGACGATGATAAGCAGGCGTCTCATAGCTCGCTGCTGATTCTCAAACTCACCGCCCCAGCGAGTGGTGTAACCTAGGGGAAAGGTGACATTCGAACTGACTCGCCGCTGCATTTCGTCAACGACACTCCCCATATCCCGCCCTCTGATGAAAACCCCGATCGCAGAGACACGCATGCCAGATTCGCGGCTGATGTTCATGCTCCCGCTCTTCACGTCGATGCTCGCGACTTCTTCCAACGGGATGCGCAAGCCAGCCGGCGTATCGACGAGAATACTCCTAATGGTGGCGACGTCCCGGCGCTCGTCCTCCCGCAGCCGAACAACAGCCCCAAATCTACGCTCTCCTTCCCAGATCTCTGTTGCCACTTTCCCGCCCAACGCTGTCTCGATGACGTCCTCAATATCAGAAACGTTTAGACCGTAGCGAGCTGCCTTCTGGCGCTCGATCAGAATCTGGAGTTGGGGGACCTCGCCGGCTCTGTCTACAAAAGCCCGCACTACGCCGCGTACCGGCGAGATGGCGCGCAGAACTTCCTCCACTTTGGAGCGCAATACGCTGGAATCTTCGCCGAAGACCTTGACGACAATCTGGCCGTCGATTTGGGAAATACTCTCGAGCACATTGTCCCGAATGGGTTGAGAGATGCTGGGGTTGATGCCTGGAATAGCATCCAACCGGCGCTCGATCTCCTCGATGAGCTGGTCCTTGGTGATCTTGCGTGTCCATTCAGTTGGGGGTTTCAAATCGACGAAGAATTCGAGCATGCTAATTGGCTTCGGGTCGGTACCATCTTCGGGTCGGCCCGCTTGGGAGATGACCGAAGTGACTTCTGGCGACTGGCGTATGGCTGCTCGCATCCGTGCGCACATGCGCGAAGTTTCACTGACCGAAATCCCCGCGGGTAGCGTTGCGTTGACCCAAAGCGTCCCCTCGTTCAGCTCTGGCAGAAACTCAGTTCCAAGTTTCGGCACTAGGGAGAGACTCGCCGCTAGGACGATGACTGCCGCTGCTACGACAACCCTGCGGTAACGGAGCGCTAATTGGAGAATAGGCCAGTAGAGGCGCTTGCAGCCTCTGACCAATGCGTTTTCCCTTTCCGGGAGGCCTCCTCTCAGAAGATAGAGACAGAGCAGAGGGACCAACGTGAGAGAGAAGAGCAGGGAGCCGATCAGCGCGGACACGACGGTATAAGCCATCGGCGCAAAAATGCGGCCTTCATGCCGCTGCAACGTGAAGATGGGAAGATGAGCGATGATGATGATGAGCATAGAGAAAAAAGTGGGTCGGCCAACCTGGGCGGTCGCCTCCAGGATCGCGTCGCTCAAGGACATCCGGCCCGCTGAGGGACGATGCTCAGAGAGTTGCCGGAAGATGTTCTCCACAACGATCACGGCTCCATCCACAATGATGCCGAAGTCCATAGCGCCCAGCGAAAGCAGGTTGGCGGGGATACCGCGCAGCTTCAATCCAAGAAATGTAGCGAGGAGGGAAAGTGGGATGACAAGAGCCACGATGGCGGCTGATCTCAGGTGGCCGAGAAAAAGATAAAGGACAAGAGTAACGAGGAGCGCGCCTTCCAACAGGTTCTTGAAAACTGTGTGCAGAGTTGTGTCGATAAGCTTTGTCCGATCGTAATAGGAAACGATTTTAACGCCCTTCGGCAGACCCGTGGTGTTAAGGGCTTCGATGCGTTCCTTGATAGTGCCGAGCACCTCGGAAGGATTCTCACCCTTTCGCATCAGGATAATTCCCGAAACGATTTCGTCATCGTCATCTCTACCGACCAACCCTTGACGCGGCACCGTGCTCACGTTCACACTAGCAATGTCCTTGATCAGCAGCGGCGTGCCGTTGCGCTCAGCTAATACAACGTTCCCGATATCTTCCCCGGAGCGCAACAGGCCGATCCCTCGAATAAGATATTGTTGCTCCCCCTGTTCGATATAGCTGCCTCCCGCATTAGCGTTTCCACGGCCCAGAGCGGTGAAGACCTGCTGCATTGGAACGTTATAAGACTTCATCTTGGGTAGGTCCAGGCTCACCTCATACTGCTTGATGAATCCTCCGCGGCTCACGACGTCGGCAACCCCGGGAATCAATTTCAAATAACGTGCCACGGTCCAGTCCTGAATGGTGCGGAGCTCAGTGGGGCTGGCTGTATCCGATTTCAATTGATATCGGTAAAGTTCGCCAATTGGAGTTGTGAGAGGCGCCAACTGGGGCTGAACTTCCGGAGGAAGTTCGACTCCTTGCAATCGTTCCAGAACTTGTTGCCGGGCAAAGTAATTGTCTACCTGATCGTCAAACGTGATGCTGATAAATGACAGACCAAACTGAGTATGAGAAAAAGTTCTTACGGCATGTGGAAGCCCACTCAGTTGGATTTCCAGCGGAATGGTCACCTGCTTTTCCGCTTCTTCGGCTGCGTGGCCCGGAAAGAGAGAAATCACAATCACCTGGACGTCAGTTACATCAGGAAAGGCTTCGATTGGCAGCGACTGAAAGGCAACGATGCCACCCGCTATGAAGAGGGCGGTCAACAGGACCACGAAGAGAGGCTGGTGGAGGGCGAACGAGACGATACGTTTGATCATTTACCCTTCCTTCTGCTGCCTTTCCTGCTGGCGAAGCAGGACGGCTCCCTCGCTCACTATTTTGTCGCCAACCTTTAGTCCGCTGGATACGCGCAGTCGAGCAGTCCCGTCGGGCGCAATTTCCACCTGGCGTCGGGCAAATTCCCTGTTGTTCACACGCACATACACGAAGTTCCTACCCGACTCGGTGAAGACGGCCTTGACAGGAACGGTGAGGCCGCGGACCGATTCATCCAAAAAGAGTTTGAGCGAGGCAAACATTTCAGGCTTCAGCTTTGGCCCCGGATTAGACACCAGGAAACGAACCTTTACCGTCCGAGTCGCTGGGTCGATCACCTCGCTGATGTAGGACACGCGGGCCACAAATTGATTTTCGGGGTAGGCTTCAGTCGTCACTTCTGCCTTTTGGCCCACTTGGACTCGGTGCAGGTCGCGTTCGAAAATATCCGCCAGCACCCAGACACTGGAGAGATCAGCAATGGTCAGGAGGGGGTTGCTGTCGGGTTGCACAAACTGGCCCTCGGTAAGGTGACGCTCGATGACTGTACCGCTAAGAGGAGTCTTGATTGGAATTCGCGAGCTCATATCGCCATATGAGTCGGACTCATGAACATCCACTCCAAGCACGCGAAGCGCTTCTTCGTTTCGTGCCACGCGAGCCCGCTCTTTGGCAACTTCACTTTCCGCTTGCTGCAGGGAGATTCGTGATGCTGCCTGATGTTCGAAAAGGTCTTTGGTCATCGCAAAGGTCTTCTCAGCCAGGTCCAGATCTTTGTGGCTCTCCAGATGCTCGGTGACGGCTGCGGCCACTTCGCGGCTCTTCATAAAGAAAAGAGTCTCTCCCTTGTGAACGGTGTCGCCCACTTTTATATTGAGTTGCAACACCTGACCGTTTACTGGAGCCAGAATTCGTGCCATATGGTCCTCATTGAACTGCACTTTTCCGGTTGTCATCAGGAGCATCGAGATAGGCTGTTCTTGCAGCTCTTCGGTTTTGACCTGTGAGAGCATCGCCTCTTCAAGCTGAAAGGACGTGTCAGACGAAACTGTCCTCCGGGTGGCCGCTTGCGCCCTTTCTTCGGTGTGAGCTGCTGTGTCTAAGAATTTGGCTCCACTTTGGCATCCTGCAATGGTCAACCAGACCATTGCCGCCAGGATAGATCTAAGATAATTGCGTGACTTCATTACTGAATAACCTCCTTGCCGATGGTGGCGTTGAGCTGCGTAAGGGCTCGGCGGTAGGCCGCCTGGGCTTCGTGGTAACTTTGCATGGTTTCGTTGAATGCGCGCTGGGCATCGAGAAACTCAATAAGAGATGAAGCTCCGCTCCGATAGACATAGGCGGACGTATCACGGGCCTGCTCTGCCGGTTTGAGTAAATCATCTTCGATGCTTTCGACAAGTTCGCGAGCCGACCGAAATTCCTGAAAGGCGGTCTTCACTTCTGTTTGTACCTGTGCCTTGAGAGCTTCAATCTGCCGTTGCAATTGGTCCTGCTCGGCCCGCACTCGTGCAATTTCTCCCTGGTTGCGATTGAAAATCGGGAGTGGGACGCTAAAAAAGACACCCAGGCTATTTGATTTTCCGTTGACGCCTTGCTGGCGACGGTATTCTGTTCCCAGGACGTAGTCGACCTTGGCTTGGGCCAACTGAAGCTTGAGATCCGATTGCGATCGTGCCTGGTCGAGATCGAGTGTCCTCAGGTCAGGACGGGCATCAACGGCAGTCCTTTGAAGAGTCTCCAACTCCAGGCCGAAAGCATGGAGGGGAACTTTCAAGTCCCCCAACACGTCAAAGTTATCGCCTGGGACGCGGCGGCCTAGCAGGTTCTGCAGCTTCGTCTTGGCTGTCAGCAACGCCAGCTCTGCACGTTTCACAGAGCCGCGAAACTGCAGCATGGCTACTTGCGACCGAGTCAGATCCAGCGGAGAAATGGACCCGGCATTGACTCGCACCGAGTTGGTTCGTACCAATTCCTCAAAGGTTCGGAGGTTGTCAATCGCCAGACCCAGGCTGGCTTTGGCCTGAATGACCTCAATACAGCCCAGAGTTACATCCAGCCTAAGCCTGCGAATGGCATCGAGCAGGCGGGTCTTTGCAATTTCTGTGGCGTAATTGGCGGTCGCCACCCGCAATTGGCGCTTTCCCCCTCGTTCAATCGGAAAGTCGACTCGGCTGGCGATCTCAGGGGGCCCCCCTACGTTGATTTCGTCGAACCCTGTTCCGAGAACATCCAAGTGGTCGCCCGAAAGACTTAAGACAGGATTGGGACGAAGACGGGCCGCCACCAGGCGAGCCTCCGCAATCGTCAGTTCCACCCGCTGAGCCAACAGATCGAGGTTGTTTTGGAGCGCTTCGTCGACGGCTTGGTCGATAGTAATCACGGAGGGAACTGGGCTGGCTGACTTGACCTCATTAGCAGGCGGCTGCTGGGCGAGGCCCGCCGTCCCAAACCTGGAGAAAGTCAGAAGACAACCAATGGCGAAGAGCTTTCTTAGATAGTCCTGGGCAGGAGACAGATCGGATCGGTTCTTATTCATGCGTCCTTTAGCGTTAGATGTTTTCACTTCGGTCTTGTTCAACAGGCCAAGGAAGGCTAGAGCCATTGATCACGCTGGCAGTTACGATGACCGATCGCCGGTGAATTGTCCCACTAGGCCAATTCGCTAGCTTGTGCCGTGGTCATGACTGCGAACTTTGTTTAGGACAGGAATGCAGAAATCCGAGGGGGACTACGTGGTGAGGAATGATAGGGACTAAGTTCGATGGCGAAGTCTCTCCATCGGCGAACGTGGAGGCTTGTGACGTTCAGCACGACACAATCCTCCTGAACGCTGGATCTGTCAAAGGGGCGGTCATCGTCCTGAGTCACTGACGCCGGCTCTGCCTGGGCACTCTCGGTTTCCAGAGTTGAACGATGCTCGCAAACCATCTTGAAGTCCGTAAACACGTCGCTCTCATCAAAGTGCCCCTTCCCATCATTGAGCCAGACCGCAGCGGGGAAGAGAGACGTCAAGCTGGTAAGAACTAGGTCCTGATCATCGTCTTGGTCAATGTCGTAAACGAACAACTTCACTCCCGCGGCGATATGGCCTTGATGAACCGAGGCGTTGGTTCGTTCGGTGCTGAGGTGAACTTCAACTTGATAGCACGAATGTTCATCGCGACCCATTGCCAGATCCGGGATGTCGTCGCCGTCGAAATCCGCGATCAGCCAGCTGCGATGACCGTTGACCAACTCGGGAGCGGACCTTTCGAAGAATGAGGTTCGTTGATCTTCACAGACACATGTCGCGCAGAGCCCAGCCAGTTGAACCAGAACACACACGCAAGCCTTCAAATACTTTGAGATTGTCATGCTGATTAGAGACCGAATCGACACAGCATTCTTCTTCCGCCACTGTAGATCGTCACATTGACTGATCGACTTAAGCGGGAGAAGTTCAGGTCGCCTCGAGCGTTTTGGAACGTCGTCCCAGCCAGGAAAAAAACGCGACGATGAGCGCAGCTGGAAAGACGGGCGCCCACCAAGCATCCAAACCAAGGCTCGCGAGGGACGCGGGGCCAACGCGACTCACGAAAAGGAGAATCGTGCCTGCCCAAGCCATGCTACCGATGAGGTTGTAAGCCGTGAATCGGAATGCCGGAATGCCAGCATACGCACAAGCTGCCGGAATCGCAATGCGCAGACCCGGCAAAAAGCGGCAAGCTAGAATCAAAGTAGTTGCATGTCGCTGCAGGCGCTTCACAATCTGCTCGTGACGATCGGCTAGGCGTGGAAACCGCATCAGCCACGAGCGCAATCGGCCACGCAAAGCGTAGAAGAAGAACTGGTCCCCCACGGAGCCTCCCAGTGCTGCAGCCACAAAAACGCCCAGCGGGCTGAGGCGTCCCATCGTAACCAAGACACTGGCGGCGACAAACACCACCTCACCTTCGACCGCAGCGGCCAGGAAAACAGCGAGATAAGCCGATTGTTCTGGCCAAGTGACTGTTATCACTGGTGGGACACCTTGGGAACGGAGAGTGGCGAGGCACCGCGCGACAACAACTGTCGCATCTGCTGGGCAATATGCTTGACCTGGTGGTCAGAAAGACCGGAGTAAACGGGCATCTGAACGACAGAAGCAGCCTGATTGGCCCCAGGGGCGTTCGTCCAGGAGTTCTTGAACAGAGGCAACTCTGAGCAGACGTCGGCATGTAATGTTTCGATATCGATACCGCGTCGGATGGAACGGCGCACTAAAATGTCCCGGTCAGGTACGTAGACGCAGTATTGATAGTAGACATGCGAGCAGTCCGGTGGCACGTGGGGGACAAGGACTCCGGGCAGACCGGCCAGAGCCTCGTTCATCACGCAGGCATGTTCTTGGGAACTGTTTGTCCAGTCGTCTAAGTAGGCCAGCCCGGCCAGACCGAGAGCCGCCTGCACATTGCTGTACCTTTCGGAATAGGCCACTGGCAGGGGGTTGAGTGGGCGGATAGGTTCCCACAGATAGACGTCAGGCCTCGCCCTGAACCAGGACGAAGCCCATAAGATCGGAAAGGCCGAAAAAGTAAACGGTCCGGGACGAGTGAAAATTCTCTGCAGCCTGCCCATATTGAGTCGCTTCAAAACGTGTTCCTCATCAGGCCAGGGTTCGGCCGCCGCCAGCGAGGCCATACGCTGAGCCAGGCGTTCGTCCCGCACGAAGGCCATCCCCCCTCCATACGTATTCAATGGCTTAAGAGTCTGGAAACTGAAGAAACTGGCGTCTCCTAAACTGCCCACCGGGCGCCCGCGATAGGTGGCTCCCAAAGAGTGGGCGCAATCCTCGATCACGGCCAAGCCGTGCCGCCGTGCCGTCGAAAGGATCGGGCTCATCTCACAGGAGAGCCCGAAGAGGTGAGTAGGCACCACGGCGCGCGTATTAGCGGTGATGGCCCGTTCGAAGGCCTCCGGATCAAGGTTGAAAGTCCTCGGATCGATGTCGGCAAAAACCGGCTTGAGGCCGGCGACCCTGGCTAATTCGGGAATGACCCAGAAGGTGAGCGCCGGGAAAATCACCTCCGAGCCGGAAGGAAGTTGTAAGGCTTTGAGAATATAAAGAAAGGCCATGCGGCCATAGGAGGTCGCAACGGCCCTGCCTTTGCCTAATCGGTGAGCGAAGGCCTCCTCAAACTCCTGGATCTGAGGGCCTTGCACGAACTGCCCACGCCGGCGGCACTCTGCAATAATCTGCTGAGTGTTGGGCAAGACGCGCACGCCGTATCGAGAAATGGCCGTTAACATGTAACAGGCCTCGACATCACTTGAATCTCCTTGCGGGAATGGGCTGCGAATGCTTTCAGATCCATGCGATGCACCCAGTCGAGAATTGGCTCCTTCTGGATCCTCCAGTAATTGGCGAGCCAGGAAGGACGACTATAAAATCGGGCGTAGGCGGCTCCCAGAAGAAAGTCTAGCTCCTCAGCACTGAGATTAGGGTGCTTGAAAGTTGGGGTATAACCATCAAATTTCTGCCAATCCTCTTCAAAGACTAGAGGCTGCATTTGGCGCCACAGAGGCGTAGCCGGGTAAGGAGTTAAAAGCTTGAATTGCGCAAATGTGGATTCCAAAGAAATCGCATAGTCAATTGTGACCGCAACCGAGTCCCAAGTGTCCTGAAGGAAGCCTAGAACGTAGTAGGCACTCGTCAAGATTCGCCTGCCCGTGCATGCCGACATAATACCACGCTGATGGCCTTCCGGAGTAGGACGACGGCCCACCTTGCGGAGGGTTTGACTGGAAATCGCTTCGACACCAAACGTAATCATTGAAAGCCCTGCAGCATGCATTCGGTCCAGCAGTGGTTCATCCAGATGGTCCAAACGGGTCTCACACTCAAAGCGCAGTTCCAAACCGCGATCCAGGATGGCATCACACAGCGCCAGACAGCGCTCTCGTTGTTCCGTGAAGAGCGGGTCGCGAAAAACGACGTAAGGCCGTGAGTATCGTTTACAGAGTTGCAACAGCTCTTCAGCGACGTTGTGAACAGACCTGGCACGGTAACTCGCCAAAATGCGGTGTGGGCAGTAGGTGCAAAACTCAGGACAGCTGCGACTTGTTAAGAGCGGAAATCCTCCACCGAAAGGGCGGCCACCCGTGGCAATGCGGCGCGTGAGTCTTCGATTTTGGAGGAGATCCCAGCGGGGAAAGGGCAGGGAATCAAGATCAGCAATCGGATCACTGTGGCAGAGGCCGGCAAGTACTTCGCCTGCCGCGAGCCTTTGAATAGCCGACTCAGGTTCGCCAATAATGAGGAAGTCAGCGTGGTCTTTGAACAATTCTGGCAACTTGGAAGCGGCCAGTCCGACAAACCCGACTCTTAGTCCCGATTCCCTGGCGGCATCTGCCCAAGCCGTTTCATGACGATAGTCTACTAACGACGACAGCACGACGGCCACATCTCCTTGGACAACTTCGTTGTCAGTCCACACAACTTCGTGTCCCTTACGAGCACAGATGGCTGCAATGTAGGCTAGCTGGACGCTAGGATGAGCGTGGAATCTTCCTTTCAGAAAACAATAGATCTTAGTAGTACGGGACCGCGGGACCTGCCGTGAGCCGAAGCCTCCGGCAACTGTATCCTTGCTTACCAACCCTCCGGTGGCTCTCAAATCTGCGAGCACAATACGCATGAGTTCCTCTCCTGTGAATTCAGGTAGACACCTGATTCGTAGTTTTTTGGTGATGCCCGGCAAAAATGGCCGGGCAAGAAGGCACACACCAAAGTTAAGACTGAGAGAAATCAGAAGGACTAGGAAAGCCTTGAGGGAGGAGCTCGCGGAGAACTCTGAGAACGACAAAAAAAGGATGGAGACCCCGGTTGAAAGTCGAACTTGGCCGAGGCGACAGGGATCAGTTCGAGGCTATGAGGTCGTGCTTCCAGCCAAAGGAGCGAGAAGGGCGTGTCCTCATAGTTTGAGTCTTCGGCATCTTCAAGAACATTGGAGGACCGCAGGAAATAGGAATAGTCCCAGGACGTGAAGCCTCCTCGCCCGTCATTCAGCCAGACGAGCAGGCGAGGCAGATTAGTGACGGCAATCAGGTCGGGATCGCCGTCATGATCGATGTCCACCACGACTTGGTGAACCGTTCTCTCCACGGATCCTCCGCCGGTCTTCGAGATCCAATTTGCTAGAGAGAGCGGAGGAGTGCCTCGAGCGATGAACGTGATGGGATTGCAGTGCTTTGGCAGGCTCCCCGATTTGGCATCCTGCAGCCCCGTCGAACCTTTGCCGTCACAAACCAAGGAGCTGGATTGAGCGCAGACAGACGCCAACAAGAGCTGCGTCAAAATTAGCCCGGCAACCCAAGATACCCTAGATGAGGGGGAGTTCAGTCTGGGAGGTATGAATGACTTCATGGCGACGCATCACATTATTAGCGAAGGTTGCCGATGAGTCAAGGCCTGTATGGCGCAAATCAAAATGTAACTTCTTGGAGAATAGGCCAAATCAAGATGTAGCCGTTCACATTTTCGAGATCATACAGAAAGAATGAGGGGCTACCAGGATCGCAGGTTACCTTCTTTGGCTCGACGATTCTCATGAAGTTACGTTAAATTGCATGGCCGCCGGACCGTTTCGACGGTTCCAACGTAAACAAAGCGCAAATAACACTTGAAGTTCCGACCTGCCTTTCGGACAATTGCGCCTTCGGACTGCCTTCTAATGAGCAATCACTCTCAAAGGCCGTTGGATGACACAAGCGTGCCAAACGAGCTTGGCTCGAAACTCCAACCTCCGAAACCGTCACGGCGTTGGGTAACACTAGCTCTTCAAATGGGAGTCACGCTGGCAGTGATCGGGGGAGTAGGCCGCCGTGTTTGGATGGAGAAGGAGGCTTTGAAGGCCTATGATCTGAGATTGAGACCGAGCTGGCTCCTGGTTAGCGGCGTCTGCTACCTCACGGGTCTTTGGACCGCCGCCGTGTTCTGGCGGTTGGCCATGCGGGACAGGGGGGAGCAGCCAAGCTGGACCCGGACGTTCTTCGCCTACTACGCAGGTCACCTGGGCAAATACGTGCCTGGGAAAGGGCTCGTGGTCGTCATCCGAGCCAGAATGATCAGGGGCCCACATGTGACGGCTGCCGGAGCAGCGATGGCTTGTGTGCACGAGACGGTCTTGACAATGGCCACTGGAGCATTCGTCTCGCTTATCGTATTGCTTGCCATACCAATTCCCCGGCGCGACTTTTGGCTGGCTGTTTCTGGAGTACTAACAGCGGGCTTGGCAGTACTTGCTTGCCCCCCGGTCGTTTCGCGGCTAGGAAGAGTTGCTCTACGGCCGTTTTCGAGCGCTTCAATAGGCGAGGGACACGCGAGCCGCTGGGAAAGCGTTGGTTGTGGATCTGCCCTAATCATTATCGGTTGGTTTATGCTTGGGCTGAGTTTGCTTGCCGTGCTGGCTGCCATGCAACAATTGAATGGTGTGCTGGCGAATCTAGGATTTCTTAGAATCTTTGCGCTTTCGACAGCTCTTGTCGCTCTGGCTTTCGTCGGAGGCTTTGTGACTCTCACACCAGCCGGGTTAGGTACTCGCGAGTGGATACTAGTATCGACTCTTGGTCCGTTGATAGGCACGACTCACAGCATGATTGCCGCTGTTCTGTTGCGAATTGTCTGGATCGTTTCAGAAGTGGTCGCGACAGGAATATTCTGGATGGTGGACAAGGTGTCTACCTCAAAGAGAACCCGAGCGAGGTAGAGGCATCATCGTGATGGGGGAGAAACCTGAATTGTGACTGACGAGAGATCGCATTCAACGGTTGCAAGCGACGGCCGGAAGATCAGTCTAATTATCGTTGTCGTTTCCGCAGGCGTCCTGCTCGGACTAATCTTTCTGGCGCGCGGGAACACACTTCCCATGCACAGCGTCAATGACCGCTCAAGATGGGCTACGGTCTATAGCCTTGCGGAAAACGGGACCTATCAGATCGATGAAACTCCCTGGCCAATGACCATTGATCGAGTTCAGCTCAATGGCCACTTCTACTCTTCCAAGCCCGCCTTGTTACCTACATTGCTGGCAGGAGAATACCTTATCCTGAAAAAATTGAGTTTTGGGAGACTCAATTTTCACGATAGTCCGGAAGCCGTGATCCGAATCATTGTGGCCTCAGTGAACCTTCTGCCGATGGTGATTTTCCTAACTTTATATTCACATTTTCTGGACCGGCTGTCGCTGGATCTGTGGGTTCGGACGTACGCCATGGTTGCGGCGGGCCTCGGGACTTACTTGACTGCGTTCAGCATCACGCTCAATAACCATACGATCGCTGCTTTCAGTTGCTTCTTTGCTCTCTACACGGCGTTCCTTATCTGGAGCGAGGAGCGACGAGACAGCTGGCTATTTGCCGCGAACGGCTTTTTTGCCGCGTTCACGGCAGTGAACGAATTTCCGGCCGCGTCGCTCCTGGCCGTATTGGCACTCGCGCTTTGGCGGAAGGCAGCGCAGAAGACCGTCGCTTTTTTCCTGCCCTTTGCCTTAATCCCTCTGGCTGCCCATTTCTACACGAACTACAAAGTCACGGGAAGCTTCGAGCCACCGTATGCTAAAAAAAAGGCGTATGATTTCCCCGGCTCCTACTGGAAGATTGATCCCGCAACGGGGCGGCTTGTGGGCAGCAAGACAGATCCAACTACAGGTCAAGTAACCTTGAATGTGACGAGTGAAATCGACAACCAGTATGAACCCTGGTACGTCTATCTGTTCCACATGCTGGTTGGCCATCACGGAATCTTTTCGTTATCCCCCATTTTCGTATTCACGGTGTTCGGTACGATCTTGCTACTCCGTGAGCCTGCGAATCCGCTCAGGCATTTGGCCTTTTCGACTGTCGCCCTGACCGTCATCCTCTTCATTTTCTACCTCTTCTTTGCAGGCCAGCGTAATTATGGTGGCATGTGCAACGGGCTACGTTGGCTGTTCTGGCTCATACCCCTCTGGCTCATGAGTTTGCCGGTCGGCTTGCAACACAGGTCTTCCAGCCAATGGTTTCGCGGACTGGCTTTAGCTTTTCTAGCCATTTCCGCAGTGTCAACCTTCTACGCAACACGCAATCCGTGGACCCGCCCCTGGTTACACGAGTTCCTCTATTATGTTGGCTGGATCAAATACTGAGCTTTTCAATCGAGTCCGAGTTGCCGCGAAAGCCTTCGATCAGGGGTCCATTAGAGGGAGTCTGTGACGATTGGATTCTCCTCGCCAACTGTCAGTCGTTGCTCGAGGATCGCACGTGCTGAGTCTCTCATAACTGCATTCGATGTTTGTTGTCGTCTATCAGTCGCTGGGGCGACCAAGCTAGTCTTTTAGTCCCAACATTCGCGCTGGATTTTTGCGCGCCATCAGATCAATTTCAGCGTCGCTGATCCCCTGCCCGCGTAAACCTAAGATGAACGCCCGCATCCCGTCGGTATGCAGTGGGTTGACGTATTGGCCCAAATCTGGAGAGATCACACTCCGGCCAATATCTCATCGTGCAGCTGTCCCAAGGCCACTCGAGGGAGCGACAGAAGCACCAGTAGCAGCGAGATTGAAACAGGCAGGAGCATGTTGATTCAATTCTGGCTGTCGGACAGCGTGAGATTGCTACACTTCATTCAATTGCCGACCAAGTTCGAAAGTCGGTCTAATTTCAGGCAACCCCTCTGCCATTTTTGAGGTGAGAGAGGCCGCCAGACGGCGGATCGGATCGGCGTTCACCGACGGAAGCTCATTCTCGGGCGATGTGAGGTTGCGCGGTGGTTCTAGCAAATCGCAATCGGGTTGACAGGTGAGGCGGTGGCTCCCACCAAGGGTAATGGCAACACGATTAGAAGGAATTCGTAAACTTGATCTGCTGCGAGCTCTTCCAAGTTGGCTTGTTTGATCATAGAGATTCCCCGCCGGCGGATCAGTTCAAGATGTCCCAGGTGAAGGCTGGGCACTCGTTCATAGCTCATGGTATCCGAGCCGGTCAGCCCAATCCCCTTTTCGGCAAGCCGGCAACAAGCTGTCGGTATTAGACCAGCCCCGGCGGTCGCAAATCTATGTGGAGCGTGGTCCCGATACCGATAAAATCCAGTTCGAAACAAGACACAATCGCCGACCCTGATTTCGACTGCTTGCGCCCTGCAGCATGCCTCGATGTCATCTCCGGTGATCCCATAACTGTCAGGCAATACGTCCAGTCCCTTACTGCGGGGCACGTCCAGCAGGATGCCTCTGGTGAGGATGGGTGGGCATTGTTCTACACCGAATTGCCTGAAGCCCATCTCGCTCTCAGCTTCGCCTGCCGGGACATCGCCGTATAGAAGCGGCTGCCCATTGATCCTCTCGGAGACATGACAGATAGCTTCTATGTGAGTTCCAGTGTGGCTGGACATTGTCAGTATCTCAGTGGCTTCACCAAAGGATCCATCTACCACAAAATCATCATGACGTTGATGGGTGCGCCTCGAGAAAGGCGATGTCGTAGTGGCGTAGGGCATGTCAGCCTGGATCGGGCAGGACAAGCTATACACTTTGCCTCTCTTCACCAACGACAACATCTCAGGAGGAAGCGTAGGAGGTGCGGGTAGTGATCCGTATGATTTGTACATTCTTGTTTTCCCTTTCTCAGTCTGCTCGCTTTTTCAGTTGTGCCCAGCGATCGATGCGTCGGTCAACGTCCTCCCTGTCCTCACCCCCTTCCAGCGCCTTGCGAATCTCCGCCTCAGCTGTTGTGGCTGCCTCACTGTACTTCAACACTTCTTCCACAAGAGGTTCCGGAATGATCACCACACCGTCGTCGTCTCCCAACACAAAGTCCCCCGGATTGACCTGGACTCGTTCCTGAACCTGGCCGCTGACTGAAATGGGTACTCCGAAATCTTCAACCTGGAATCGGCCATGAGCCAGCACAGGAGTACTGAATCTGCAGTAGGTGGGGAAACCCAGGTCGATCAGGTCCCGAACGTCGCGAGTGCCGCCGTCCAACACGATTCCCGCGGCCCCGCGCGCCTTGGCATTTGTCCCGGTGTTGGCCCCCCAGGGACCTCCTAGCCTATGACCACCGGTATCAAAGACAATCACGTCACCGCCCCGGATGGAGCGAAACATCTCATAACTCATCGCCGAGCCGCGCCTGCCATCATAACTGGCCGCACTCGATCCGCGCACAGTAAACGCCACGCCAGCCAAATGGTACCCTCTTGTCAGCGGCCGAATCTCAGCAGAGAGCGCCTGATTGGAATATCCCATCTTGTCAAGCACATCATAGACGGTCGCGGAGGCAAGGACTTCGAAGCGACGAATGGTATCTTCACGGCCGAGTGGCATGGCTAGTCTCTTGTCAGAAGGTCTGCCAATTCAGGCACGACGTTCGCCAGTGGTTCGCCCCGCGTCTGACGTACCATGTTCGCAAAGGCTGACTGCATCTTCGCGATCAGCGCATCCCGGCTGCCGGAGGCAATGTGGGGAGTGATCAGCACATTTTCCAGGTGGAGGAGCGGATTGTCTGGCGCCGGCGGTTCCTGCTCAAGCACATCTAGTGCAGCCGCTGCAATGCGGCCGCTGGCTAGCGCCTCGACGAGGGCGCTTTCGTCGACCAGCCCTCCCCGGGCGGTATTGACCAATATCGCCGATGACTTCATCATCTGCAGAGTGCCAGCATTAATGAAATGCCGGTTCTCGCTTGTGAGGGGCAAATGCAGGCTGACTATGTCGGACTGAGCCAGCAGCACCGCCAGGCTTGTCACGCGCGTTACTGCCAATCCTTTAAGGTCCAGCACCAGCGGATCAAAATAGAGAATTTGGGCGCCAAACGCCGCGGCTCGCTGCGCTACCGCCCGGCCAATCCTCCCCATGCCCACCAAACCCAGGCATTTCCCCTGAAGGTCAAAGGAAGTGCTCCGCAACTCCCACTGCAGCCAGGAACCTGCATGTAGGGCAGCCGAAGCTTTGATGAGATTTTTGTACACAGCCAGGATCAATAGCAAAGTGTGTTCGGCCACCCCGATTGAGGTTCCTTCTGGAGTGATTGCTACGGGTATTCCGCGGGATCTGCAGGCATTGAGATCGATGCGCTCATAACCTACCCCTTGATGTTGAATCATTCTCAAGCGTGGGGCGGCGGCAATGTGTTCGGCCAAAATTGCCTGGTCAGCTACTAGAATGAAATCGCATGAGGCTAGGCCTGTCTGAAATTCCCCATTCATCCCTGGAAGAGCCACTTCCCAGCCGTGCGGTAGTTGTGACCGGATGATCTGGCAGACTTCCATGGAAACCAGCGGGTTCATGTAGAAGACGGTATAACCCAAGAGTTATCTCCTATTGATCATAAATGAGCTCAAGCATTCTTGCCCTTGTTAGCTAGACAGAGCTCTGGAGACGTCCTATCGACGATGACCCTCGGGACCGTTGGTAACTCCGGCACTGACCGCTCCTCTGCGGGTTGAGGCCGACGTCAGGGAACTCAATCGCAATTGTGAACACCCGTGCTAGGCTGTGACGCCCTCTGAAATGGCATCAAGCCTCTTCAGATATTGAAGGTCTTGCTCCTGCGAATTCAAATCACCCCAGTAGCTCTCGATGCTTGCCCATGCTTCGTAGCCAACCCCACGCATAACTACCAAGGCCCAGTAGTAGTCGATATCCCCATCCCACACCGGAACTGGCCTACTGTCTCGGTAGTTTTTTATGTGCCACCAAACTGTCCTCGGAGCCAACAGCATTAGGTCCCTCTTCCAGTCCGAAAACGGAGTGGTACCTCGACACAGATTGCCCACGTCTGGATTTACACCAACGTTAGGGGCACCAACCCGCTCCAGGAATTGAAGACACAGCTCGGGAGTGTCCAACAGGCCGTCGTCGTGCAATTCCACTGAAAGGGCAATTCCTGACCGACGAGCGTGCTCTGCCACCTCCGCCACCAAGTCCGCCGATCGCTGATGTTCTGCCTCGGGAACATCCTCTCCCAACAGGGGAGGACGGCCAGGTCCAGGAGGAGTTGGCATCGAAAGCGAAACGTTAATCACTTCCGCACCCAAAGTGTCCGCAACCATGACGCTGGTCCGCAACCTCTCCACATGCTCGGAAGCCTTGTCGGTTCGGGTAAGAATGCAGCGGCTGAGATTAAGGCCCGAAATGCGCAACCCTGAATCTGCCGCTTCGCACCGCAGCTCTCGCAACTCTTGCCTCGTCATCTTGTGGAAGTCACACCAGCGTGGAGACAGCTCGATAGCGGAAAAGCCCATCCCACTTGCCAGCCCGAAGACCCGGCGGCGCTCCGTGTTGGGGGGCAGACTCCCCCACGCTCCCCGCGGAACCAATACTCCGGAGGCTAAAGCCCAACGCATATTGATCGATGCAAAATGAGAAATCCGAGATACTAACGAGGGCCGGGGGTTCCATCCTCTCAGCGGCCACGCTCTCTGCTCACTGAAGTACGGGTCGAGCCGCCGATAGCAATCAGCTCTGGTATTACCAGACATTCAACAAGGCGTCAACAGAAAAGATGAAAATCATCCGATTTGTACTTGTCAACGCTGCTGCGGAGGCACTGCCATCTTTTTGGAAGTTGACACCTTCCTAGTGGTAATACCAGAATGGATCTTGCTCTATCGCTAAACGTAGCAAAGAGTAACCAACGCCGCGACATTTTCGTGGCGCTTATGAGCCTCGCGGATTGCTATAATCGGGCTTGGAGATGTCACCCCTCATGAAAGTGACCCGAAAGGCAGTGCTATTGGTGCTTCTGAGTATCAGGCTATTGGCCCAAGAACCGTTTTCATCCGAGAGGTCTTTGAAGCGCGCTGCTGAGGAAATAAGAACCAAAAATTTCAAGGTCGCGGAGCAGTTGCTTCGAGAGGTCCTGAAAATGGATCCTCATTCTTTCATCGCGCATAATCTGATGGGCCTTATGCAGCTGAATGAGGGCAATGCAATCGCGGCCCGACAATCCTTTGAGCAGGCGATAAGCATTAATCCGGGATATGCGCCGGCACATGTGAACCTGGGCAATACGTTGGTGATGCTTAAGCAAGAAGAGGCAGCTCTGAAGGAATTTCTATCGGCCAGCTCCCTTCAACCCAAGGACCCTCTTCCCCCGTACAATATGGGATTGATCTACGGCAGACAGGGAAAGTTTGCAAAGGCGGTCAGTTACCTGAATCGTGCTCACACTTTGAGGCCGAACGACATGGGGATAGCACAGGCGTTGGCAGGTGCGAGAATCAGTTCTGGCATGAAGCCCGAGGCCGATGCATTGATCAACCAAATGGCCACGCAAGGCCAGCTTACTTCCCAACTCCGTGAGTCTCTGGCTGTGCTCTGGCTCGAAAATGGCGAGCCTGCCCGGGCAGTCAAGCTGATAAAAGGGGAGCCCGAACGAGCTTCACAACTTTACGAGCTGGCCTTCCAAAAATCGAAAACGCTCTTCGATGAGGGAAACTACAGCCAGGTTACCCGAATCCTGGAAGCCGTCCGAGGATTACAGCCTCCCAATGTGGAATTTCATGACCTGCTGGGATCCGCTTACTACCTGTTGGACGATCCAAAGAAGGCTTCAGATGAACTGCAGGAAGCCGTTCGCCTGGAGCCCATGGTCCCTGAACACTACTTTAAGCTTGGAATGGTTTTCCTGAAACACCGAACAACAGAACCGGCGATTTACGTCTTTGAAAGTGCACTGAAGGCTCGGCCAGATGTTCCAAAGATCTGGATGGGGCTGGGGCTCAGCTACTATTTAGCTAGCAGATTAGACCAGGCAGAGAAGGCCTTGCATCAGGCCCTCGCACTCGATCCTAAGTATGAAACCGCCTATATCGTATTAGGCGACTTGCTTTCCCAGGCTGGCAAGGTGGACGAGGCCGTCGAAGTCTTCCGGAAGGCCATTGATGTCCGGCCAGACTTGTATTTGCCCTACTACTACTATGGCCAGACTTCAGCGCGTCAGGGGAAGGGAAACTGCGAGACTGGCATACAGATGCTGCAGAAAGCCATTTCGCTTAACCCATCGTTTGCCGAGGCCCATTACGAGTTGGGGAAAGCGCTCCTCCAGGCGGGCAGGTTGGACGACTCTCTTACAGCTTTGAAAAAGAGTTTGGATCTAAAACCTGAGCTGGCCCAGTCTCACTATCAGCTGGGACAGCTCTACCAAAAACTTGGCAATCCGGCTCTTGCTTTAGAACATTTTCGGCTGTTCGAAACGACAAACAAACAGCAGCCACCCGAAGATCTGATTCAGCGCCTGGATTTCCAGATCGAAAAATAGTGAGGGCTGCATCCGCTTACAAACGATAGATTCGAATGCCGTCGTCTACTTTTCTCTCTCCGACTTACATTGAGAATCCGAGGCAGTGCTCTGTCATCCGGTCTGGTATAGGCTCCTCAAGCGTTCACCACTCTTCCCCCGACGGTGTCGGAGCAGTTAACTCAACCATTTCTATTCTCCGCTGGCCCCCGCTAGGTCAGAGGGTAAGGGGCGGCGACCCAATTGTCAGACTATTTCACAGACACATCACCAGCTTCGTCGGCGTTGCCATTGTTCCGTCATACGCCGCGAATAAGAGGCACCTTGGACTTGTCATACTGCTGGCAAGCGCTGTCCTCGGAACGCCGATGGCGACCCTTTCTCAGGACCGAGAGGTCCTGAATCCGGGATCGCGCGAGAAATCTGAACCAGCCCTTGCCAAAGAAATCGCCACACTCGAAGCCGAACTGAAAGCTCGCCCCACAGATGTCGAGGCTCTATCAAGGCTGGCCAAGCTGTTCCACCAGCAGCACACCTTTCAGAAATCTATCCCTCTCTTCGAGAGAATCGTTGCTCTTCGGCCAAAACATTTGGAGGCGCATCTGCTCCTGGGCATGGACAGGTTTCATGCCGGCCAGAATAGAGAAGCAATTGAACCGCTTCAGCGGGCGGTTGAATTGGATGCCCATAACACCGAAGCGAATTTCTACTTAGGCCTTTGCTTCCTCTCGCTCGATCGGGAAGACGAAGCGACTAAGGCATTCAACCGACTGGCGTCGCAGGCACCCTCCACCGTTGACGAACTGTACCTGCTGACAAGAGCCTATTCACGATTGTCTTCAGCCATGTTGAGCCAGTTGGCAAAGTTGGGAGAGGACTCGTACCGAATGCATCAGGTTCGAGGTGAGTACTTCGATCTACAAAACAATCCGGAACAGGCGGTCAAAGAATACGAGATCGCGGTTCAATT
>Ga0075433_10001019_pt1 | contig 19966 bp, 14 predicted proteins | sample RhiMethybrSRZTD2_FD_75299 | JGI IMG/M metagenome (GOLD analysis project Ga0075433, IMG submission 75299) | Populus rhizosphere microbial communities from Tennessee, USA - Rhizosphere MetaG P. TD hybrid SRZTD2 | ecosystem: Host-associated > Plants > Roots > Rhizosphere > Soil | place: USA... | reverse complement strand
GCCGCGCACGATCTTCGGCGCGCCGAGCGTACCGGGTGACCCCAGGCGCAGGTTGGGGCACAGGTTGCGGCGCCGCTACAGGTTCGCTCATGATCCTCAAGGGCGCGGGTTGAGCGGAACAGAACCGCAAAGATAGACCCAGATAGGACGGTTGCCTAGGTAACCCGCGGCGAAGCGAGACCCGCTAATATGACCCTTGGAGCGCCCGCGGAAGACGAAACCTCCCGAGCCGAGGGTTGAAGTCCACCGAGCAGGCGCCGTAGGAGCGGGCACCGCGTATCACCTCTCCAAACTCGGTTACAACGTGCTCCTGCTCGAGAAAGAAAGCGAGCCGGCGCTGCATCAGAGCATGAGGAACAGCGGGGTGATTCATCCGGGATACAAGCTGATGCCGGGGAGCCTCAAGGGCGACGTTTCGTGTAGAGGGGCACGTGTCGAGAGCCTGCTCGAAACTCCTCAAGGGCGAAGGACGAGCGCAGGGCGACGGGAAACGATACGTGCCCATGGGCTCTGCTGCCTAGGCGCCCAAAGCCCCTTTTTGCGCTTCCGCCTCCAGCAGCCTCACGAATCTGGGGTAGATGATTTCCTCGGCGAACGCAGTACGAAACGCGCGCGCGGAGCCAGCGGCGAGGCGACTGCGCAGGCTCGGGTCGTCCGCGATAGCAACGACGGCACGGGCTAGGTCCCGGGCGTCCCCCGGTCGATACGTGATTCCGCAGTCCCATTCGCGGACAATCGCCTCGGCTTCCCCACGGAGGCCAAGGAGGACCGGCAGGCCGGCGCTGAGATACTCAAACAGTTTGTTGGTGAGGCTCATCGCGGCGTCCGGGACGTACGCAGCGAGCCCCGCCGTCGCGATGCGCGACAAGCGGGCTATTGCGATTTGGTCCACCCAGCCGGTGAAACGCACGTTGGGGAGGCCGTCCGCCTGAGCACGCAGCTGGTGTTCGCGTTCGCCAGCGCCTGACAAGATGAACAGGAGATCGGTTCGCTGCGCCAGACGTCTTGCCGCATCTATGATGGTCGGGATGTCGAGGTACCACGCGAAGCTGCCGACGAACCACAAGACGGTCATCCCGTCGCGTACCCCGAGTTGGGTGCGCAGGGCGGCGACGTCCGATTCGCTCACCGTTGGTGACGTCGGATAACCGTGAGTGATCACAGTGTCTCGCGGGCCAGGCGCGCGGCCGGCGAGCCGCAGAGCCCAGTTGAGGTACGCTTGGGAAACGGCCACGATGCCGCTGGCCGCGCGGAGCGCGGTGCTGGCCTGACGGACGAACGGGCTGAACAAGAGCGGACCCAACCGCCGCAGGGGTTTGGGCAGCACGCGGTAGAATACGTCAGGCCAGGGGTCCCGCACGTCGAGCAAGACCGGGACGCCACGCGCCCGCCCAAAGCGAACCGATTCGACACAGAGCTCCAAAGGCGGCAGTGAGCAGAGGATGAGGTCGGGCGCGGGTAATGTGGGGGCGGTCTTCCGGAAGGATCGAGCAATTTCGCGATGATTGCGCAAGCGATTGAGCGACACGTTGCGGCGGTAGAGGCGTCCGGGCAGGAACCGGACCTCGTAGCGTGGCTCGACCGGAAGCACGGGACCCTGAATCCTATGGAACCGCTTGTGAACGTGGTCAACCGTCGAGGTCCACCACGTGACGTCGTGCCCGGCGCGAGCCAAGTGGCCGGCGAGAACTCCGGTGCGCAGGAGACGCTCCCGACCTCCGGGGAGCGGGACCGGCTCCCCGACAGTAATGAGCCAGAACCTCATCGGCCTAGATGTATGCCCGGAAACAGAGATTCCAGCCCCACGAATCGGGGAAGAACTGGCTGATTACGGACGGAAAACGCTTCGTGTCGTAAGGCGTTATGCGCCGGAGCAACTCAACGTAGCCGAAGCCGGAGAGAAGCGCCCGGGCCTCGCTCGGAGTGTAGGCCTTGGTGCCAATACTCTCCACGTGGTGCCATATCACGTCGGTGAAGGACCTCCATGGACGCCCGCGGAGCAAGGCGTTCTTGAACCAAACCTTCAAGACCGCTGGGCAGTGCCGGGCGTACACCATCCCAATGAAGACGCTGCCGGGACGAAGAACCCTCCGGACCTCTGAGACGATAGTCTCTGGATGCGCGCTGTGGTGGATAACGCCCCAGGAATAGACGACATCGAAGCTGGCATCGTCGAACGGCAACGTCTCCGCGTCCACACGCTGCAACGTCGACGCCAAGCCATGCAGCGCGAGATGCCGGCGAGTGATGCTGATTGCCGCATCCGTGAGATCCACGCCGAAGCACTCAGCTCCTGCCCGAGCCCACTGCAGGTGATCGGTGCCCGCTCCGACACCAATCTCCAAGACTCGCTTGCCGTGGTATCGCGTAAACTGGGCCACCCCGTGGATGAAGGGCTCCAGGCGGTAGCGGTGGTCCTCGATTCGCTCATACCATTCCCTGGAGTGCATGGTCGCATCTCCAGTGACCGGTTGCCCAGTCCCACAGGGCTGTTCCTCCCAGTACGTGCGGACGTCGGTGTTCAGCGGAGACTGGGACAATGGACTTCCCTAGCTTCTCTTGACGCGTCGCGACGGGGTGAGCTGCCTGGCGGCGAGCTCCCGAAGCTCCTCGTAGCCGGCAGGATCCTGGGCGCGCTGGCGCGCGAGGAACTCTTGCGCCAGGGCGAGCATGACACCCAACACGCCTCCGATGAGAAGCCACATCGCCGCGTCGGCCACCAGACTACCGACAGGTCTTGCCGAGCCTTCGGGCCGATCGATGATCGTCAGTTGCGGCGTATCCCGGACCTCGTCGATGCGGGCCTGTTCATAGCCCTGAGCGAGAGTGGCGTAGACCTGCTGCCGGAGGTCAACGCGCCGCTGCAGACGATTGAACTCCAGCAATAGCTGCGGGGAACTCTGGTACTGGCGGTTCTGCGCCAGAAACCGTTCCTGATCCCGCTCCGCTGACTCCAACTCCGCCTGGGCCGCCGTGAGCCGCGTTTCGATGAACCGACGCTCGGCCCCGGCCTGTGACTGACGCCGCACGAGATTCGCCGTGTCGATCAACCCAAGAATCCGGCGGTTGATGAGCACTGAAAGCTCGGACCACGGCGTGACTACGCGCACGCGGACCAGGCCGGCGTCTCGATTGGTCGTCACGTCCACCTGCTTTGCCAGCCGGTTGAGCACGCGTCGCATGGCGTCCTCCTGCGTCTTCCCCCGAATCCGAAACAGCGCGAGCAGGTTGCCCCTGACGGAATCCTCGCCACCGGCGGCGGACGCGAATCGGTACTCGGTCAGCGCTACTTCTCTGAGCACGTCTCGCGACTTGGCAACCTCCGCGTAGAACTTCACCGGATCACCGATTGACGTGCCCGGGACAGTCACCCCAAGTTGGGCCGCCAGCCCCGCAAAACGGTTGGCCGATGTTTCAGAGACCTGCGGCCGAAAGGCCGAGTCTGCGGAAAAACGGCTGCCGCGGATGACGAGAAGCGTGATCGCGATCCCCACAACTATGAACGGCGTCAGGATCAGGACGCGACCGTGACGCAGCAGCGCCACCGCCATTTCGATCAGGGAAAGCTCTCGAGCGGGCTCGGCAGTCACTTACGCATCCTGGCTAATGGCTCCGGAACGCGATAGAGCGAGAACAGCGAGGGCGGGCCGGAGTGGACCCCACGTTCGGGGAAGGCTAGGAGCAACTAGACAATACCCTATGAACCAAACCACCGCGACGGTCGTCACCGTATAAGAGAAGATACTAAAGGCCACGCTGGTAAGTGCGAAGGCATAAATGAGCGTCAGGGCGCCGACACTCCGCACCCCCCCCCGCGCCACTCGGGCAAACATCAGTCGACCGACGAATCCGTATGCGAAGAGGAACAAGAGAGAACCGACGGTCCCGAAGTCCTCGATCAGATCCCGTAACACCGTGAAGACGTTCGAAGAAGTGAAGCCGACGTCGATGGCGGACGCGATCGGATAACTCAATCCAAGGGGACCGACCACCTTCCGAAGGAGGCGACCGCCCCACAGGAAGTCCGACGCCTGCCCGACGTGGTCTTTGAACCAAATGCCGAACGCGCCCACGAACCCGACGCCATCGCCCAGCATCTTTTGCCAGTCGAGGCCCCCGGAACCTAACGAATATCGCCATACCATCGTCGCGACAGACACGCCGAAGCCGAGAACCGCCGCAACGAATCCAACTCGGAACAGAAACTGCCAACCCAGCAGGTCTCGCCAGCTGCCGACCAGGATCGTGGCCGTGAGATAGGCCCCGACCCAGAAACTGCCGCCGTAGAGGGCGCCCATGCGCGAGGCGTACAGTGCGGATACAATCAAGAGGAAGACTAGCGGGGCCAGTCCGAGCATAGCTTCGAACCGCGACCGGGATAGGCGAAAGAACATCCCACCGAACAACGTACCGGAATACATGACTAAGAACGAAAGGCGCTCGGCCAGGCCCTGTTGGATCTCGCCCGACAAGTAATCAGAGCGGTTGGCCTCAGTGACTTGCGCGACGACAGCGTACGAGAAAACCGCTCGGAGCGAGAAACCCTGCCGAGCGAACAGGAACACGAGCTCGCCCACCCCAGCCAGCGCCGTGGCAACCACGATTAGCCGCAGCCCCGGGAATTGCACGCGTGCCGTCTCTACATCCGGCCGCGAGTGGGCAGCGCCCCATGGGGCGACGGATCGCGCCGCGAGTGTGCCAAGCCACACCGTCAGCGTTGCCACGAAGATCCAGACCATAGCGCCCCGAATACCGGGGACCCCTGAAAACACCAGCGCTGCCGGGAGAGCGACGACACCCCATACAAAAGGAAAGAACGCCGCTGGCGAAACCCAGCTCCGTTCAGTGAACCGGGCAAGGATTCCAACAGCGAACGGCAGCAAGGCGAGGCAGACGAGCAACAGTCTCTCCACCATCAAAGGGGGCAGTTGGAAGCAGCAATATTGAGCCGTGCCCATACCCACGCCAGTCGCTGCCTTGACTGCCCAGAATCTGGTATCTTGCCGCACTCTCATGCCATCGGTCGCGATGCCAGCCCGACACGTCCGGCGTGACCTGGCAGTAAATCTTGCCATGTCGTTGGTGGGTGCCGCCGCCATGATGGTCGCGTTGCGAGAAGCCGCTCGGCTGCTGCCTGCCGTCGCCCTTGGATTGCTCTTGCTGTCGCGCCGGCTGGCGGATCTGCTCGCGAACCTCGTGCAGGTGGGCACACCGCATGCCACGCGGCGCTATCTGTCGCTCACGCCACACGATCATGAACGACGCCACTGGCTGACCGCCTCGTTGCTGATGTGGTCGTTGGCCGCGCTTGTCTTCCTAACCGTGCTACTCGCCGGTCAACGATGGTGGACGCCGTTCCTGTTCGGGAATCAGGTCGATGGTGCAACCATCCTCGCCTCGACTGCTCTACTGGCGGTGGCGATAGCTGGCACCAACCTGGCGATGAGCGCGCTGATGGCAGTGCGCCGGTTTGTCTGGATGAACCTGCTGCAGATTGCCAATACGAGTGGCTGGCTTTTGGTCTCGCTTTGGCTTCTCCGCGGTGAACAAGCACCAGACAAGTTGGTGTTCATCCAAGCCGGCGGCGCGATGCTACTTCTCGCCGTGGCAGTGGTGGCTCTATACCTCCAACTGCGTGATGCGCCCCCCGAGCCGCGCACGCCGCTCGCCGTGTACCTCCGGGAGACGTTCGCGTACGGCGCACCGCGTACGTTGTCGCCCTTCCTGGAGATCTTGCTGATCGTGCTGGGCCCCTGGCTCCTCCGCGACGACCCCGCCGCTGCGGCCGGTCTCATTCTGGCGTTTACGCTGCTTCGCCTCGCCAACGCGTTGGTGCAACCGCTCGCCCTAGTGGGCGGCGTTGCCGGCGCCCGGCTGCTGGGCTCGCGGGATGAAGCGGGGCTAGCTCGGGGAATCAACTTCATCGTGGGGCTGACATGCGCGCTCGGCCTGGGCCTCTCTGCGGCTGGCTATCCCTGGCTGTCGACCGGCTTGCGGTTGTGGCTTGGCCCCACAGAACTGGCGGGAACTGTTCAGCGCTTCGCGACCGGACTCTTGATCGCCTTGTGCCCCTACATGTTGTTCCAGGGACTCAAGCCCATCATCGAGGCGGTGTGGCGTCGGCCCTGGATGCTCTACATCATGGTCGCAAGCCTCGGGTTACTCCTTGCCCTGCACGCCGTGGCGCGCCAGTTCCTCGCCCCCGCGCAGAGCGTCATGGTTGCCGTGCCGATCGCCCTCGCCGTCAGCGGGTTCGGCGCCATCATCCCGGTACGCCGGCTGCTCCGCCCCGCCGCATACTTCAGCTGGCTCCGAATCATCCTGGTCGCCGTTGGTGTCGTCCTGATTAATGCTGCGACCGCCCGGCTGAGCGCCGGTCTGCCGTTCACGCTGCAGATCGTCGTGGCAATAGGAACGCTCGCAGTGACGCTTAGTGCTGCCGCGCTCGTGCTCACCGTTCTATGGCCGTCAGCGTGCCTTGCGGACGCCACCAGATTCCTCATACCGGGGCTGTTGCCGGACACCCCCACGGGGACCGATCGTCGCCAAGGTGACCGGCCTGCCACGCCGCGGGTCGCGTTTCTCTCCCTGACACATCCGTTCGACGACACGAGGGTGCTCCACAAAGAGGCCCGTGCGCTCGCCCAGGCAGGCTACGATGTCGTGCACCTGGCGCCTGACTCTGGCAGAGCCGCACCACGCGAAATGTATGGCGTCCGGATCGCTCTCTATCCTGCGCCTTCTGGACTCGCTCGGCGCCTACGGCGCTTTGTTCGGCTCTGGCGGCTCGCGCGGACCGAACGTGCGGACGTCCTGCACGGCAACGAGGTCGAATCCTGGCTGGCGGCATTGTTGATAAAGCTCGAGCGCCCGCGAACGCGAGTCATCTTCGATGTGCACGAGCACTATCCGAGTCGTTTTTCGGAGCCGCACTCGCCCCGGTGGACGCGGTGGATCGGCGAGCCGGTAATTCGCTTTCTGTTCCGCACCCTCACGCCCGCCACAGATCACCTGATCTTCGCAAAGCGAAGCGTGGCGCAGGATTTCCCCGTCCGCCCCGGTCAAGCCACCTGCATCTTCAACTACGCGTCCCTTGACATGCCCGCCCCGACACGGGACGAAGTGAGTCCGGCGATTCGCACCGCAGTCGGCGACCACCCTGTGGCGGTGCACATCGGTGGGCTATCGCGCGCACGGGGCTGGCCGCAACTCCTCGAGGCGCTGGCCCGCATGCGCCACCGCGAGCTGCGAGTCATGGCTTTCGGCGAGATTGACGAAGGCCCGCAGGCGTTCTGGGCTGAAGCGGAACGCCTCGGGGTGCGCGACCGAGTCGAGATTCGCGAGCGCGTCCCCTACGACCAGATTTTCGAGTACCTCACCGCGGCGGACGTTGGGCTCATGCTGTATCAGCCGGGTATCCTCAATCACGTGTACGCCTTCCCGATCAAACTGTACGACTACATGCGTGCCGGCCTGCCGGCGATCGGCCCACGTTTCGCGGTCGAGGTTACACCCGTGATCGAAGCAGAGCGCTGCGGCTGGCTGATCGACACGGCGAATCCGCAGGAGCTGGCAGATGTGCTCGACCTGGTGTGCGATGACCGTGCAGCCGCTCGGGCGGCAGGTGAGCGCGGTCGACAGGCGGTGAAGCGGAAGTACAACTGGGAGCGGCAGGCGTCGCGACTAGTGGCGGTTTACGCTGGATTGTTGGACGCCGCGGGTTCGATCTGGAGCGACAATTCGGTCCGCCCGGCCACGGGGGAGCGTAGCACCAGCACCTCGGCCAGGCGCTCCGAGCCGTAGGACTCGGACACGACCGAGCGCTCGAGCAGGGCCACCGACCCGCGATCCCACTGGCAGCGGACAACCCCTCCTCGGGACAAGCGAAGGGTCGCGACCCCTTGTGCTAGTTCGACGCGCGTGTCCGGCGCAAGGTGCAGGAAGCGCTCGGCTTGGTGCACTCCACGACACTCAACCTCGTCTTGCAACCCTAGCCGGCCGACCGCAGGATCAAATCTCCAAGTGCGCCGATGGATCACAGGATCGGGCAACCGCACATAGCCGCGATGCTCCCCCGTGATCACGACGTCCCGGCCGTCGGTCTCACAGCGTACGACAGTCGGCGCTGCATCGTTGCCAATGCGCCAGGTCCCAAGAATCGGGGCCTGCTCTTGCCCATCGATGCGGAGCACGTTGTGCGATCCCGTCGCACGGGCTGTCCGGTGGCGCGACAAGTCGCCGGTGTAACACGGCACGCCGGGATCGATAAACACAGCCTCCCCGCCGATCTGCAGCTCGAAACCCAGTGCATCGTTGTGGCCATGGCCGCCGCGGCCACGCAATCCCACGTCACCGAGATCGGTAAAGAGGTAATTGCCCTGATCCCGCACGATGTAAACACCGCCAACGGGGAAGCCGAGCAGTCGATCCTCCCTCGGGGTCAATGCCGTAGCGTGCGTGGCCCCCAGCAACCAGACGGGTGCCGCGCTTTCTGGGAGCGCTCCATGAATCGGGACGCCGAGCATCGTCGCGCCGAACGCGACGAGCTCGCCAGGATCACGTGTGTGGCGGCGATCGAACGTGAGCACGCGCGCGCTGTCGTTGTCGCCCACGGCCGGCACCCATCCGTCCGGCCGGGTGTGCGCAGCGGTGTATCTGACCGCCGCAGCGAGCCGATCCCGGACCGCCGTTGGAGCGGGGCGACCCGCTCGCTCCGCGGTCAAGAGGGCCAGCAGGCACAGCTCCGTCGTCAATCGGTGGTACCCGGTCGCCATCTCGTAGTTGACGCCGTCCGATAGAAACTGGACCATGATCTCGCGCCAGAGCCGCGTCTCTCCGAACCGGCGCCAGCGTCGCGCCGGCGCATGCACGGACTCGAGCATGGCGCCGAGCACGACCAATGCGACCAGGTTCGCCAGGTAGTGATTGTTGTTGACGTCGGTCCACTCCACAGTACGCGCCACGAACTCGCCGTGCTGCATTGCGAGACCAACCCACGGCGCGATTCCGTCCGGCGTCGTGGCTGGATCGGCGGCCAGCATCTGCGCGCCGAGAGCGAGCGCAACCCCCCGCACCGACGCCTCCATCGGCATCCAATTGACCGACCCCGCGATAGGGTTCCGCCGTCCCCAGTCCGTCACGAGCTCGCGCGCCAGGTCGGAGGAGCGCCGCCCTCCATCGAGCACTGCGTGCTCGATTAGAGGCGTGACGCCAGCCAGCCGAGACAACTCCCACGGCCATTTCACATCGTACGGAGTTGCCTTTTCGTCCGCATAGAAGTCGTACTCGCGAAAGTATCCCGGCTCCCACTTATGGTTGAACCGCCAGTCCCGGTCCCAAGGGAGCGCGCTCAGCGAGAACACGGCGCTGGTGTCGAAGATCTCGAATCGCCCCGCTGCAAGCCCGACGACCTGGTCCTCCAGACGGGACCGCCACGCGGGGTGCTCCCTCACCCACTCGCGGAACCGCTGCAGCCCATCGGGCGCGATCAGCGACGGTTGCGCGCGGACGGCGGCGAGCCACGCCGCAGCGCAGCTCGCCGCCCTGGCTTCCGAGTGTCTCCCGAGTCCTATCCAGGCGCCGCTGGCGCGCATCAGTGCCAGCCTCAACTCCTGCCACCCCCGGAACGCGACGACTCGCCAACCTTTCCGGAGTCCGGCGGCGTACCTATCGAGCCCCACAGACCGTCACGCGCAGAACCGCTCTCGCCAGACGAGCGCCGTGTAGAGCGTCCACAACTGATAGCTTCGATTTGCCGTCGCCGGCCCTAGGGACAGTTCGTGAAGGATAGCTTGGACGTCCACGAAGGGCTCCCACTGGTCGCGTGCAGCGATGAGCCGGCGGCCAAGGTCTCGACCAAGGGCACTGGTGAACCAGTCCTGGATCGGCGCGCCGAAGCCGCTCTTCGGTCGGTAGAACAACGATCTGGCTTGGCTCCGCGTCGGCCCGGGCGGAAGGACGCGACTGGTCCAGTCGCTCACCATCCGTTTTACTGGCTCCTTCGAAACACCGTCGCGGAGTTTCCAAGCGAGTGGCGCGGCTAAGGCGAACTCAACCAGCGCCTTGTCGAGGAACGGGACGCGAACCTCAATGGAGTTCGCCATGCCCATCTTGTCGGTCCGCATGAGCAGGAGTTCGGGGAGACGCGTCGTCAGCTCGACGTAGGTGATTTGGTCGATGAACGTCGCAGCCGGCGCCTCGGCAGCGAGTTCCTGGTAAACGGGTTCGACTTGCAGAAACGAATCGCATCCCTGCATTTCCCGCAGAAAGCGCGAGGTGAGCAGTCGCCCCTTCTCGTGTTCGTAGAACCCGATGGCCTCGGCCATGTAGAATCGCTGACCCAGTCCCCGTCGCCGCAGCACGTCCGCAATCTTCATTGCGCGAGGACCGCGCAGACCACGGAGCGCGCCATAGCCGAGCGCGCTGACGAAGCGCGGCAGACGGCACAACGGCTGCCACAGCCACCGATTATGACGCAGGAAGCGACGCGTGATGTCGTATCCGCAGAACAGCTCGTCGGCCCCCTCGCCGGCGTGGAGCACAGTCATGCCGCGCTGCCTGGCGAGGCGCGTCACATACCACTGCGCCACCGTCACCGGGTCGGCCAGTGGCTCATCGAGGTGCCACCCCACCTCCTCGATAACACGGAGAAAGTCATCCTCCATCAGGTCCACCCGAGCGTGATCGAGGCCAAGCGCCTCCGCGACGTGCGTCGCGAACGCCCCTTCGTCCGCGAACCGCGGCCCTTGCATTGAAACGTTGAACGTCGATACCGGGGCGGGGGCAACCAGCTCACGGAACGCAAGGGAATTCAGCGTGGAATCGACGCCCCCCGAGAACAGCAGGCCCACGGGTACATCGCTCATGAGGCGCTTCTTGACGCTCGCTCGGAAGAGGCTCTCCAGCTCCTCATCCAGGTTCCGGCCACCGTTCCGGGTGGGGCGCGGGGCAGGCGTCCAGTAGCGCCACCGGCGGGTTTGGCCCGCAGCGCTGATGTGAAGCGCCTCTCCGGCCCGAAGCTTCTCGATCCCCTCAAACATCGTGTGCGGCGCCGGCACCACCAAATAAGTCAGGTAGTGATAGAACCCTTCAGCACTCATCCGGGCGCTGACGAGCGGGTGTTCGAGCAACGCCTTGATCTCAGACGCAAAGAGAAAGGTCCGCCCGCGCTGCGCGAAGTAGAGCGGTTTTACGCCGACGGGATCCCGTGCGAGGAGCACGGTACCTTGACGGGCGTCCCATAACGCGAAGGCGAAATCACCGTCGAGCGCATCCAGCATTGCTTCGCCGCGCTCCTCATAGAGATGGACGAGAACCTCGGTATCGGTATGGGAGCGGAAGACGTGACCGCAACTTTCCAGCGATTTTCGTAAGTCGGGGAAGTTGTAGATCTCGCCGTTGAAGGTGACCCAGACGGTGCCATCCTCATTGGCCATCGGTTGCGCGCCCAGCTGCGAGAGATCGACGATGGCCAGGCGGCGGTGACCAAGACCCACCAGGCGGTCCTCGGAGTAGTAAGTGCCTCGACCGTCGGGGCCGCGATGCGACATCGAATCAACCATGCGGTCCAGAACGGGCGCATCGATAGGCCCGAGGTCAGCGCTGAGATGGACGATTCCGCAGATACCGCACATCAGCCATCGACCAGGGACACACGGTTACCGGTGGTGGCGCTCTCGTAGGCCGCGAGCACCATCCAAGTCGCCAACAACCCGTCGCGGGCTTCCGCCCCGCGCACCGGACCGGGCTGACCCCTCACAGCCGCCGCGAATTCCGCCAGGGCCGCCAGGTGCCCCTTGTCTCCTCTCACCCGTGAACCAGCGGGGGCCGTCCGCCCGATGACCTGCATGGCTTGATAGTCGTCCGAGAACGCAGCCTGCCCATTGCCGAACACCTCGAATCGCTCCTTGCCCAACCCAGATGCGCCGACCGTCGTGTACAACAGCGATGCGACTGATCCCTCGGCGTAGCCGATGTGGATGGTCGCGTTCGGATTGGCGGTCTCCGCTGCACCAAGGAAAGTCGCTGAGACCGCGATCGGGACCTCCCCGAGTAGCCAGTTGGCGAGATCAAGGAAGTGTACGCCCTCACCCATTAGCCGCCCGCCTTCCCCCACCCCGCTGCTCCAATGATCGCCGACGCTGCCGACGTTGACCCGGATCGTCACAGCCCGTCGCCCGGGGCAGTCCAACACCTCCCGCAGCGGAGACAGCCACGGCGAAAACCGCCGGTTGAATCCGACGCGCACCACCTTGCCCGCCAGTTTAGCTGCATCACACACGGCCTCAGCATCCTCGAGCGTGATCGCGAGCGGTTTCTCCACGAACACATGTTTGCCCGCCTCCAACGCCGCGAGCGCGATTGCTGCGTGCGAAGCATGGCGCGTCGAAATCAGCACCGCCTCGATTGCAGGATCGTTTAGCAGCTCCTTATAGTCTGTGGCAACGACTGGAATCGTGTAACGCCTCGCGACCGCGGCTGCAGCGGCGCCAGTCCGGCTCGCCACGCCCGCGACGACGAACCGGTCGGACAGCTTTCGCAGGTTTGGAAGATGGACGGTCTTAGCGTGATCCCCCGCACCGATCAGGCCCAGCCGAACGGGCCCCGCGGCATCCGAGATGACGAGGGGCGCCGCTTGAGAGCGCAGCACCCGAGCCGGCGCCTTGACTTGGTCGGTGCACGGGTAATCGAACAGAACACCATAGTCCTCGGGCGCGGCAGCCTTCACCCGCGCGTACGCCTCGGCGGCACGGGAGACGTCAAACTTCGCGCTCACCAGCGGCCCAAGGTCCACCCGCCGCTCGCTGAGCAAGCGGAGGAAGTGCTCCAGGTTCCGGCGCGAGGTCCAGCGCACGAGGCCATACGGATAGTCACGCCCCTCATCCTCATATTCAGGATCGTATCGGCCTGGGCCGTACGACGTGGAGATTCGGAGCTCCAGCTCCTTCCGATACATCTTGTCGCGCTTGAGGTCGAGCCCCACATCCCCGACGATACTCACCCTGCCACGCTGCCGGCAAAGATCGAACGCGAGATTCACCGGCTCGTTACTGGCCGTGGCCGCGCACACGATCACCCCGTCGAGCCCCCGCCCAGCGGTGAGCTCCGTTACCCGGGCAACACTGTCCACCTGATCGAGTGGCCAGGCCGCGATGCCGGCAGATCGAGCCAGATCCACGCGCCCGGCGACAATGTCCGCACCGCAGACCTCATATCCCATCGCTCGAAGCAAGCGGATCGTGACCTGACCGATCAGACCGAGGCCGATAACGCCGATCCACTCGCCAGGCTGGGCGTCGAGCCGCCGGATGCCCTGCATCCCGATACACCCGACCGCACCGAAGGCCGCCTGATCGAGAGGGACGCCGGGCGGCAGTGGGACGGCGAGATTCTCTGGCACGGCGAGATATTCCGCGTGGTTGGCAACGCCCGAACCCAGGCAGGCCAGTGTCTGCCCCACCGCGAACGGGCCGCCTGTATCGTCGACCTCGACCACCTCGCCGACCGCGCTGTAGCCTAGCGGTACGTAGTCGGCGAGTTTGGTCCGGAGCATGTCCCACGTCGCCGAGAGTCCCCGGGTCCGGGCGAGCTGCCAGACCTTCTGCACCTTGGCTGGGGAACGCCGGGCTTTCTCCAACACACCGAGCCAGCCGGGCCGGCTCGCAACCGCAGCGGCTTCTGTGCCACTACTGATTAAGGAATAGCGCGTGCGCACGAGCGCGCCTCCCGCGGCGCGGAGGGGAACCGGAACGTCGAGCACCTCGATCTGTCCCTGCCCCGAGAGAAGCACCTGTTTCATGGTCGAAACGCACCGCGGTCTTCGAGAGTATGCCGAATCCGTACAGCGGCCTTGCCGTCCCACCCTTCCGGCACCCGACTACCGATGTCGACGCGGCCCTGTTCGCGGGCGCACTCGAAAGCGCGAAGCACGCCCTCGCGGGTGAGAGGCCACGGAGCGAGGCGGTTCGTGCCGAACTCGATGGTGGACGGCCGCTCCGTGTGCTCCCGCAAGGTGACGCATGGCACCCCGAGCACCGTGGTCTCCTCTTGCAGCCCCCCCGAATCGGTCAGACACACCGCCGCACCATCCGTCAGTGACAGCATGTCAACGTAGCCGAGCGGCTCCAGCGTCCGCAGCGCCGCGAGCTCCGAAAGCAGGCCGAAGGCCTCGGCGTTCTTGCGCGTGCGGGGGTGGATCGGGAAGACTACGGGCATCGTTTCGGCCACCCGGGCCAGCGCTTCCAAGATACCGCGCAAAGCCCCCGGATCATCAACATTCGACGGCCGGTGCAATGTCGTCACGACGTAACCGCCGCGGTGCAGCTCGAGTCGGCCGGCCAGGTCGCGCGCGCGCGCTGCCTCCAGCCGCGCGAACAGCATGTCGATCATCACATTCCCCACGAAGCAAACACGCGCCGGGTCGATGCCCTCCCGCGCCAGATTCTCGTGTGCATCGCGCGAGGGCGTGAGGAGCAGATCCGACAACCGGTCGGTTAGCACTCGGTTGACTTCTTCAGGCATCCGCCAGTCGTTGCTCCGCAGGCCCGCCTCGACGTGGGCGATGCGACAGCCGAGCTCGACCCGCAACTTAGACGCCACCAGTGCGCAGGCGAGCGTCGAATTCACATCACCGACGACGATCAGCCATTCGGGGCGCTCCTTGATCAGTACTGGTTCGAAGGCCGACATGACGAGCGCCGTCTGTTGCGCATGGGTACCTGAGCCCACCCCGAGATGGTAGTCGGGTTCGGGGAGGCCGAGGTCCACAAAGAAGGCGTCCGACATGAGCGTGTCGTAGTGCTGACCGGTGTGGACCAGTTGGCAGGCGTGCCCTCCGCGACGTAGTTCAAAGAGGATCGGGGCTACTTTCATGAAATTCGGTCGCGCGCCCGCGACCAGCATGACGTGCAGTTCCTTGGCCTTCACAGTCTAGCTTCTCTTACGCGCCGTCACGTAAATCACCTTGACATTCGGCACGGGCCCGCGACCGAGTGGCATCCGCGGTGCGACCGGGGCAAACTCCTCGGGCAATTCACCTGGCAACTCGTCGAGCTTCCCATAGAGGAGACGCTTCAAGCGCGCGCGACCCCGCAGCGTGCGGGGCACCAGTCTGAGAGACTCAAGTACCCGACGGGTCAGAGAAACCAATCGCAAGGAGACATGCGATCGTCCCCCTTCGGCGGATCCGATCGGGAAAGCCCCCTCCACCGTCACCACGAATCCCAGCGGCTCGAGCGCCGTTCGGAGCTCGTCCGCAGTGTAATAGTGAACGCTATACGGGCTACGGATGAAGTCTGGCCGCTCCGGATTCGCGTTGACGAGGAGCGCGGTCCCCGCGGGCGCGAGCACGCGTACGATCTCGCGAAGTGCGTCGGCCATGCGTGGGATATAGTACGATGCTTCGAAGAGAAGCACGACGTCGAAGACGCCGCTCGCAAATGGCAGCGCTTCCGCCGAGAACTGAACCAGCGGCACCCTAGAGCCATAGTGCGACCGAGCGCACCACAGGAGGCTACTCGAGACATCACCCGCGACCAACCAAGAGGCCCTCTTCCCCACCAGACCTAGCCCCTGTCCGGACCCGCAGCCCAGCTCCAGCACCCGCTTTCCGCTCGCCAACTGGGCCGCTACCCAGTAGCGGGTGTACATCATCGAAGCGCCCTCCGGAGAAACGGGAGTGCCGGTAGTCTCGGTGACGTCGGCGAACCTAGCCTCGGCCTGTCGCCTTTCGACCACGGCCTTCACGGCTGGGCCGATAGAAACGACTGTGAACGACGCAGGCTAATCAAGGATCGCACCAGAGCGCGCAACGCGTTCGCGTCCAGTGCGTTGACAGTACGGAGAAATTCCTGCGACCCGACGCCGGTCGGGAAAGCCGCCGGGAGGGCAAATCGGCGGAACGCGGGACGGATTCCCGCCTCCAGCAACACCTCGGCGACCGCCCCACCCAACCCACCGAGGCACGTATGCTCTTCGCACGTAACAACAATTGAAAACTGGGAAGCCAGCCTGCAGATCGCCTCCGAGTCCAGCGGCTTGACAGTGTGGACACTATGTACCTCCGCCGAGGTCCCATCAGTTTCGAGCAACCCGGCGGCCTCCAGGGCGACGGGCAACATGCCACCCGCGGTCAATAGCAAGACGTCAGACCCCTGTCGCGCCCGCGTCGGAGTGCCGAGTCGGACCTGCGTGCCACGTTGGTGGAGCGGCTTCTCCCCGGCCCGCCCGAGCCGAAGGTAGACCGGCCCGGGACGCGCTACGATCTGCGGCACCAACTGTTCGACCTCTACCGGATCCCCTGGGGCGACCACGGTCATCTCCGGGAGCGCCCGGAGAATTGCCAAGTCTTCGGTGGCGAAGTGAGAAACACCAAGTGACCCGTATGCCATGCCGCCACCCACGGTCACGATTTTCACGTCGGCCCGATGGTAGCAGATGTCGTTGCGCACCTGCTCGAGACACCGAAGGGTTGGGAAGTTGCCGATGCTATACGTGAAGACGATGTGTCCACTCAGGGCGAATCCAGCCGCGACCCCGGCGAGGTTCTGTTCCGCGACGCCCACATTGTAGAACTGGCTCGCACACTTGGCGCGGAACTCGTCCAGGACCCCGAACCCCAGATCTCCGGTCACCAAAAGCACGCGCGGGTTCTCGGACGCGACGCGCAGCAGCGAACGCACAAAAGCGTTCCTCACGCGGAGCGCTCGAGTTCGGCGCGGGCACGCTCATACTCCTCGCCCTTCGGGATCCGGTAGTGCCAGAGGAGGTCATCCTCCATGAAGGACACACCCTTCCCCTTGATGGTGTGGGCGATGATGCAACGCGGCCGATCACCGGCTGGCTGCCACGCCTCGGGATCCAGGCAATTCAACAGGGCGCCCACGTCGTGGCCATCCACCTCACGCGTATCCCATCCGAAAGCGCGCCACTTGTCGGCAAACGGCTCGAGCGGAATGACCTCGGCGACTCGCCCCAGGGACTGGATCTTGTTGTAGTCCACTATGGCGGTCAGGTTGAAGAGCTTCCATGCCGGCGCCAACAGCACCGCTTCCCACGTTGACCCCTCGTCGCACTCCCCATCACTCAACAACGCGAACACCCGCCATTGTGCTGCTAACCGCGCGGCACCGGCTGCCAAACCAACTGCCAACGCTAGACCGTGACCGAGTGCACCGGTCGATGCATCGACACCGGGGACGCCTGTGTGGGTGACATGGCCGTAAAGCGAGCCTCCGTCCACGTAGAACTCATTCAGACGTTCGCGGGGAAAGAAGCCACGTAGGGCCAGCGTGGCGTACAAGCCCGCCGCTCCGTGACCCTTGCTCATCACGAACCGGTCCCGGTCGGACCATTGGGGATCGTCGGGCCGCACACGCAAAATGGCCCCGTAGAGGCACGCCAAGGTTTCGACGCAGGAGAATACCGTCCCGACGTGGGACGCGTTCGCGCGTGAAATCATTTCCAAAGAGATTAAACGGATCTCCTTCGCGAGGCGCCTGAGCTCCTCGACGCTGAGCCTCTCAGTCATCATTCCACCTTGATGTTTTCGCGGGGCGTCAATACCCTACCTACAATACGACGGCGGACGGCTCGCGGGACCGAACGATGTCGCGGGCGCCCGGAGGTGGGGCCGGTACGAGCGGTGCCTGGCGCCGCGCGGTCACGATAAGGTCAGCGTCGGCCCCACTGCGCGCCAACATCGTGGCGATCCAAGCCAGGGCGAAGGGCCGCGAGATTGCGGTCAACACAGTCGCCATCACGAGCCGCACGTCCAGCCAGAGGCTGGCATGCGCGATGTAATGAAGCCCAAGACGGCTCTTCCACGGTCGGATCACCTGGTTGTAGCGTAGGTCTGGATCGGCGGCTCCCTCCAGAATATCTCCTTCGTCAGCAAACACAATCGACGCAAAGTCCGTGATGCCGGGTCGCACGTCGAGCAGGTGCCGCTCGACAGCGGTGTACAGCCGGACATCGCGCTCGACGTTCGGACGAGGGCCCACGAGACTCATGTCACCCCGGAGAACGTTCCACAGTTGCGAGAACTCATCGAGCTTGAACCGTCGGATGACGCGACCGATCCGCGTGATCCTGGCATCGCCTTTTGCAGTCGAATCCACCCCATTTCGGTCCGCCCGTACGATCATAGACCGGAGCTTCACCATCCGGAACGGGCGCCGGCCGAGACCGATCCGCGGCGCAACGTAAAACGGACTGTGGCGATCCTCGAGCCAGATCAGGGCGCACACGACGATTAGGACTGGCGAAAGGACGAGCAGGCCAGTCGCGCTGGCGAGCATGTCCATCACCCGCTTTGGCACCGCGTAGCGGCGTGCAGCGGCCGGGATCGGGCCCGCAGCGGCGTCCTCAGGATGCACGATAGAACTCCATGATCTGCTCGCAGACGTAATCCACTTCGTCGTCGGTGAGCGACGTGTTCAGCGGAAGCATGATGGATCGCGCCAGAATCGCTTCGGTCCGCGGCAATCGCTGCCCGATCTGTAACGCCGGGAACTGATGAACGCCTTTGCCTCCCCACTGCAACAGCGTACCCACTCCGCGCTGTGCCAGGAAGGCACGCAGTTCGTCTCGCCGCTCGGCCTCGATCTCGTAGTTTTGGAACACGTCGTAATGCTTGTCGCCCGAGCGCGAATCGGGTGGGGGTGGGAGGATTAGCGCGCCGAGCCCGGACAGGTTGCGGTGATAGCGACCAGCCAGCTCGCGACGTCTGGCGATCTCTTCCTCGACATGCGACAGCTTTACACGCAACACCGCGGCCTGAATGTTGTCGAGGCGGCTGTTCCGACCCCACCGCACGACCTCGCCGGTATGCGGATCGCGCCCGTGGTCGCGGAGCTGCTGGAGTATGAGCGCGGTGCCTTCATCGTCCGTTATCACGGCGCCTCCATCCCCCAGGCAGCCAACCGTCTTGGCGGGATAGAAGCTGAAGACCCCGGCGACACCGAATGTCCCGGCCATGCGCCCGCAAAACCGTGACCCCAAGCCTTGCGCACTGTCTTCGACGATGACCAATCCGTGTCGAGTAGCCACCGCCTGTATGCAGTCCATATCGGCCGTGCGTCCGTTCAGCTGTGTCGGCATGACCGCACGAGTACGGTCAGTTACGCGCTGCTCGAGGTCCTCCGCGTCCAGCAAATGATCCGGCCCAATCTCGGCGAATACCGGAATGGCGCCTACCGCGACCACGGCGGCCGCGGTGGCCACGAACGTATGAGATGCGAGCAGTACCTCATCTCCCTGTACCACACCAGCTGCGCGGAGGTTGAGCTCGAGACCATCTGTCGCGTTGCCGACTCCCACCGCCCAACGAACCCCGCAGAATCGAGCGAGCTCCTCCTCGAAAGCTCGCAAGTCGGCCTGCAAGATGTACGCGCCAGATTCCGCTGCGCCGAGGAGCGCACGCTCAATCTCCGCGCGGTGGCGTGCGAAAATGTGGGGATACCTGAAGAAGGGAACTTTCACAAGTGGGCGAGATGCCTACGACAAGGTCCGAGCTAACAATCGTCCACACCGGCCCAGCCCATCAAGCACCCATTACCTGCTGCGCCGCCCCCGACCGGCGGGGCGTCGGACGGCTGGCCTGCGGACCTTCATACCGCACGGCCACATGTGCACCATTTGTCAAACCCACGCTGTCCTGAAGCAATTGGTGCAGCAGGATCGGATCGTCCTTCTCGACCAACTCCCGGATGAGCGGGATGAGAGCACGCGTCCCGTCCGCATTCCCGTTCACGTCGCCCAACATGATCTGTGGATGGCTGCTCGGCGTCGCGTTGGCGGCATCCCACCACAACTCCTCATGCAGTTTCTCGCCGGGCCGCAGTCCGGTCTCGATGATCTCGATGTCCGCGCCGGGCCGCAAGCCGCTCAGCCGGATCAACCGCTCCGCGAGATCCCAGATGCGCACGGGCGTCCCCATGTCGAGCAGCGCCACCTTGCCGGCCGACTC
>Ga0075433_10001017_pt1 | contig 19982 bp, 18 predicted proteins | sample RhiMethybrSRZTD2_FD_75299 | JGI IMG/M metagenome (GOLD analysis project Ga0075433, IMG submission 75299) | Populus rhizosphere microbial communities from Tennessee, USA - Rhizosphere MetaG P. TD hybrid SRZTD2 | ecosystem: Host-associated > Plants > Roots > Rhizosphere > Soil | place: USA... | reverse complement strand
TTGAGGCTGAGCGTCGGCGTGCCACCGGCGGTGTTGACGGTCACGGCTCCGCTGAAATTAACGGTCAGCGTGACCACCTTGCCGGCGTTCAGATCGCCACTGCCGCTGGCGATGCCGGTACCGGACGTGGCGATCGAGGCAACCGTCAGCGCTGGCGAGCCGCCAATCTGCAGCGTGCCGGGCGGATTGTAGTTGCTGGCGCCCGAGAGGTCGGCCGCGTTGCCGGCTCCGTCTTTGACGGTCGCGCCGTTGAGATTGAACGAGGATACGACGAGGTCGGGCGTGTTCTGCCCGGCCGCAACCGTGTAGCTGAAGGCCAGCGCGCTCGTGCCCGAACCTGCGGTGTAGGTCGCGGTGCCGCCATCGTTAAGGCTGAGCGTCGGTGTGCCGCCGGTGGTGTCGACGATCACGACCTCGCTCATGTTGACGGTGAGCGTGACCACCTGGCCGGTGCTCAGATTGCCGCTGCCGTTGGTGATTCCCGGCCCGGAGGTCGCAATCGAGTTCACGCTCGGCGTGAGCGTATCGATCTGCAGCGTGCCGGTCGGATTGTTGTTGCTGGCACCCGAGAGGTCGGCCGCGTTGCCGGCCGCGTCCTTGACAGTCGCGCCGTTGAGATTGAACGAGGATACGACGAGGTCGGGCGTGTTCTGCCCGGCCGCAACCGTGTAGCTGAAGGCCAGCGCGCTCGTGCCCGAACCTGCCGTGTAGGTCGCGGTGCCCCCATCGTTGAGGCTGAGCGTCGGCGTGCCACCGGCGGTGTTGACGGTCACGGCTCCGCTGAAATTAACAGTCAGCGTGACCACCTTGCCGGCGTTCAGGTCGCCGTTGCCGCTGCTGATGCCGGTGCCGGAAGTCGCGAGCGAGGAAAGCCTTGGACCTGGCGCGGGTGACAGCGTGACATAGATCCCTGTTCCGCCGTCCGAGGCCACTTGCAAGCCGCCCGAAGCCAGGGTGGACGTCTGGAAATCTAGGGTCGCCTTCTGCGTCGCGTTGCTGATCTGCGCAAGCCCCGTCGAGCCGTCGAAGGAGATCGTCGCTCCCGACGCCGAAAAATTCAGAATTTGGATTGTGTCTCCAGCCGCGAAGCTCTCGAGAAGCGGTCCGGTATAAGACGACGTGCCCACATTTGCGCCAAATGTGCCAGCATTGTCGATGATCAGTTTCCCGTTGCCCACGAAATTGGCTTGCGATCGCGAACCGGTTTCCGAAGCGACTTCGAGCGTACACGAGGCGCCCGCGACGCCCAGTTGGAACTGTCCTGAACTCGACGAGTCGATCGCCGTCGAAATTTTGCAGGAGCCTGTCACGACCAGCGTACCGTTATTGGTAACGCTCGCAACAGAGTTGTTGGCGCCGTTCAGCGTCCACGCGCCACCCGCATCGATTGATAGACTCTGGAAACTCCTAAAAGAACCGCTGCTGCTGATTCCACTAATGGATCCCAAGCCGCTGGCGAGTTCGAGCGTTCCTTGGCCACCTGAAACCGCTCCGTTGAATACGGCCCCAGGCTCGACGACCATCTTGTTCGACGCACTGTTGGATGAGAAGTAGACAGCGTAGCTTCCGCCTGAAATCGTTCCGGCATTTGTGACGGTGCCCGACCCGCCTGTCACGAAGATGCCATAGGACCCGCCGGAAATCGATGCGGACGCGCTATTCGCTCCGTTGGTGACGCTTCCGCCTGCAGAGAAATAGACGCCGTACTTCGCCCCAGAAATGCTGCCGTCGTTTTGGACGTTACCGATGCCCGTGGGTGTATAGATAGCTGCTGGTCCAAAGCCTCCGCTACTGAGAGCTGAAATACTACCGCCTACGCCGTTGACAACGCTGCCGACAACACTGACGCCGTCGTCGACTGTCGCGGTGATCTTCCCTGTGTTGATGAGTTGGCCGCCTGCGCCCGAGATGACGACGCCGTCTTCACCACCTGTAATCGAACCGCCATTGGTGACCGTTCCCCCATTATCCAAAGATACTCCGTAGCCAGTGCCAGCAGCTGAAATCATTCCAGCATTGTTGACCGTGCCAGAACCAGAGATCTGCACGCCTGCTATAGACGAAAAACCACTGGTGCCCGTCGCTTTAATCGTTCCCCCCGAGGTGTTCGTTACGCTCGCCCCGGACACGAGATGTACGGCGCCCTGGCCTGAGATCGATCCGGAATTGGAGATGCTGCTGCCGGTACCGTTGAGAAAGACGCCATAGCCAAGAGACGAAGCGATGCCGCCATTATTTGTGATCGACCAAGATGTGCCTGAGCCGCCATCGATGGCATCGGCTCCTGAGGCTGTCGCCGTCACGCTGCCCGAGTTAGCGATGGTCAGAGGATTGTCAGCTGTGACTAGAGCTAGTGTTCCATTAATTGCGCTGCTGATTGTCCGGGCCATCGAAAGCTTCCTTCTCAATCGACCAAACCCAATTGAGCTCGGCTATTTCAAGCTTGCGCGCCGGCTGAGCGACTAGCGCGGCGTGAGCAAGTAACGACAACGGCTCACGCTTGGAGCTCGCTCTCGATACGAGGTGTCTTTCGCCAATGCACACATGATTGTCAGCAGCTCTCATGTGATAAAGTCCCGCTGCCGGCGCACACGTTGGTGGGAAAGGCGGTGCTGCCACCATTCGACCGTTCGTTCCAGTCCGTCCCGCAACTTGACTTGCGGTGACCATTCAGTCGCACGCACGAAGCGGGTGCAGTCGGCGAGCAGCGCTCGCACTTCCGAGTTCGGTGGTCGCAGACGCTTGTCCTCCTGACGCACAGGCTTGCAGCTGGATGTAAGGTCGATGATGAGCTCGATCAAATCGCCAACCATGATCGCCCGCTGACTACCGGCGTTATACGCCTTGCCGTACTCCAGGCTTTCGGCAAGTCCAGCCGCCATAAATGCCGACGCTGTGTCTGTCACGAACGTAAGATCCCGCACGGTGGTCGCATCGCCGACCATGATCGCTGAGCATGAGGGATCGAGCGCCTGTCGGATAATGCTGGCGACGATCGCTCTTTCACTTTGTCGTGGCCCGAACGTATTGAATGGCCTGAGGATGACGACTGGTACGCCGAATGACCTGGCAAAAGCCTCGGCCATCATGTCTGCGGCTATCTTGGAAGCTGAGTATGGTGATTGCCCTTGTAGCGGATGGGATTCAGCAATCGGCATAGTCAACGCAGTGCCGTAAACTTCGCTAGTCGATGCGTGCACTATCCGCTCGGTACCATGCTGCCGCCCCGCCTCAAGTACGTTCAGGGTACCGAGCACGTTCGTTTCCACATAGGATTGCGGTGCAACGTACGAATAGGGTATCGCGATCAATGCCGCGAGATGAAAAACATATTCCGAGCCGTGCACGAGCCGGTTGATAAAAGCTGCATCGCGAACGTCGCCACGAACGAGATTGATTGTCCCGCGGATGGTCTCGGGGAGATCGTCCAGCCAGCCATAGCTGTCGAAGGAATTGTATTGAGCAAGAGCGGTAACTTCGGCTCCCGCCGCAACAAGGGCTGCCGTCAGGTGCGAACCGATGAAGCCGTCTGCTCCCGTGACGAGGACTTTGGCGCCACGATAGCTCATAGCCATCGACGTCCTCCTTATTTTCTGCTTGCGTTTACCTGGAGCGCGAGAGCTGTTTGGCTCTGTCTTCTCAGCGCAATCGTCCAGACTGCCCGAAGAATCCAGCCCAAATCGGAAACGAGTGTTCGGCGCGAGAAGTAGTCGAGATCGATTTTCGCTTTGGCTGGGAACACAACTTCGCGATAGAACTCTGTCACCGCAACCCCGGAGGGATAGAGCTTGCTTTCGTGTTGAAACATGACCTGACATGGCCCGAAGAGGCCGGGCTTGTGCTCATGAATCTTCTCAAACCCGTCGCGAAAGCAGTCGGCGAAAGCAATGGATTCTGGTCGCGGACCGACGATCGACAAGTCGCCCTGCAGAACGTTCCACAGTTGTGGCACTTCGTCTAACTTGCTTGCGGCAAGGAAGCGACCGATCGCTGTGAGACGGTTATCCCCCACAAGCGTAAGCGGACATCCTTGCTCGCCGCAGTCCGGTCGGAATTTGCGAAATTTGTACATGCGGAACGGTCGCCCAAACTGACCGAGACGAAGTTGCGAGAATAGGATTGGTCTTCCGCCTTCGAGCCAAATTGCAAGCGTCACAATCAGCGTGACGGGCGCGAGAACGCACGCTGCCACACCGGCACCCAGAATATCGAGTGCACGGCGCGAACCTCTATCGACCCAAAGAGATCGCTTGGAACTTGCCGTGTTTCGCATGGTCATACCATTGCTTCCACTGGTAGCTCCGCTTCCACCGCGGCGGAAAGGGAGTCCACCACAAGTTCGACAGCTGCGGGTCTCATCCGAGGATGGAGAGGTAGTGTGAGCTCCCGTCGAGCAAATTCCTCGGTATGGGGTAAATCAGAATCTGGGTAGAGGTTGTTATAAAATGTCAGGCGGTGCACGGGGGGATAGTGAACGGTGGTCTGAATATCCCGCTTGCGCAACTCATCGATGACGAGCTGCCGAGAGATGCCGGTCGGAAGCACAACCGGCATGAGATGATGTGCCGATGGCCATGGATCGGCGAACGGCACCATCACCGACGGGCACCGCTCCGCAATAAGCTGACGATAGTATCGCGACAAATGTCGCCGGACGGCATTCCATTCCTTCAATCTTTTTAACTGCACCAAGCCAACAGCAGCTCGCAACTCATCCATACGGTAATTGAACCCGAGCATCGTCACATCGTAGTCCGGGCTGCGACTATCGAGCCGCTGCCGCGTGCTGCTTGTCATGCCATGGGATCGTGCTCGCCTGATGGTTTCTCTCAATGAGGGGTCGCGAGCAATGATTGCGCCTCCCTCGGCCGTCGTCATGTTCTTATTGCCGTAAAAACTGAATGCCGCCGCGTCGCCAAAGGTCCCGGCAGCTGACAGCCCCGGCGCGTGCGCGGCATCCTCGATCAGGAGCAAGCCCTTTTTGCGAGCGAAAGACCGCCAGGTGTCACGGTCCGTGAGATAGCCGCCAAAATGTACGAGAATGACGGCTTTGGTTTTCGCGGTGCATTTGCGTTCGGCCGCATCCAACGACATCAAGGGGTTCTCGAGCGACTCAACATCCACGAAAACCGGTTGTCCTCCTGCATAGAGCACGCTATTGGCGGTCGCGACGAACGTCAGCGATGGGACGAGAACCTCATCACCCCGTCCAATGCCGAGCGCGTGCAGAATCAAGTGGAGAGCTGCGGTGCAGGAACTGACCGCGATTGCATCCTCGGCTTCATGTAACCGGGCGAACGCCTGCTCGAATTCCCGGACCCGGTCTCCCATCGTCAGCCAACCGCTTTCGATGACAGCCGCTAGCGCAGCTTTTTCCTCCGGCCCCAAGACCGGTTCTGCTACCAGTAGCATGCGCTAACCTCCAATCCCGACCTCAGTCAATCGTTGAACTGGCGAGAGCCATCACCACCGCATGTGGCAGTGCCTAGGCGGCAACGGAGGCCACGAATGCGGTCGACTGCTCGTCCCATTCAACATCCTGAGCTTTTAGGAAATCATCGACCCGTCCGATGTCTAGCCATAGGCCTTTGTGTTTGAATACCCTCACAGGTGCACCGTCCTCCAACATCTGGAATATCAAATCGTCGAACCCGAATGGGACACCCGATGGGATGCGTTCAAGTACCGAGGGTTCCATGCAGTAAATACCCATGCTGACGAGGTGTGATAGTTCGGGCTTCTCGCGAAATCCCGCCACGCCCCCATCTGCCTCGTCGATAACGCCAAAATCCATCTTGGTGAGGCGGGTGGCGGTGGCGATAGTGAGAGCCCCATGATGCTGCCGATGGCAATTCACGAACTGGTTGAGGTTGAGATCGGTCAGCACGTCGCCGTTAAGAACCAGGAACGGCGCATTCAAGTGTTCGCGCAGGAGTGACAGCGGACCAATCGTTCCAAGCGGTTCCATTTCTTGGGTGTATGTGAGCCGCATGTTCCACTGATTACCGTCGCCGCAAACGCTACGAATGAGGTGACCCAAGTATCCGGTCGTGATGAAGACGTCTTTAATTCCGTTTCTTCTGAGCCATTTGAGGACAAGCTCGAGCACGGGGCGCGACCCGATCGGCATGAGTGGTTTCGGTAGAATGGACGTGTGCGGACGCAAACGCGTGCCCTTTCCCCCGCACTGGATTACAGCCTTCATTTGAACCTCCGCTATTAATTTTCACTGCTGCCCATGGCGAAAGTGTCCGTCTCGAGAACGTTCTTTCTCCCGTTAGAACGACGTTTGCGTTTTAGCCCGACTTACGAAGGATGCACGTGGATAAGGCGCATTACGACCCGCTAGAACTAAGTGGAAATTAGTGACTCACTAACAACTCCGTCGGTATGGCACTTCAGTCTATAACCACTCCGTAGGTATCGCCCTTCGGGTCGGTGCAGCGACAATTTCCACGTGCCGCAATCGCCAGCTGACCGGCTGCGCGCTCTACCCACTTAGCGCTGTAAGCGCCTATCTCTTTCTAGGTAGCTGGAAATCGCCGGTGCCGGGGAAACGGCCAGTCCTTGGCAAATTGTGCAGCACGCCTCGCAGCGAATTTACCCGTAAAACTGGATCGTGCGGATGCATTTCACCCCATTCGACAGTAGGAAATGCTCGGCGGCGCGAAATTGACGCGACGAATGAGGCGACCCAGATATCCAGCGCTGATCAAAACGTCCCTAATCCCATTTCGTTTGCGTCATTTGAGGTAATGTCAGCAAAAATGGAGGCGTGCGAGCGCAAACCCATTTCCTTTCCGCCGCACTGAATAACAGCTTTCATTTCTTTTTTTCTTGTCAGTGTTCGCCAACGCGCGCTCACCAGACTGACTGCAATGTGCAATGTCCTATTTCCGAGTACTTCACCTAAAACTTCAGGACGCATCCGACGGAATCGACCGCACTGCAATGTCAACGAACCCATTACGGCGGCGGCAAATCGGGACCGGGCAGCGCACGGTGTACTTCCAACCACATCTGTGACCATGCCTAACCTGGCTTAATGCCAAGCTATCAGCCTAACAAAGAGTGGGTATTCGATAAACGCGAACCGTCTTCCCCGAGTAGGTATGTTGGCTACCTCGTTATTCAGGTACGGCCTGGCGAGTATGTCGTGATAGGGATGGCTCGTCTGTTGTCGATTATGATGCGTGTAAGGGATGGCGCAATTGCGAACAGCATCAACACAGCGTCGCAGAGCATCGATGTCCGACGATGAGGGCGGACAGATGCTCCGAGTATTCTTTGTGACCGAGGAGGATCCGCTCTACGTCATTCGGTTCTTTGATATTTTTTTGGCGGAATACCCGTGCGAGGAGATCGAGATCTCGGGCATTACGATCGACCGGCCGTTTCACGAATCAATGTGGGAGACGATGCGCCGCGTCCGAGCCCTTTATGGTTTTACCGGCTTCTTTCGTCAGGGACTGCGCTTCACAACTGCTCGACTACATGGCCGGTCAATTGAGGCACTCGCCGCTTCTGCAGGGGTGCCGATCGTGATGACGCAATCGGTCAATCGACCCGATTATATTGAGCAGGTCCGTGCGATCGCACCGGACGTGATCGTTTCGGTTGCCGCCCCGGAAATCTTCAGACTGGAGCTTCTCAAGATCCCCCGCCTTGGCTGCATAAACATTCATTCGGGACGGCTGCCGACGTACCGAGGCATGATGCCAACGTTTTGGCAGATGCTGCGAGGTGAACCGGCCGTAACCATCACAGTGCACCGCATGGCGGAGAGGCTCGACGCGGGCGATGTGCTGGCAACGCGACATTTCGCGATCAAACCAAACGATTCGCTCGATCGGGTCATCAAAGGCACCAAGTGCGAAGGCGCCAGGCTTTTGATCGAGGTGCTCCGAGATTTACGAGCGGAGCGGGCGCAGTCTACGCCCCTCGACATGAAACACGCGAACTACTTTTCGTTTCCGAAACCCGATGACGTGCGGGCGTTTCGCAAACGCGGACACCGGCTGTTGTAAGGAGGAGGGATGGCGAGAATGACCACGGAGCGTGTGACCCACCCCGGAGCCGCGCTATCGATTGATGTCGAGGATTGGTTCCATACCGACAACCTGAGGGATGTGATCACGCGCCAGGCATGGGAGAACTGCGAGCTGCGGGTCGAACGAAACACGATGCGAATGTTGGAAATTCTTCAGGCATCCAATACCCGTGCCACCTTCTTCGTGCTGGGCTGGGTGGCCGAGAAATGTCCGCAACTCGTGCGCGCGATTGCCGCAGCAGGCCACGAGATCGCATCCCATGGCTATGGTCACGAACATGTCTACTCGCTCCAGCCCCGCGAATTCCGAGCAGACGTCGTAAGGTCAAAGCAATGTCTTGAAGACCTAACCGGCAAGGCGGTCCGTGGCTACCGGGCGCCTTCCTTCTCGATCACGGATTGGGCAATTCCAATTTTGCAGGACGTAGGTTTCGACTACGATTCTTCCGCTGTACAAACGATCGCGCACGATAGGTATGGTCGGCTAAGTGGGATGCATGCGGGGAGGCCAATCGTTTCGCTCGGCGACGGTTTCTATGAAGTGTGCGTCTCGTGTATCCGGCTCGGCGAACGCGGGATTCCCTGGGGTGGGGGAGGCTATTTCCGGCTCATTCCCTACCAGTTGTGGCTTCACGGCGTACGCACGATCCAGCGCTCTGGAAATCCCTACATCTTTTATATCCATCCGTGGGAGATCGATCCCGGACAGCCGCGCGTGGCCGGGATAAAGGCAAGCAATTTATTTCGCCAACGCGTCAACCTGCATCGGTGCGAGGGACGCTTCGCTGCGCTTGTCGGCGCTTTCGAGTGGATGCCGGTCTGCGATCTCATGGATGGATGGAACGCGAGTCACGGGACGCCGGAAATGAGTGGTGACCGGGCTGATGCATCTCATCAGCAGCTTTCCGAAGCTAATGCAGTTGGACGAAAGTTCTCCCGAGGTTGGGCAGATGTTGACAGTACGTCGCGTGCGCCAGTCTTACAGCGATCGTAGGCACGGCTCTCACATGTTAGCTGGCGATTTGAACGGGACGCCCATAGCGCGGCGCAGTCCCTTGAGCCCGCACCTGCTCTATCTCGGAGGTGAGGACCATCATCTTCGCATTCCGGCCATGCTTGCCCTGCGCAAACACGGCTTTCGCCTAACGGCCGCTGCAACAGGCGACCCCGCACCATTTGTGGAGGCAGGCATCGATTATCGGCATTTCCATTTTGAGCGGTTCATTAGCCCATTGGCCGACTGGGCCGCGGTCAAAAGCATTTCGAAGATTCTCGTCGAGGTGCAGCCGGATCTCGCGCAGAGCTTCGACACCAAACCAAGCTTGTTCCTTCCTTTGGCCGCGCGAAGCACTCCTGGCATACGGGTCATTCGCACGATCAATGGACGGGCCTTTCTCTATTCGTCGCGCTCCCCAATAGCCTTGACATTGCGTGTCGTGTATCGCGCGCTCCATACGATGGCAGCTAGCACCGCCGCGGCAACCGTTTTCGAAATTCGCGACGATTGTGCATTCTTCGAGCGCCACGGGATGGCGGGGAAGAAGCCCTTGGTGATTCCGGGCGCTGGGGTCGATGTGCACGGGTTTGAGCGAGCATTGACGTCGGCACCTTCGCCAACTCAGGTTCGCAGCGAGCTCGGGCTCGGGGATGCCGAAGTCGTCATCACCGTGACACGGATGACTCGGCAGAAGGGTATTCCGGCGCTGCTCGAAGCTGCAGCCCAGGTGCACGAAAGCCGCCCCGATGTGCGCTTCCTGCTTGTCGGGCCGCGGGAGTCCGAAGGGCCGCTTGCCGTGACGCAGGCCGAGATCGACCGCCATGCTCCCTACGTGAAAGCAATAGGACTGAGATCGGACGTCCCGGGGCTGCTCGCGCTCGCGAACGTGTTCGCGTTCCCGACGGAGTATCGGGAAGGCATCCCACGAGCGCTTCTCGAGGCGGCACTCGCCGGACTGCCAATCGTGACCACTGCGATGCCTGGATGCTGCGATGTCATTCGCGACGGATGGAACGGCTTCCTCGTTCCACCCCGGGATCCCCGTATGTTGGCCGCAAGAATTATCGACCTGCTCCGCGATCGAGAGAAGGCGCAGGCCATGGCCGCTCGCGCTGCCGAGCGCGTTAGGGAGGAGTTCGCGCTCGAAACCGTTGTCGCTCGGCAAGCCGCGCTCTATAGGGAGTTACTTGATCCCTCGGTGGGCGCACGTTTCACAGATAGCAGAAGCACGCGCGAGGACATCAGGGATCACACACATGCGGTGCGCTAAGGGGATGAGTGGGCGGATCGCGCGCGCCGTGTGGTCTCAAAGGGCAGTTCGACTGGCCGCGAGCGCGTGCCTTGTACAGTGCCTCGTATCCGATGTGCCTGCGCACGCGGAGCTTAAAAGCAAATTACACTACGCTTCCAACGGCAACTTCAGCCCGAGTGGAAGTTATTTGCCAGGCGCCATCGGGTTTAATCTTGCGGACGTTAGCAACGTCGCCCAACTCAAATCCTTGCCGGACGGCGTCAAAGGCCTCGTGTGGGTTGGCCAGTGCAATGGCGTCGATGCCAAGTTCCTGAACACCGTCCGGCCGTACATCGGCAACGCGAAGCTGTTTGGCTTCTATTTGATGGATGACCCGGATCCGACGGGAGTGCATCGCCCGCTCTGCACCGCCAACAATCTGAAAGCGGAGTCGGACTGGATTCACGCCAACGTGCCCGGCGCCAAGACATTCATCCTCCTTATGCAAATGGCCTCGTCGACGACGCCGTCGTTCAAAGACACCTACAACCCCACCAATTCGCATGTCGACCTGTTCGGTATCGATCCTTACCCCTGCCGAACGGAATTGAAGGATTGCGATTACGATGCGATCGACCGCTACGTTGCCGCTGCCGAATCCTGGGGAGTGGCACGCGATCGTATGGTTCCAGTTTATCAGGCGTTTGGCGGTGGCAACTGGGTCAACGATGCTGGGGGCAGATATGCCCTGCCGACTGTCAGTCAATTGCAACAAATGCTGGCTCGTTGGGAAGCGCTCGTACCTACACCCATATTCGACTTTGTTTATAGCTGGGGATCGCAGAATGCAGACGTGGCGCTCGACGGCTCACCGGATTTGCAGGCGGTGTTCCGGCTCCGGAATAGAAGGCTTTCAGATCGCTTGCAGTCGCAGCCGGTGGGCCGGGAGGCGGGCAGATGATCTTGGACGTGCTGTTCGCGCTCGGGCTGCTGGTGTCACCTGCCTCGCAGCTACGGCTCGCGGGCTCTCCGGTCGGACCGGGCGAGATTTGTCTGCTGATCTGGATCGTCCTCACACTCGGCCGCGAGGCGGCCGGCCGTGGCCCTTATTTGACGCTGGCTCTCTCGCGACTGCTGATCTTTTGGTCGCTGTTTACCGTCGCCCAGTGCCTGGGGACGCTGACGGGATATGTCATCGGTGACGAACATGATCCTCGCTGGTTTCTGCACGACGTCATGGCCTACCCTCTCTTGGCCATCGCAAGCTGCCTCAGCGTGATTGGAACCAACCCCGGGCCTCGTTTGCATCGGGTCGCCTGGCTTCTGTGCGCAATTGGCACGCCTTTCTTGGCCCTGCAGCTGGCTCACGCTTGGGAACTGATCAACATCTCTTCGGTCGATCCTTGGTGGTGGGACCAGTTTCGCGGCTGGTCAGCAAATCCGCATCAGCTTGCCGTGCTGTGCACTGTGCTTGGGATTCTGTCGCTCCATCTCGCCGAAACCGCCACTCGACTCGGCACCAGGATCGCTGCTCTTGCCTGCGCTATCGTTCCAATCTACGCGGCAAAACTCACGCAGAGCGATTCCTTCAGCCTCATTCTTGTCGTTGCCGGCCCCATCTTTATTGCGTTCAAACTCCGCACTTGGCTCGTGTCGCGGACATCGCGGATTACGTTCCGCTCCGCGGTCGCTTGGATCGTCGTCCTTGCATCGCCGTTGGCCGCGATTTCCGCCGTCCCGTTGGCTTACTCGATGGCGAGCGAGGTTGAAGAGTTTGCCCAGGCGTTGGCGCGGGGAAACGCGGCGCAGACCGAGGAGAAGACGGAACTGCGGTTCGCGCTATGGGGGCAGGCCGCACGGAGAGGGGTCGAGGCTGCAATGTTGGGGCTGGGGCCGGGCCCGCATCTTGAAATACCGCCCTCTATTGTCGAACAAAGACAGCTAGACGCAGCGCATCCCAAGTTTGTCGAGCACCCCCAACTTGCCTTTGCGCCTAATTTCGAGGCCCACAACACGCTGCTTGATCTTTTCACCCAGGGCGGGCTGATCGTCGTTGTGAGCTTCATCTGGATCGTGGCGACGGCTTTCACAGTTGCGTACCAGAGCGGGCAGGCGGGGCTTCCGACCTTGCTGTGCGGCCTCTGCATATATGCCGTGGCCACGTTGATTATCCGGCATCCGATCTTTTGGTTTGCAATCACGCTCTGCTTGGTAGCGCGGCCGCAGCCGACAACTCGATGGCAATCCACGACCGGAGGCAATCGCCTTCAGCTGCGCGGTGCAGATGGAGCGGGCAAAGCGCACGCCAGGTTGTGCCAATTGCGTGGATAGGTTGCTTCTGAATGGAGAGGCATGGAGGTGCTGATGCAGCTGATAGATAGGACCCTGCGCACCGCCGATCCCATGCCGTCCGCAGCTGACGTCGAGATCGAGCCGCAGGATGCCAAGCTCACGATGGTTCCCGAACCGCATTTCTTGCAGCTCATTGGGGTCCTGCATCGGCGAAGGAAGCTGATCCTCACGATCGCAGCCGTCGGAACAATACTGGCTGGTGTCACCGGGCTGCTGATCGCACCCAAGTATACTGCAACGGCGCAGATCGTCGTGGAGCCTCCGGCAGGCGCTCTCCTCAGTCCAGAAACGGTCCAGCAGGTCATTGACACCCACGTGTCGATGTTAACCTCTGCCAATCACTTGCAGCGCGTCATTGCCAGTCTGCGGAAAGAGCCGGAGCTTCTGGGAAGGACATCCGAAACCAGAACGGAGACCGCAGCTAGCGCGAGCGGCCTTGCCGGCGACGCGCAGGCGCGATCGGCTACCGCTGCGCAGGTGGCCGCGGAGTCGAGCAAGATCGACGCTGGACCACTAAGCCTCAAGGAGCTCCAACGGCGAATAAACGTCTGGATACAGGCGCTCATCAGGAAGAGAGGCGACGGCACAGAGCTGACGTTCGACGAGCTCGACCGCCGCCTGAAGGTCATGCAAGAGCGCCGTTCTCGGGTTATCGCAATTAGCTTCCAGTGGACAAATGCCGAGCAGGCGGCAGCCATCGCGAACCGCATCGTTGGGCTCTATGTCGAAAGCCAGACCGAGCAGCAGCAGGTCTACAACATCCGAGAAATGGCTCGGCTTGAGGCACGACTATCGGCTGTCAGGAGTGACGTCGAGCGTGCCGGCGTGGCCTTGCAGGCGGCAATCCAACGGCGGTTCGGTGCGAGCCAAAGCCAGAGCAACCAGGAACAGGACACCAGGGTGGACGCACGCGAACTCGAGCGCCGGGCTTCCACCAGCAGACAGCTCTATGCGAACCTTTTGCAGAGACAGAAAGAGCTCCGTGAGCAGCAAGAGCTGATCAAGCCGGATGCGAGTATTGTTTCACTAGCATCGCCGCCGCGTCGGCCGAGCTCTCCAAATCCGATCCTGTTCATGGTTCCTGCGCTGATCGCCTCTCTGATCTGTGGAAGTTTGCTGGCGATGGTCCTGGAGCGGCTTGATAGAGGTGTGCGCTCCGCGCGAGAAATTAGCGATATCTTCGGTATATCCTGCATCGGGCTGGTACCGCAGATACCTCGAAGGCGCCTAATCCGTCTCAGCCAGTATCTCTTGGCAAAGCCATTTTCTCCTTACGCAGAGGCAATACGATCGGCGGTCGCGATGCTGCGGCTGACAGAGCCCGGTCACCCAGCGAAGGTCGTTTTGATCAGCTCCTGCATCGCAGGCGAAGGAAAAACGGCGCTGGCCCAGAGTTTGGCGACCTACGTCGGGTCTCTCGGACGACGGGTGCTCCTGGTCGATCTCGATTTTCGGCAGGGCTCGCGGCCGGGCGAAAGAGCAACCCTCGATTGGTCCCTGCAGAGGTCGTCGCCGGCGGATTCCATCCGGCACGTCACGGAGGCTGGGTACGACTACCTTCCAATGCGCGGTCACCGCCGCGATCCGTTGATACTCTTTGCCTCTGAACAAATACAGAGCCTGATCCGTCAGCTGCGCGAGCATTATGACTATCTGATCGTTGACGGTCCGCCTGTGCTCGGCACTGTTGAGGCGCGGTTGCTTCCTTCCATTGCGGACAGACTACTCTTGGTTGTGAAATGGGGGAGCACGAGGCGCGAGGTGATTGCGAATGCGTTGCACCTGCTTCGTGACTGCGGTGGTCTCAATGGAGAGGGCAGCGATCCTGCGATGGCCATCCTGACGCAGGTCGATCTCAAACGACATGCGCGATATCGCTATGGTGATGTGGGCGAATTTCTCGCAGGGCATGGGAGGCACTGCTCCCGTTCCATTGGACCGCGACTGCAGACCGCCACCACAGGCCCGACAGCGGAAGGCCATGAAAGCCGCCTCGCGACGGCTTCCTCGCTACCCCACAGGACCATCCCGACGCCGGAAAGACAACTTCAGAAACTCAAAACCGAGCAGCCGTCGAGACCGAAGGGGACCGGAAGTGAAGCAGGATGCTCCGCCTAAGCCAGATCTAATCGGCTGCGCGGGGGCGGACAACGCGATCTTGCCTCTGCTGCTGTCGGTTTTGAATGACTTTAATCGACAGAACCTTTCCTACTGTTATTGGAAAAGCAGCAGGCGGGTTTGTCGAGGCTTAACGGGCGAGGGAGATCTCGATCTACTTGTTGCCAGAGAGGATCAGCACCGTGCCCAGGCAATCCTGCTTGCTTGGGGCCTCAAGCTTTTTCCTTGCATAGCCAGCCGCGACCATCCGGCGATTTTGAGCTTCCTGGGTTACGACGAGCCGAGTGGCCGGATCGTGCATCTGCATTTGCACTTCCGATTGGTTGCTGGCAACAGCCTGCTCAAAAACTACCGTCTAGCATGGGAAGACGCAATTTTGTCGCGCGCAACCGTGCATCCAATTTTACCAATCCGGATGTTAGATCCATTGGACGAGGCATTGTTGTTGATAGCACGCAGTTGCCTAGAATTGAGGCGATCAGATCCCATCTTGCTCCGCGACTGGAGGACTGCGAGGCTCAAGTTCGCGCTCGATCGCAGGGAACTTGCCGCGCGCATTGATCGCGCGTCGCTCAGCAGCCGAGCCACCGAGCTGCTGGATCACGATCTAGCGGAGATGATTGCCGACGCCATCTATGGAGAACCAACGCCGAAGGATCAGCGCCGCCTCCGGCGGCGCATCCAAAGGCAATTTGCCGCTTACCGCAGCTACAACGCCTTCGAGGCCGGGCTGCGGAGCTTCGGACGTGCTGTCATCTGGGCCGCTGGCGCCTTGAACAAGCGTTTCTTCTGGGCACCCCGGCCGTGGAGTCGTCGTGCGCCAGGTGGTGGGCACGTCGTGGCTGTTATCGGCGTTGACGGTAGTGGGAAGTCCACCGTCGTCGCGACGGTTCGGGCGTGGCTTAGCCAAGAGATCGATGTCGTGCCGATTTACTTCGGTACCGGGGGTGGTAGGCCGTCTCTGGTGCTATGGCCGTTTAAACTGATGGTACCCTTGATCACGCTCTTCCTCAAGACCAAGCCCAAGGGCGCATCGCACGGCAAGATCTCAGATCGCCCTCCAGGTCTGCTTTACAGTGTGCTCCTGACAGTCTGGGCCACAGTCGTTGCTATCGAAAAGCGCATCAAACTGTCGGCAGCGCATCGCGGAGCCAGTCGGGGTCTGCTCGTCCTCACCGATCGATATCCGCAGAATGAGATCCCAGGCTTCAACGAAAGTCCGCTGATGTCACGCTTGAGCAGCGTGCCGCTTTGGCTCCGCCGGTTTGAGGCGAGAGCGTATTCTCTCGCACATCGTCTTCCACCCGATCTCGTCATTAAGCTCATTGTCACGCCCGAAACGTCGGCGCGGCGCGAGCCAGATATGGACCCCGCGGTGATGCGGACACGGATCGCAGCGGTGCCGCGGCTTGCCTTTCCGGGTGCTCGCGTCGTGTGCATCGACGCAGAGCAGTGTTTGACCGAGGTGATCCGCGTAGTGAAGCGCGAAATCTGGGGCCTGCTCTAGGTCCGGCTTGGAGAGGCTCGCGCATGATAATCGAGCTGTTTGGACACCCTGGCGCTGGCAAGACCACATTTGCCCATGCGCTCTGCGCGAGTCTGAGAGACCGAGGTCATGTCGTAAGGCTCGTCCTAAGTTACCGACCGGCCGAGCCGCCGCCGTCCGTTTATCCTTACGCAGACGAGGCAATTCGTCCGCAGGCTACCGCCGTAGCAAAACGGTTGATCCGACCGGCAATTGAAATGCTTGCACTGGCGCGTCATCCGGTTGCGAATTCATACGACATCATAAAGGCGGCCGCTTTGATGAGGGTACTGCCACCAAGAAATTTGCTTTGGTCCGTGAGGATGAGCCAATACATAGTACGCCTATCGCACGCTTGGCGGCAGGCTTCGCGGGCGGAGCACATCGTGTTGTTCGACCAAGCGTTCGTTCAAGCCGTCTGCTCGCTCCTGTCATTTCAGGCTCGGGAGCCGGATGCGGCGCTATTTGCGCAGGCGCTCGAACACATACCGAAATCCGATCTTCTAATCCGGCTCGACGCTCCACACGAGGCCCTCAAGGCCCGCTTGTGCGATCGGATACATCATCAAAGCAGGATCGAGCGGCTGCTAGAGCAGCATCACGAGACCGACCTCGTGTCGATGCATCTTATTGATCAAATACACGAACTGTTGCGAAAGCGCGGGCAACCCATCATTTGCATCTCTTCTCTCGATCGACGTTCGCTACATGACAGCGTGCTGCGGGTTGGAGAGCAGATCAATTCGAGATCGGCCGCCCAACATGGAGAAACTGAGACATGACGAACGTTTGGAGAGGCAATGGTCGCAATCATGCCGCCCGATTGGATCAGAGCAACAGTCACGGCGCTGCGCGGGAAGTGCGATCGAATGCACAGATCAGACAAGGACAAGTCCGGACAACGGCCACTATTTCGCGAGCGCGACAGCGCGTTGACATACATTTTGACGGAGCGATTTGACCGTCCACTGTTGCGAAGGGGACGCCGAGCAACTCGCGCTCGTGCACGGTCGGTCCAGCCCGCCGAGTGAGCGTTCCGAAGAGAGTTATCGCTATGCAAGACACCGTGGTTGACAGTGCGCAGATCAAGCGCGTCGTCCGCGGGGGCATCACCGCATTCGCCCTCTACATGGCCGGCGTGGGACTGGCCTATTGCTCGCAGCTTGCCATTGCCCGTGTAGTCAGCGCCGAGACCTACGGCGTCTATGCTTATGTTCTCGCCTGGATCTCGGTGCTTGCGTATCTCTCCGCGCTGGGTTTCGACGTTGCGCTGCTGCGTTTTCTGCCGCTGTACGAGACAAACCATGCCTGGGCGCTCCTTCGAGGTGTCATCCGATATGCGGAACGTAGAGTGACGCTCGTTAGCGCTGTTGTGGTCGTCTTCGGTGTTTCGTTCGTCATGCTGCGCGCGGAAAGCTTATCACCCGCGCTCAAGGACACGTTTCTGATCGGATTCACGCTCGTCCCGGTTTTGTCGCTCCTCTGGATCCGCTGCGCCGTGGCGCGGGCGTTTGGCGGCGTCGTGTCCGCCGTCGCACCTGACCGCATCGTGCGCGACGGAACACTGCTCGTCCTCGTGCTCGTCGCGAGCATGGGCAGGCGCGAACATGTGGACGCTCCGTTCGTGATGATTGCGACGCTCGTGAGCTCAGTTCTTTCGCTCGGCCTTGCGACCACTTTGGTACACCGCCTTCAGCCTGGTGCGCTCGCCAATGTCGCGCCGGCATACGCTGCCTCGACGTGGCGCCTCACCGCTCTGCCGCTCGTGGCTATGGGGGTAACCGAGGTTCTCATGAATCGGACTGGAGTGCTCCTGCTGGGTTGGATCGGCGATACGAAAAGCTCCGGGATCTATAGTCTGGCTTTCAATATCGGGTTTGTCGTCACCCTCCCGCGAGCAGCTATCAACACTCTGTTTGCGCCGACCGTGTCAGCACTGTTCACTCAGAAAAATCAGGCGATGCTACAGGTCCTCATCGGCAAGTCTGCTTTGTGGACACTGTGCACGGCGGCGTTCATCGCTGCGTCACTCTTCGTTTTGGCCGAACCCCTTCTCGCTTGGTTTGGCAATGAATACGTGGCCGGTGTACCCGCGCTCCGCATCCTGCTCATTGGCCATGTGATCGCCGCCGGCGCCGGTTCGCAGATTCAGGTCATGACAATGACCGGCAGCGAGCGCGGCGCCGCAGCACTGCTCATCTTGGGCGCCTTGAGCAACATCGTCGCCGGCGCAGTGCTCATTGGGCTGTTTGGGCTGGTCGGTGCGGCCATAGCAACTGCGGTAGTCCAAGTCATCTTGAACATAGCGATGGCACTCTTCATTTGGCGTCGTCTGCATTTGCTGTCGGGTGTCCTCGCTCTATTTGGATAGCGCTACTAGTACCCTTCGCACCCCCGGCGAGCGTCACGCATCGCAAGCACATTGCCATCGCGCTGAATGAGCGCAACATGAGGGCGCTGTACGTGCCCGCGCGCTGCGCCCACGGCTACTGGACGCCGCGCGAAACACGGATGCGAGCTATCAGGTCGGTGAATTCTGCACGCCCAACGCCGAGGGTGGCGTGCGCTACGACGATACGCGGCTCGGACTTCGTCGCGCGCCCATGCCTCGGTTGCCCTGACCCGATACCACCGCGAAGCGCCTTGTGGTGTCGTTCGCGGTTGCGCAACGGACGTACATGGACTTTTCGAGAGGCACCGAGAGATTGCTCTGCCATTGATTTCGATGGGCGATACGCCGCCCGCCGAATTGCTGGGGCGACCCCGCGCGCCTCTACCGGCAAGCAAGGCAACGCGTTCGCAACCCCCGCGGTTTACGCTCAAGCTCAGGCTTGACGAAGGTCTGGCGCAGGGCCCCCCCGGCTGATCACCTCGTCGGCAAAAGCCGCAGTTGAGATTGCGGTCACCACCGAGGGCCTCATTCCAATCGTCAACTGGTAGGAAGTCCCATGATGGCCGCACGCTAGGGTGCTATTTCCTATGTTGGGCAAGCGGTTGTGGGCAAGGAGGCCTCGCCTTGGCTTGCTGAGTGCAGCATCGATTTGCTCGTCGCGAACTGAATGCTGAGTGCCAAAACCTACCCCAGCGTCTACAGGTAACTCACTATGTCCTCGATCGTGTGCGTCATCGTGCATCCCAGTCGCATTGTCCGTGAGGGTCTCACGCGCATCTTGGCGAAAAGCACATTTGAGCCTGCCTGCGCAGCCTCAAGTTTGGAGGACGTGCCCAGCACCATCGCCGACGCCGGTGAGCAGGTATTGGTGCTCATCGGCCTGCGAGACGAGAGCAGTCTTGCCGAAGATCTGTGCTCAGCGAAGGCGAGTTTCCCCGACGCACACGTCGTGGTGGTCGGCGATGCCAACCAGTGCGACCTTGTGACGGCTGCGCTGGAATTGGGCGCGACCAGTTTTGTTGATGAGAATATCGCCACGTCTACCCTCATTAAGGTACTCGAGCTCGTGACCGAGGGCGAAGCGGTAATCTCGGTTTCAATTGTGCGGCGATTGTGGGGGTATTGCTCCTCTCCCCCCAGTGAGGAAGTCCTAGCGACCGGCGTGATCGGCGAGTTGCAGCCGGCGGAGACCCAAGGACAGGCTGCACAAGAACAAAAGTCGCAACTGTCCGGGCGGGAGGCTGCAATTCTGAGTGCCCTGGTGCAGGGCGCGTCGAACAAGATGATTGCCTGTGAGCTGAAGATTACCGAAGCGAC
>Ga0075433_10001016_pt1 | contig 19986 bp, 27 predicted proteins | sample RhiMethybrSRZTD2_FD_75299 | JGI IMG/M metagenome (GOLD analysis project Ga0075433, IMG submission 75299) | Populus rhizosphere microbial communities from Tennessee, USA - Rhizosphere MetaG P. TD hybrid SRZTD2 | ecosystem: Host-associated > Plants > Roots > Rhizosphere > Soil | place: USA... | reverse complement strand
GGCAAGGAACAAGAGGCCGGCTACAGTGCATAAGATTTGTGCATTGTGATGGTCTATGCGACCTGGGCGGAATTGGAGGATTGCGACGGCCGAGGTGATCACCAGATACAGCACGAAGGCTGCGGCCAATGGCCCGGCCCGCCGCTGCGCCTCGCTCGCGACGATGAGGACAAGCGCGAGGAAAAGCAGCGTAGGCCAAAGGATGCGGGTCGCCAGTTCTGCGCTGTCATTGCCCAGCAACGGAGCGAAAACCGCTATCATGGCGGCGAGCGGAGCATCTATGAGCCGCGACCAGTGCGAGACGAGCGGTTCGGGCGCGCCGATGCGTGGCAGTGTGGTGTCAAACCAACGCGCCCCAGCGAGGAGCTCTCGTACGGAGACGAGCCGCGTCGCGTCGTCGGTATCGCCTAGTGAATCCCAGAATGAAGCCCCCCCCCAGGCCAACGTGCCAATCAGGAGGACCGCACTAGCAAGCATGGCCCACGTAGCCGGCGCGGCCGCCACGCGGTTCAGGAAACGGAGGGGCGGCGTTGCTTGCAAAACCAGCGTCGACATCGTCACCACCCCCAAGCACTCACTTCCCTACTCTATGCGACACTTGCGGCACCGCTAAGTGGCCGACGAGCCCGACAGAAAGCGTGTCCTGCAAGACAAATTTTCCTCCGCACCCCTGGTCCAAGGCGATGAGGCTCATTCTTTGCACGGCGAACCTTGAGTAAAGGGCCATCCGTCAGGTCTCCGGCGTCCTCGCTGGTCGGCAGATGTCTTGCGAAACTCTGCGTGGTTGGTGCTGGTGGGACAGCTTGTTTTTGCTCGCAGGTGCACTGTCGCGCCGACGCTTCCTTGGCCCAGGTCGCTAGCGTATGGGGTTGAATCTCCACCTTTCGGGAGCGTCGTTCGAGCCTGCTCACGTTCGGAGGTGACAGCTATAGTGTGATCCGACAAGAAAATATGACCCGGTACGATCCCGCACCCCCAACTCGCTAGGAAAGCAACCGCAAGTTGTGGGACCTCGTACCGGGCCCGCGTCTCCGGCGGACAGCCGGCCACGCACATTCACCCATATCACAGACAAAACTGAATGTTGTATCTCCCCGGCAACAGTCGCCGCATGAACTGACGCCACGCTGATACGTTACGTCAGTTATTTATCAGGAAGAATGCAGTGGAGGTAGTCGACCGTTCCATGTGCGGTGCGGAGTTAGCCGATTGAAGGTGAATTTCGCCGTTCAAGCGATGGCCTTTGTCCGAAGCAAATTCCCTACCAGTTCAGATCCGCTGCCGGCCGCCGGAGATCCATAGTCTGATGCATAATAACAGGTGGTTCCGGGAGCCTCACAATTCGAGATGCTGGAGGTTGCCCACTAGATCAATCAGCGCGCACCGCGATCGACCCCCCCGAGCACGAAGAGGGCCCTTTTTTCTCTTCGCTCGACCAATCCTCAAGGTTTAATCGTGCCTGCTTCGGACCATCGCCCAATTGGAGCCCTCGCGCGGGGCCCCTATGACGCACCCACACCACGTCAAGCTAACTTCACTTGGCGCTGTGCCTCAAGCGCTACACAAGGCTTGAAGAGTCGGTGCATAATTAGTCTTGCGGGAAGCGGTGCGAATGGCCATTTGGCGTTCTATAATTCACGCAGGGAGCGGGATCGCCAGTGCGGGTGATGTGTGATGACACGGCTGCGTGTGTTGCTGGACATGTTCTTCGTTCTCTGGCGTCACAAGTCTGGGAGCGCTCTGATTGAATACTCTTTAATAGTAGCGATTGTTATCGGAATGGTTTTCGGTGCCGTTATGTTGATCGGCAGTTGGGTTTCGGGCATGTTCTCCATGTTCTCGCCGCCCTGACGTGCCCGGCTTTAGATCGATCTATTCCCTCCACCGAGTTTACGGAAAAATATTCGCCGACACAGACGCTCCTAGCTTGAGCAGAAGGCGAGTCGCTCGCCGAAGGACGGGGCCTCCCGGCGACTGCAAACGGTGATGTGGACAGGCGCTGCTGGGCGCGACACTACGCCTCGAGTGCGGCAGATGGCGTGGCCTGACTGCTCCTGATAGCTCTGTAGCGATATGTGCTCGCCGGCGATTGCCAGATCGCCAGCACTCTTTTGTGGATCGGCTTGGTGCAGCACGCGGCCCAGCTGGGTCGAACCCCTCCGGGCGATTGTGTCTTAGAGTCGGCGCACTAAAAGTTGTCGAATGCTGGGTCGCTGTCGGTGGGAGGCACACAATCGGTGAATTCGGTCGCTGCACTCGATGTCGTCCTGCAACTCGCGTTTCTCATCTGCGTCTCCTTTGCGGTCATCACTGATTTCAGGACGCTGTTGATCCCAAATTGGATCTCGCTCGCCTTGCTTGCAGCCTTCGCTCCGTTCGCCCTCTTGCACTTGCCGCTCGGCGCGATTGGTGGGCATTTCCTGGTGATGGCGATCGTTCTCGCCGTGTCGATCTTCTTCTTTGTCGTGGGCTGGGTGGGCGGTGGCGACGTCAAGTTGATGTCGGCGATAACGCTCTGGATGGGGCCTGGCCATGCCGCATCGTTCGTGGTCCTGATGGCGCTGTTAGGCGGGATGCTGGCGATCAGCATTATGGCGATAGAAAAATTCGGGCGATGGCTGGATCCGCGCGTGCTCAATCTCGCACTCTTCAGGCGCCTTGGCGAACTGGCCGACAGTCGGCAGTGCCCCTATGGCGTGGCCATCGGCGTGGCCGGCATAATCGTCTCCTTCGACCTGTTCACGGGCGTTGGGGAGGCCAGATAGGGCGATTGCAACGCCACCCCGGGGCGGGCTCACAGCAAATCGGCGATCGCCGCACGATAGCTGGTCATGGCTGCCAGTTGATGCGCCATGGTCTTGTCGGCGATCCGTTTGTGTGGACCGCGGTCGACGTAGGTACTGCTGGCGCTAACATGCGTCACTCCCGCATCGTTCCAGGCTTGGAACTGCCGACGCCAGTCGTCCGGGCCGCCCTCGCCGGTAGAGACCCACACCTCAAGGCCGATCGTGCTCGGGTCGTGCCCGGCGTCGGCCATGTACTGACGTGCTTGTCGAATTCTCGGCATCGCGACCGGCCCTGAGGAATGCGCAAGCATCACCCAACCGTCACCCCACTTGGCGATCCGCCGCAGTCGCGTCCTCGTAACCACCAAACCAAATGTTGATCTCGCGATGCGTCGGCAGTGGAGCAGTGGATTGATGCCGGCGTCCTCGATCGCGTGCCATTGACCCTTGAAGCTGACATGCGGTTCGGCCCACAGCTTCAGCGTCAGCTTCACGTGCTCCTGACCGCTTGCCGCGATTGCGGAAGTTTTCATTCAAGCCGACGTATTCGACGGGGTTCCAACCAACACCAATGCCGAACCGGATCCTGCTTCGCGACAAGCGCGGTCTGCCGCTGCGGCAAGATCATCACCTCGGTCGAGAAGCCGATCGTCGTCGTGCAGCGCAGAACTAACAGGGCTATGGACATCAAGGAGATGGCCGATCCGCGCCTCGGCAAGGCCGGTAGCTCGCCCGGTTCTCTCTAGATTTTCTGGTCGACCGTTGCCCATGGGGCACAGCATTTGTCAGCCCTTGGCGCACACTCTATTTCGAGGGGGAGGGGATGTAGTAAGAAGGCGGCGGGAGGTGTGACCCGCCGGGGACGCTGTCGGATCAGCGGTCCTTTATTGGCGAAGTCGCAAGGGTTGCGGTTAGTGTACGGGGTTCTTTCCTATGCTGCGCGGACGAGTTCGTGCGCTGCGTTGTCTAAAAGATGATGAGCGCGGCGCAATCCTAATTTACTTTACCGTCGCCCTGTTTGCCCTCTTGCCGGTAGCGGGCGCCGCGATGGATCTCGGCCACGTATTCCTGGTCAAGCAAAGGCTAACTAATGCAGCAGACTCCGCCGCACTTGCGATCGGCCGGCGACCTAATCTTACGTCCGATCAAGCAACTGCCTTGCTCGAGTCGTTCATCCGCGCCCGATACACCGGCAACCTGAAGAGCGTCGCCGTCTCGGACACAGGGACGCAGGTCAATGTGACCATCACGGTGACGGTCCCAATGACGTTCATGCAAGTGCTGAATACGCAGTCAGTTGACATCACTGTCGGCGCAGCCGCCGTGCGTCCCCAGGGCAAACTCGAAATTGCCCTGGTGCTTGACCAAACGGGCTCCATGGGCACCGTGCCCCCGGGCGCCAACATGTCGAAAATCGCGAGCCTGAAACTTGCCGCCAAAGACCTGATCGATGCCGTGGTCTGGGACAATCAAACCGCCGACTACTATTCCAAGGTGGCGATCGTGCCGTATGCGGCCGGGGTAAACGTAGGAAACAAAGCCGACCTCGTGCGTGGCCCCATTTCACTGGGTTGCCTTTTGCTAGGATGCGATAGCTTCCGGTTCCAAAACATCTCCGGGGTGTTCAAAACTTATACTGTCAGCACGTGTGTGTCGGAACGGACGGGAGCGCAAGCCTACACCGACGTTCCACCAAGCCCAATAGCGCGGGTCGGTCTAAATTATCCGCCGCCTGGCGACGCCTGCCCGTCGAACTCGATCACACCGCTGACCAACGACAAAACGTTTCTGAAAAGTCAAATCGACTTGCTCCAGGCGGCAGGCTCCACAGCTGGACATATCGGTGTGGCGTGGGGTTGGTATTTGCTTTCCCCGTACTGGGGTTATTTGTGGCCCGCAGCTAGTCAACCGGCTCCCTATGGCGATCTCAATGAACTCGACGCAATGGGTCGCCCGCTCCTTCGCAAGATCATGATTCTGATGACAGATGGGGATTTCAACACCGCCTATTGCCAGGGCGTCATCAGCCACAATTCAAGCGGGTCCACCTCCGACCATATCTCGTGCGACGCACCCGTCGACTCCTTCACCCAGGCACAGAACCTCTGCACCCACGCTAAGCTCGACGCCGGCGTTATTATTTATACGATCGGCTTCGGCCTCCCCCCTGGCCCGAGTAGTGCCAGGACTCTGATGACGAATTGTGCGACAGATGTTTCGCACGCGTTCTTGGCCGCGACAGGCGACCAACTCCGACAAGCCTTCCGCGAAATCGCCAGCCGGATCGCCAATCTCAGGTTGACGAACTGATGCGTGCGAAGGCGTCGAAGGCGAACAATGTACCCTTGGCTCGAGGCGATCGCACGCGCTCGTGTCGCGCAGCTACGCTTCCAGAGTCGACGAGCCGCCTACTCTGTTCCTGTCGGACATGCAGATGGTCTTCGATGCTCAGGCCGTTGCTGAGAGGCTCGATGTTGAACAGCGCGTCAATGCCGCCTCACCCCCACTAGTCAAGATCTGCCGGGGCCTTTGCCGGCATTGGCGGGCAGTATCCGCCAGCTCAAGACCTGATGCCTGGCAGGCACAGGCATAGAGGCTGGCGTAATAGGCCTCGCCCCCGTGAGCATCGTAGCTTGTAACCGCTATAAGAGTCGCCCTGCAGGATCCCCGTGTAGCTTGGAAAGGAAAATGGCGCTCGGAATGCTCCAGTGCTCCAGTCGGCTGTCCATCCCATCATGGCTGCTCCGACCAGACTGCGACGAGCAAAGACCTTGCCAACTAACTCACGCATGGAGTGAAGCGGCAATCTACCGTGTATGCGTCGCCAAATAATTGGCAAACATTATGCAATGATCAATTATCGGCAAGCAATCTCATCACCTTCGGGTTTTCCACCCAGCTCTGATCAGCCGGGCGGCGAGAATGATGCAAGCGAGTGTGCAAAGGACAGCGAGCAAGCTCAACAACCATCCGGCCAGCAACCAGACGGCTGCAATCGCGCTGTCCATGCTCCGATAATTTCCCTAGTCAGATCCGCAACTGATAAACACCGATTGATGAGATTTGGAAATCACGCAGGTGACACCCGAGGCCTTACGGGATAGGTACAGGCTGACAGGTTCCGCGCATTGAGACGGCTCGTAGATTGCGGAGTTGTACAAACCAACTCGCCGCGTTCCTTGCCGTGCGCATGCCAACCCGGTGGTTGTTGTTGATGCGACCACGATCCACCATCCGCGAAATTTTGGTGGCCTACGTTGCGGCGTCGCAAATTCGGGAAGCGTGTTCGTGCTTCCGGTCGGCCCAGGCTTCCGGTTTCAATATGAAGTCGGCATCCAAAAACTCAGCGGCAGTGGACGGATCTCCCGTTTCACGCGACTTCGCCGGCATCGAGGTGGTCGACAAATCGCGCCCGCTTACGCCTGCCGTGGGAGATCGCCCAGGGACGCCGACGGGCCGTCTCCTCCGGTGGGCACCGCCCTGTGGCGGCTCCGCACATGATCGAGTCTGCCACGTGCTTTGATGGTCAATGCGGGTGGGAATGTGTCCACAAAGGCAGACATGGACACAAGGGACGCGAAGAGGCGGCACAAGCGCTGGCCGGAAGCGTTGAAGCGCGAGATTGTGGCGGCGACGTCCGAACCTGGGGCATCGGTTTCGATGGTGGCGCGTCGGTACGACGTGAACGCGAACCAGGTCTTCAGCTGGCGTCGTCGGTATCGTGAGGCGAGCGAGCCATCTCCGGCTACATTGCCGACGCCAAGGCTGTTGCCGGTGACGATCGCGCCGGCGCCGGAGGACCAACATGAAGCGGCGCTGGGCGAGATCCGCTTCGATTTGGGCGCGATCGATCGCGCGACAGCACAGCCGGTCTGCTTCCTCATAACGGGCTTCGATCTCCCTGCGGATCTCAATTGTCAACTCGACGTCGGTCGGCGTCATCTGTTCTGCGATCAGGATGCCAATGGCTTCATCGATCGGAGGCCCAGCGATTGACTGGCAGTTGGGCTCGCCGCGATAGCCGTGAGCGCGATCACAGACGTACCAGGCATTCAGCCGTCCGCGCCGGGCAGCGTAGCGGATGCGAAAATGCTTACCGCATCGCCCGCACACCGCCCGTCCTTGCAGCAGTGCCTTACCTTCCCGAGGTGGCGATGCGCGCGCCACTTCATATCCTTGACCGTTGGTCTTGAGAATTTGGAGATTCTGCTGGAATTGCTCCCAGCTGATGTAGCCGGGATGGGCATTTGGGATGCACGCCAGCCAGTCATCCTGATCACGCCGCTGCAGGATCTTTTTACCGTTGATGGCTCGTCGATAGCGCCGGCGTCCGTAGACGTAGGCGCCGGCGTAACGTGGGTTGTTCAAGACACGGATTGCCGTCGATGCGGTTAATGGCCGAAAAACGGTTGACTCGCTGTTGCGCAGACGCGAGGGAAACAGAAGGCCTTCCGTGCGAAAGGCCTTGACGGTTTGGCATGCGGAGCCCACGCGCAAGAACGTGTCGAAGAAATGAACGATTGTCTCCCTGATTTGCGAGTCCGGATCGAACGCCACGTTGCCGGACTGGTCATAGATCAGCCCGGTTGGCAAGGAGCAGCGGTACTCGCCGCGTCTCACCTTGTTGAGGATTCCACCACGTAGCCTTGCTTTGAAACATGCAGTTCGGCTTCACTCATTGTGCCCTTGAGCCCAAGCAGAAGGCGGTCAATGAAGCTTGTTGGATCGTAGACGCCATCCTCATCAAGGATCAGGGTATCAGCGAGGGCGCAGATCTCCAGCAAACGTTGCCAGTCGGCATTGTTCCTCGCGAGCCGGGAGACTTCCAGGCCCATTACGATGCCGGCGCGGCCCATACCTACGTCGCTGACCAGGCGCTGAAAGCCCTCGCGCCAGACGGCCGATGCGCCGGACTCGCCCTGATCATTGTCAACGACGATGATTTGCTCATCGCGCCATCCAAGGCAATTGCGCGGCCGCGAAGTGCATATTGCCGCTTGGCGCACTCGACGTTCTCTATGACTTGTCGCATCGAGGATTGACGTATGTACAGGTAAGCACCGCGTTCGAGGTGGTGCGACTGGACTTTGAGAGACTCCTTCATGGCGTTCTCCGATCGTGGGTGCTCATTGCCATTGTCGCGAGCACGCGAACGACAGCTGTGCGCTCGTTACACGGTGGTGGAGTGAGAGATGAAGCGTGAACTGGCTGTTGAATGGGGCTTGCGGCAACCAGTGTCTGCGCCCACCCCCACATGCCCCGGCGCAGAAGGAGCATGAGGCCACTGCGGGCCGTTGGCGGCAGCACCTCGCCGAGAGCCACCATGCGCAGCACCTCGTACTGGGCGGTGACGGCGGATGATGGGATCGAACACACCAGCGTCGTGGCGTCTTCATCCGGAAGTTTTTTTTAATGCTCGCTCAATTGTCCTGGGATGAATCTCGATGCCGAACTCGTTGCGGATCAACCTCGCAAGCTCCCGAGCGCGAACCGGCTCGCCTGGGATCAGCCGCGCCTGCAGAAACGCAAGGACCTCGCCGTGGACCTTGTGAGGGCCACGGGGGCCTGGCGTCTTTGGGACCAGTCCTGCAATCCCTGCAGCATCGAAGTTCGCCTCGGCCTGGTAGTAGGTCGGCCTGGAAATGCCATACTCGTCGGAAACCTCGGTCACTGACGTGTTGTCGATGGAGACACGACGCAGCATCTCGTACTTGACCTGCACAGCGTCGTAGGGATCGAAGAACTCGTTTCCCTGAAACTTTGGATCGCGCACCTTCTCGGGCGTCGGATTGAGCGTGCCCTCTTCCAGGAGGGCGTTGGTCTCGCGTCGCCGGGCACAGGTTCGAGGGTCTCTGGCGCTTAGGGTTGCGCCTGCAATGGCGTCACGACAAAGCCAAGGACCATAGCGACGAGCCCTGTTTCGCTTACAGATCACTGATATCTCTTGTCGGTGTTTTGTCAGTTTTCAATCGCCTGTTGCCGGCTAGCTACATCATTTCCCGGTACGCAGAGCTATATTGAAATCCGCGCGCAAGACCTCCCGGTTTGGCGCGCGATTAAACCGGTGCGGTACTTTCTTAGCTTCGCGATTTAACCCTCGTTCGCAGGTTGCTGGGTGCGGGGCACACCGGATCTTTGTCTCTTTGGACTTTCTCCCAATCGCAGAGGGGTGTTGCCGTCACCCCTTCTGCAGATCGGGACAAAAATTGGCAGGTCAGCGCATTTTTTCTGAAGTTGTGTGAGTAGGTGTGGGGACCGTCAATGTTTACCGAATTTCAGCTTTGGGTGCTGAGCACGATTGTGATGCTCGCCCTTTTTATTGTTAGCGTGAAACTGCCTGGCTTGGCCGGTCATCTCAATCGATTGAGCCCAGACCGATCCGATTATTGATCCCTCCGAAATTGCCGGGCCATCAAAATGCCTCGCTACGACTTTCGCGTCAGACGCAGTGTTACGCTTGCATCCGGTTGTGGGAGTTCGCGCTTCGTACGCTCGCTGGGGCCGCTTTGGCAAGCGCCGACTGCAATATCGCAGAGTTGGCGTCCGCAGCACCTAGTGTTGCGTGGTGTTGTGGCCGCGACCGTCCTGTCAACGGCTGCGTTGGCCGAAGGCCTACGGCTCGAGCCTCCGCCTGTATTGGCCGATAAAAAGCGCAATTGCCTGGACAGCAAGGATTACGATCTCCGCATCGAAAGTTGTTCGGCAATGATCGAGCACAATCCAAGGGACGTGGTGGCGTATCACAACCGCGGCGATGCGTATGGACTTAAGGGAGAGATCGACCGCGCGATTTCCGACTACACCAAGGCCATCGAAATAAATCCAAACTATGCGCCCGCATACAACGGGCGTGGTCGCGCCTACACGAGCAAAGGTGATTACCTTCGCGCCGTAGCTGACGTGACGAAGTCCGGCGAACTCACAAAGAGGGAACCCAGACGAAAGGGGGCTGCTCACAACAAAGCGGCAGAGGAGTCCTGGTGGACCTGGGTTAAGAGCAAGCTTTCAAAATAGGAGCGTCCCACGGTGCAACCTGCTGGGAGGGGCCCTAGCGCCATGTCGCCAGACTCGATGGGACACGGAACTGCTGAGTCAGTTCGCAATCGGGTGAGCCAGCCGGCTGGAGCTAACGGCATTTCTACGGGCGGCGAACACAAGGCCAGATACGGGGATGATGCGGGATGGCCCAACATCGTTTGGACAATAATCGGTATTCTTTGCGTGTGTGGATTGGCAGCCTTTCCGCTCATGCAGTGGGCAGCAACTAAATTCAGTGAGTAGCGAAAAGTGAGTCTAAATTCCCGCGACTGCTGAGAAATGGTTGGGTTTGCTCGAAGCAGATGCGGGGACAGAAGGACGTAGACGTGAGCATATGCGCTAAGGGGTGGATGCGGGCCCTTACGCTGGGCTTCCTGCTTCTGGTGGTCATCATCGCGGTAGCTTCACCTCTCGCTGCGCGCGCGGAGACCCTCAATGAGGCGCTCGCGTCGGCCTATAAAGTCAACCCGCGGCTCGACGCAGCGCGCGCGTCGCTGCGAGCCACGGACGAAGAGGTGCCGCGCGCGATCTCAGGGTATCGTCCAACCGTCACAGGCAACGCGGACACGTCTTTGCAGCATACCGCCACGCAGCCGAGCTCAATTGCCAATGGGAGTTCCAATCCGCGCGGCTACTCGGTGCAATTGGTCCAGCCTCTCTTTCGGGGCTTCCGTGTGGTGAACACTGTGGCTGAGGCCGAGGCCACCGTCCGGGCGGGCCGCGAGACCCTGCGATCGGTCGAGCAATCGGTTCTATTGGAAGCGGTGACTGCGTACATGGATGTCGTGCGCGATCAAGCGATCGTGCGGCTGCGCGAAAGCAACGTGACGGTGCTGACCCGCGATTTGCGCGCCACGCAGGATCGTTTCAACGTCGGAGAGGTGACCCGCACCGATGTAGCACAGGCGCAAGCTCGGCGAGCCATCGCCGTTTCCGCCCTTGACCTGGCGAAGTCCAACCTACAGACCAGTCGCGCAACCTACGAGCGTGTGATCGGCCATCCACCGTCCAATTTGGTAGAGCCGCGGCCGAGCAGGCTCGTACCCAAGACTTTGGCGGACAGCTCCGAAATCTCTGCCCGTGAGAATCCCGCCATGGTGGCGGCGCTATATCGCGAACAGGGGGCCCGCCATGTCATCGATCGCATCCGCGGCGAAGGGTTGCCATCGGCCCAACTCGAGGTCGGCTACCAACGCCGCTTCGACGAAAATGTCCGTATCGATTCGCAAGAGACGACGACGGTGACGGGGCGTCTGACCGTTCCATTCTATTCCGGCGGAGAGGTCGAGGCCCGCATCCGTCAGGCCAAGCAGACCCATGTCGGCCGACTACAGGAAATCCAACAGGCCCGCACCGAGGTTCTGGCGCAGGTCGTGACCGCCTGGTCGCAGCTCAATGCTGCGCGAGCACAGCTCGAATCCGATCAAGCCAGCGTCGAGGCCAACCGCATTGCGCTCGCGGGTGTCCGCGAAGAACAGCGGGTTGGGCAGCGGACCCTCCTCGATGTGCTGAACGCCGAACAGGAGCTACTGAACTCGGAGGTCAACCTCGTCACCACCAAGCGCAACCTGGTGGTGGCATCGTACAATGTGCTCTCGACGATTGGGCGGCTCAATTCTCAAGAACTCGGCGTGACGTCCCTCGTTTATGACCCTGAGGTTCATTACCTTGAAGTGCGCAACAAGTGGTTTGACGTGAACATTACGCATTCAGATGGCCGCCGTGAGACTTTTGATGCGGCGCCCCGACCTGGATATCGACATACCGCAATCCCCACGCATCTAGCGAACACACGCTAGAAATTCGACGGGTACCGCTGCCAGCTCCACAAGGCCGGCGCATGGTCATTTTCTCGAATTATGCGGAGCGCATATTATGCGGAGTCCGCGGCGGAAAGTTGGGACCCGCCGCGGCTTTCTCGTGTTCACACTCCGCATAATTCGGCTTGCGCCCGGCCGTGCTCAGCATGGCCAGGACCTTGTCGGGCGCTCGTTCACATGCATGCTCCGCTGCTCGCCGCAGCGATCCTCATCCGTCTTGGTCATTGGATGCTTCCCTCTCCTTGCCTTGCCATTGAGACAGCGAGGGAAGCTCCGAATTATGCGGAGTCGAGAAGTGGGCTCAGAACACTAGGCTGTTGATAACAGCGCAGGACTGAAATCGGGCGGCAGCGCACTCCCCATAGTCACGCGCTCCGCATAATTCGAGTTATGCGGTCCACCGTATAACTCGAAGAACGGCCGCGAGTTCACACAAACCGCTTCCCGGGCATTCGCGACGCCGTGCCTTCCGAGCGCGCCGTCAACGGGCACCGCGAAGCGCGCGACCAGTGAGGTCGCGGTCACTTCAGCCTTTGCGATAGACGTAGAGGTAATGGGCGGTCATCAGCGCGAAGAGGACTGCAATCGCGCCGGATAGCCAAAGACTATACCAGTAGGCCAGCGGCCAGACAAAAGCCAGCACGAGCGCGACCTCGGTTTTCGACGGCCACAGGCCCCTCTCTAGAGACACGACGATAAGCGCCGCTGTGCCTATTACGATCTTGGTCGCAATCCAGGCAATAACGATCCAGGCGAACCAACGGAACGCGTCGTAAAGTGTTTTAGCCAACCGGCGCATACCATGCTCATAAAATACGCCGAGCCGGATAATGGTCCCAGTGGCGAGGGGGTTGGCGCAACGCCATCCGGGTAGCCTCGGTTGGTCCGCATGCTAACGCACACGCGTTCGGTAGATCGACGGCATAACGACCAAACAGGTGGTTTTAGGCCCTGCATGCTGCCTTTTTGCTGCACTCTAAACGGCACGATAGGAGGCAATGCGCCTAAAGTAAGGGGAAAAAATGCAGCCGCGGCTCTGAGGAAGCCTCTTGGGAGTGCTCGGCCGAGAATGGGCAAACAGGGATAGATGAAGGTAGGACGCTCGAGGCAACGCTCGGCAGCGAGATTGCGCGTCGCCCTGCGTTGCCGCCACCGAATGGCCAGCACTGATGAGCCATGGGCACATTAGGATTGTGGGCTGTTGCCTCGATAGGCTAGGTCACCCAGCTAAGGACACTTTATGCGATGTCAACGTTGTTGGATTGCACCATACGGTCGAGTGGGCTTCTTTCCCAAGCCTGATCGCGATTCAGCCGGTGGAGATCGTTCCCAACGGTCTTCCGAGTCAAGTCGGGGATCAGGCTAGTGCCGCATCCCGCATTGCACATGTAAAGTTTCTGGTCATCCTGCCACCAGAGCCGTCCCCTGGCGCAGAAGCACCTGAACCACCTCGGCCACATCTGTCGCTCTAACGCCCGCTTGTCGGCCGTGAATTACGCCGGATCAGCTGGAAAAGATTTGTCGGCCTTGACTATGGTGGTATGGGATAGCGCGAATCCTCCGACCGAACGGTAGCATTGCATACCATTGACCAGCCGCCGTGCAGGCCAGTGGCCGTCTGGGCACAACCCTGCGAGGCGCTTTACGGTCGTCGGACGGCGAGCTCCACGATGCGACCCGCTCGCCATTGCTCCAGCCGTAGAGCAGCGCTCAAGCAGGGCCGTTGCGGCGCGGGCATCGCGGCAACCGCCGCAACCAAACCATTGTCGGATTTGCGCAGACAATTTACAGTTGGCTCCAGAAGGCGGGTATTGATGCCGCGGGGCAGGCGGGTGCGCAGATCCTAGGACAGGGCAAATAGTGAAGTCGGTCGACCGCGCAGTCCTACCGTGGCGGTCCAACCATAGCTGACCTAAACCAGTCCTCGTCATATTGCATCTCTAGCAGGCTTGCTTGTCGCGCCGCGCTCTATCCGTGAGATATGGAGCGAGATCGCGGGAATGCATGGTGTTATTGGAAATACGGGTGCAGTAGGCCGCAACGCGACGTCATTTCGTTTATTGGTTGAAAGTGAGCCAGACATCGAGAACGCGTCCTGGGATCAAATCGCCGGTGAGCTCGAGCGCATAGAAGCCGGCCATAGGTCGTTTGTGGTCCTGGTACTCGACGATCAAAACTTTGTACAGACGTTAGGCAACCGAGACGCTTTGGTGGTCGAGTGGAGGACTAAGCCGGAAGATGTGATGTCGCATTATGTCCTCGGTCGGAAAGGATCAGGCAATACGGAGCTGCAATGTGTTGCAGGATCAGCCGGAAATTCGGAAGTTGTTCTTGCCCGAGAAGTCTTGGATCTGACTGATGCGTTGATCATCTTTCGCGCATTCCACGAGCATCAAAAGGTACCTGACGCGTATCACTTGCGGGACATCACCAAGCGAAACGCCGCGCGCGCAATTGCGCATCTTTCGCCGTTCGGCCTGGCGCTCCTGTGGCAGGGGTGGCTTTCGCTAGACGCGCCCGCAGCAGAGCTATTGGAACGTCATCTCAGTCGGGAGTTTCCGGCCTGGCGAGAGCTTCTCGTATTTGAGGGTCCGCTGACGCCACAATACGCATTCGCTTTGCTTGGGCTTCTCGAAAACGCAAGTGCGGACGACGTGCGGCGGGCATATCGTGACAGGATGTTGCTCTACCATCCTGATAGCGGTGGTTCATCTGCGCTTGCAGCTAGGCTCAATGAGGCTGTGGCTATTCTGCGCAAGCAGAATAGCCAGCTGGCGTCCGCTATAAGCTCTTAGGTTTCGAGCCCGTCGTACACGCTCACAACGAGGTAAGCAAAGTAGAAGGCAGCGACTGGCTTGTGGGTGTCACTGACGTTTCGATTGGCCGTGAAACCAACCCTCAGGGGGCTGGGTGGCATGTACTTCGCTTCTCAGCTGTGGCCATGCATCTTCCGGCGCGTGCTTAAATTCCTAGAAGTCATGTTAGATGGACCGCGGATGTCAGACGGATTGATGTTCAGAGGGGATCCGCGGTGCGCCTGCTCCGTGGTCTGCTCAATGCTGCCACATGTTGCCGTGATTGACGGGCCCAATCACAAACCGGCACGTCCCAAGTTGGCCGTGGACGAGGTGACCGGTTTCTAACAGTCGAAGACGCGGCAGCTCTGCTTGAGCAAAACCCGAGTCAACGAGCTGTGAGCTGGAGGTCGCCGGCAGTATCAAGCTGCGCACCTCAAGGACCGGCACGACGGTGCCGTTGGCCGCCCTAACGAGGTTTACCCCGCCAAGAGAGGCTCGCTCGCTTGACCGCGGGCGGGCTTCTTTTTTGTTTCGCAGATCTTCGATCGCTGCCTTACTTCAGCGGCGCATAGCCAGTTTCGCCGACCTTGTAACTCAGCCCGACCCGGAAGATCTGGTCTGTGAAGTCCGTTCGCACGGTGCCGCTCGCAGTGACGTCAATTGGAAACTCTCCGCCCGTGCTCGCTGAGACCGAGCCAAACTTACTCCGCATGGTCCCGAGGTCCATGTAAAGGTACTCGGCACGAATCCTCCAGCTTCTGTCCAGCGCCCATTCCAAACCGCCGCCAATGATCCATCCGGTTCGGGTTTCGCTGTCACTGACTGACGCAGATCCAATCACCGGAATGCCTGACGCGGAGACATTCACGCTTAGATGCCCGTATGCCAGGCCACCGGTGAAATAGAGGAGTGTGTCCGGAAACACCAGGTAGCCGACGCGGCCGCGCGCCGGGCCCCTTGAGTGACACATCGCCCGCCGTCTTGCGATCGATGTCGCGGAGCATTCGGCCGAGCCTGGTGCGCAAGAGCTTCACCCCGCGCAGATGCCCTCGGAACTGTTTGGCATGCGCGCCGCGCTGCGACTTCATCAGACGCAGACGCCGTATGGCAGCGAATAGGAACTCGTCGATTTCGCATTTATGAGCCCGCCTGATTGTGTGGAAGCAGACCGTCACTAGCTTTCCCTCCGGAAAAACCTTAGGGAACCTTAGAGTGTTAAGGAGTCGTCAACCCCTGGCCCCGCGCTCGATAGGGGGTGTCAAATTGACATCCATGGGTGTCGTCGTCCTGCCTGACCGCCGCCGTGAAATCTCTGGTCGATGGGCCTATGCCAGATGACCAGCTCGCGCGCTTGTGGCTGACAATGCTACGGTCCCGCTCGCTAGTTTACCCCACTAGCTATTGACGCACAGAGCTCGGGCCTTGGTCGTAACGACACCGACTGAGGCCCCTTTTAGTAGTCGGTCGGGCGGCTGAACTCTGGGGCAAGCACAGCGTCATTGCCTTTTGACGTTTGTCGCCGCACCTGCGTGCGTTGAGACGGGTCGGAAGCCCCAGGGATGAGACGGTGATGTTGAGGTCCTGATCCAGCACAATTGGATTTGGCCAAGCAGCCGGATGTGCACGTCCCGTGATGGCGAGGAAGACCACAAGCCATGAAGACCCTCGGCCCCGACACCCGGAAATGGCTCGACGACCTCGCGTCGGGCCTGGACCTGACCCAAGCGGATGATTGCGGGATCCTCCGCGAACGTGTGGCTTACGCCACGCGGACAAGCAGCCTCGCGGCCGTGAACGGCCGGCTAGGTAAAAAATTTCCGAACCGCGATACTGCTGTGTGCGCGCTGGTGACTCGATATCTCGAGATGAGGTTTTCACCTCGGACAAGCTAAGGCAGATGCCGCAGTGTCTTGGTATGGAACATGACGCTTGCGCTAGGCTGAGCCCCATTCGAGGCTCAGCTGGGCCTACCGCACCAATCTTTGATGAGCTGTGTCGCGCCTGAGTGCTAAACGCGCGTTATGCCTAGCACCTCAATGGTGTGAGGCTAGAAAGTTTTGGATAAACGCCTCTGGCGCGACGAGCGCGGTGCTTCTCTGATCGAGTACGCGCTGTTGGTCGGCCTCGTTACCTTGATAGTCTTGGGCTTCATCATTGCCATCGGCAGTTGGGTCAATGGCATGTGGGACGCAATCTTGCGGTGACGATACTGGTATCGGGGGCGCCCGTGGCCTGGCGTCCCCGCACTCGCCGGCCCCCCCTGGGCCGGCACTGTGTGCGCCACCACCGAATTCCTAGGCTACGACCCTGCCTCATCAACCAGCTCTCGCAACAACATTCGGGCCGTGCTCGCGGCAGACGCTCCAGGCTGCATTGACTTCCGTCTGCCGCAATAGTGGACAGTCACAAGACCGAGCGTGGTGTAGTACTGACCCTCGTGTTCTTTCCCGTCCTTAGTGACGCTAACGTTGATAGGCGGCGATGCCTTTGGAGCCCTTCTCATCTTACCCCCATCAATTCGCCGCCGAAGCACGAGTGAACCACCATACGATCAGCGCCACGCAATTGCAGGCCAAGAACACCAGCCACACGACCGGCCACAACGCTTCGCTCGGCAGAAGGGTCTCTAGAATTGGGATAATGATGACTGGGCTGCTGCCGATGGTAATTCCGATGATGACTGCGAGGCAAAATTCCACGCCCCGGTTCCGCAGCCACGCTTGCATTTGGATTACTCCTTGCAAGACACACTCTACCTTCTATTGATCCCTCAGAGGATCACCACGAACGGTGCCCAGTAGGCTGGGTGCGCCTCGTGCTGTTCGTCCTTGTCGATGAGCGCCAACATCGAGCGTCGCGGAAGCCTCCGTCCGGCCGCCCCCTTTTGGATCGCGTACCATCTCGCAAACGGCCGCCGTGCTCAGCTTGACGGTCGCGTCCGAATAGACTTCTCAGCGCGAGACCAACAGCGCCCGGGCATGTGCGTAGATGTAGGCCCGCGCCAAACTTGAAAGCGTCGCCTCTGCACTCGTTGGCCCACCGGCCGCCGGGTTGCAGGCAGACAAAATGACCCAATTCACATCGGCCTTCGTGGAGGCCATCTCGGACGCAATTTGCCCTTGAGGAGCTTGAGGCGGGCGCGCACGTGCTGCTTGCTCGAACTCGGCAAAGGCGCGCGTGATCTGGAGCAGCAGTTTGCGCGTCGGCGTGGTCGTGTCGACTTTTTGCTCCAGATGTGCAGACCACGGATTGGCGGCAGTCGTTAGCGTTGTACCGATATGCCTGATGACCTGGACGTTTCTGTTCCCGAAAGTGTTGCATGTGGAGAAGGAAGTACACCTGTCCGCCAGCAATCAATGGACAGTTCTCACTAAATATCCAATATAGAAAATAAAGAGAGGAGCCGGACTATCCCGGCTCCTCAAGGTGTAGTGTAATAATCGAGCACCGAAAACGCAAGACACTACCCGATTTGCGACTGAACAAGTCGCTCCACACCTACCCCACACCTTCCCGCACTCGCAATAATCTTTGGGCAATTAGTCTTCCGCACCAATAAGTACTTCTCATCAACGTCTGCAGTGTAGCCGCAAGCGAACAAAAAGGCTGTAGCATGCGTGCCACAGATCACATGAATCTGACAATAATCTGATATGGATCATCAGCTCTGCGTCAGTGAAAGATCGCTAGCGATTCGTTTGGGCGGATGGGGGCGATGGAGGGGGGCCAATTCCCGCACTGGGTCCCGGTCGTGCGCGCTGCGGAACAATTCCCGCACCTTGTTGCGCGGAGCATCTCCATCCGCCTATTGCTACTCCGTTAGCGGTATAACTGCGGCCAGCACTTCATCGCGCGGAGGTGATCTCACATCGGGTCCTCATTCTGCGCGGTCAAGAGATCTCCCGACCGCCGGCCCGCACCTCTTCGAGGTCTCCGCGAGCTCGAGCCGGCTCGATTGAGCAAAGAAGAGCGGCATCACGCGTATCTGTAAACCGGAAACGAGCGGCAGCTGGTCACTGCGATCAACGTTGCATGTGCCTATCAAATTTCACCTACGAGTTTTAGTTACAGTGTGCGGAACGCTGGGCCGGCAATTTGCAGCGCTCAAAGCCGCTCACGACAGCTTGAGGCCAGCAAGAGGCATCGCGCTCTTGACGATGATGACGCACCCCGCGCCTGACTCACGTCAATCCTTACCAAGCTCCGTGAACCGGCGTGGCTCGATCCGGACGTTGAACCCAGATCACTCAGCTGGGCCAGGCGATCGGAGTTCCGCGACGACCTTCTCGCAATAGCTCCTAAATTTCCGGCGCCGCCTGATCTCGTTGCCGACGCTGCTCAGGACAAGGGAGACGGCAGCCAAGACCAGCACAGTCACTGGCCAACTGATCCAGTCCATCTTCAATTCTCCCGCACCCCGCTTGCAATTTCGCACACCCAAGCACGAGGGCAACAAGCATCTTCGCTGAACCAGGCAGCCGGAGCGCCAGCGTGCTTTGAAGGCAACAGACTCATTGGGTTAAATGCGCCCGCGGTGGTTGTAGAATCGGGCAGACAATCGCGATCCAAGGGATCAAGACATACCCAAACGCAAATCCTCATCGACTGTGATCCCCGCCACGATGACGCCGTGGCCATTCTCTTTGCGGCCTGGCATCTTGAGCTCCTTGGCGTGACCACCGTGCACGACAACAACGCACTGGAGAACACCACTCGCAACGCTTTGTCCATCCTCGAGCTGGCTGGGCTCGATGTACCGTTGGGCAACCAATGTCCCTACGGTGTGGCCATCGGTGTCGCCGGGCTGATCCTTTCGTTCCACGCTTTTGCGGCGCCCAGCTGAGCGGGGAGCGGCGTCCGACGCACTGGGCGAGGTCACAGCAAATCAACCACCGCCGCACGATAGTTTTGCATGGCCGCCATATGCTCCGCCAACGTTGTGCCGGCGATGCGCTTGTGCGGCCCACGGTTGTAAGTGGTGTTGACCGTGACATGGGTCACGCCGGCTTCCTTCCACGCCAAGAATTGCCGGCGCCAATCGTCGGGACCGCCCTCGCCCGTGGAGACCCAGACCTCGAGACCGATCGCCTTGGGATCACGCCCGGCAGCCGCGACGTAGCCGCGCAGCTTTTCGAATTGGGCGTTGGCGGCTGCACCCGAGGCATGGGCGAGCATGATCCAGCCGTCCCCCCACTTCGCAATTCTTCGCAGCGTTGCTTCCTCGTGGCCACCGAACCAGAGCGGAATTCTGCGCCGGGTCGGCAAAGGATTGATGCCCGCGTCCTCGATCGTGTGCCACTCTCCCTTGAAGCTGACGTGCGGTTCGGCCCAAAGCCGGGTGAGGACGTCAATCTGTTCTTCGGACCGCTTGCCGCGATTGTGGAAGTTCTCGTTGAGGCCCACGTATTCGACGGGATTCCAGCCAATGCCGATGCCGAAACGAAAGCGGCCCCCCGACAGAACGTCCAGGCAGGCAGCCTGCTTGGCAACCAGCGCCGTCTGGCGCTGCGGCAGGATCATCACCTGGGTCGAAAACTCGATTTT
>Ga0075433_10001013_pt1 | contig 20018 bp, 16 predicted proteins | sample RhiMethybrSRZTD2_FD_75299 | JGI IMG/M metagenome (GOLD analysis project Ga0075433, IMG submission 75299) | Populus rhizosphere microbial communities from Tennessee, USA - Rhizosphere MetaG P. TD hybrid SRZTD2 | ecosystem: Host-associated > Plants > Roots > Rhizosphere > Soil | place: USA... | reverse complement strand
CCTACGTCGGCAAGGACATCGCGTATCAGTTCTGGAAGCTCGGGCTGCTCGGCCGTGATTTCCAGTACCGCGTTTTCGTGGAACGCCCCCATGGTCCGCTGTGGGCAACGTGCAGCGAGAATGGTCTCTCGAGTCATCCAAGCTACGGCGGAGCGGCGTACGTCTACAACGTCATCGACGTCCGACAGTCGTATCTTCAGAAGTTGCTCAAGCAGGCGCTGATCGCTGTTGGACATCCGGAGGGCGCCGAACGCTCCCATCACTTCTCGTATGAGATGGTGGCGCTCTCGCACGCGACGGCGCGCGAGCTCGGGTTCGCACCCGCGCCCGATTCCGAGGAAGCGAGGCGGCCGTTCGTCGAGGTCTCGGGGCGCAAAGGTCTCGGCGTCAAGGCCGACGACCTGCTGGACATGGTGATCCGGAAGGCGCGTGATGAAGTGGCGAAACGCAACCCGGAGCTGCCGGAGGACGAAGCCGCTCGCATCGCCGGCTTGATTGGCGTCGCGGCGGTTCGTTACTTCCTGATCAAGTTCTCACGTGGCAAGGTCATCGCCTTCGATCTGGAAGAGGCGATCAGCTTCCAGGGCGAGACCGGTCCGTACATCCAGTACGCGCTCGTCCGTATCAACAACATCTTCCGGAAGCTCCAGGAACGTGATGGCCTCGATGAGGCAGCCATCGTCACATCGTTGGATCAACGTCCGGCCGGCGAGCTCACGGGAGATAACGGACACGAGCTCTGGTCGCTGGTGCTCGAGGCGGCTCGACTCGACGAAATCGTCGAGCAGGTCATCGCAACGCTCGAATTCTCCGTCCTGGCGAAATACGCGTTCGGGCTGGCTCAGGCGTTCAATGCTTTTTACAACCTGCACCCAAGCCGATCGTCCATCTTGAACGAGGAGCGCGATAATGTGCGCCGGTGGCGAGCCGCGGCGGTGATCTATGTTCGTAATCAGCTGATACTGGCGTTGGATCTGATGGGAATCGGAGTGCCGCAGCGAATGTAGGCGTCAAGGGTGCCATGCCGATCATTGCCATACCGCCTTGCGACAAGCTTCGTGACTACGAAGAGTCGATTCGACGAGCCGGCGCCGACGTGCGCGTGCTCGACCGCGCGATCGATCGTCCTGAAGACGTCATTCGCTCGGCCCAGGGAATTCTGCTGCCCGGTGGAGGGGACGTGATGCCCTCCATCTACGGCGAAGCCGCGCATCGTACCTACTCTGCAGCCGAGCCCGGCCGCGACGACTATGAGCTGGAGCTCGCGCGTCGAGCCGTCGAAGCCGACGTGCCACTGCTTGGCATCTGTCGCGGCATCCAGGTGTTGAACGTCGCGCGCGGTGGGTCGCTGGTGCAGGACATTCAGGACGAGATCGGTGTGACCGTGAACCACACGCAGCGCGACTCGCCGGTCACCATCGCGCATGAAGTCTGGATCTCGGAGGGCAGCCTGCTCGATCGGCTGATGCGTGAACGGCTCGAAAGCGATGCGTGCCCGGTAAACAGCCGCCACCATCAGGCACCGAAAGTACTTGGTGCGGGGCTGATTGTCAGCGCCACCGCTCCCGACGGCGTGATCGAGGCGATCGAAGATTCCAGCCGACGCTTTTGTCTCGGCGTGCAGTGGCATCCCGAAAACTTCTACCGCACGGGTGAGTTCAGGCCCATCTTCGAGGGCTTCATTCAAGCGGCAGGAGAGGTCGGCTCCAGGCTTTAGGCAGACGACCGCGTTCCGGTGAAGTTCGGAACGCGGCCGTAGGAATCGGGGTTATTTTTCGGGACGTTCGTCAGGTGCCCCGGTCCCGGACGATCCGACGAACAGCTTCCTGCCGTCCGGGAACGTGATGTCACGACCGTTGGCGCGATTGGCGCCATCCTTTGCCTGAAATCCTTCAACCAGGATCTCGGTGCCTTCCGGCAGCGAGTTCTTCGTCCATCCGCGGCGCAGCAGCGCGTTGGGAGCGCCACCCTCGACCATCCATCGCTCGACCTTGCCGGTCACGGGATCCTTGACGTCCATGTGGATCCACGAGTGCGGATTGATCCACTCCATCTTGACTACGGTGCCCCGCAGCTTGACCGGCCGCTTGGCGTCGAACTCTGCGGCAAATGAATGATGCGCGAAAGCCGGCGCAGCCATCGCGGCCACAAGCCCAACGGCAGCAACACACTTGACCAGTTTGGTGACCATCGTATCGTCTCCTGCTCGAGCGGTACGTTTCACTGCACCGCCCCTCTATCGTAAGCAGTCGGATATAATCTGTTCCTGAAGTTTCCATTAACTTCCTGACAGACTTGTCTGCACGCCTGCAACAACCAGACACTACTGTGGATTTTTCACAGCGGTCCGCGGAAAGGTCGACACGAACTCTTCCAAAACACGAGCATTTGCGAAATCTTTCGCGGCAGGTTGTGGCCTGCCTCTTGCTCACTCGCGGAGCGCAAGCTTAAGCACAATTGCAATGCTGAAAGGGATCTGATGCCTCGATCCAGCAAGTCACAACCGACCGCTCCAACGGGCCCTCGCCTCGTCAAAGCCCCATTAAAGAAACATCCAGAATCCGACGTGACGCATGCGCAGATCGCGCTGCGTGCCTATGAGCTCTTCACGCAGGAAGGGTTCACGCACGGCAACGACGTCGAACATTGGCTGAGAGCCGAGCGCGAACTCAAAACCGTCGTGCCGGTGGCGCGCCCGAAGCGTGTCGCCGCAACTCGCGCACAGACATAACGACGTGCAGCGGCGAGTCTCGAGACTCGCCGTCAACAAGGCGGGTCTGAAGACCCGCCTCTACGTCTTGTGAAACTGCTACTCGCGCGCCAGGACCGCAAGTGTTTCGACATGCGCCGTGTTGGGAAAGAGATCGATGCCACTGAGGTCTGATAGACCGTAGCCGGTATCGTGCAGGGCACGCGTGTCGCGTGCCAGCGTCGCGACATCGCATGAGATATAGACGATGCGTCGCGGTTGCAATCGCGTGATGTGGGCGATTGCCTGCTTCGAGATCCCGGTACGTGGAGGATCGACGATGACCGTCGCGTCCTCGACGTCACGCGGTCCCACCGATCCCACGTAGGTCTCAACGCTTCGTCGAACTGATGTTACGCGCTCTCCGAATGGTTCGGCGTTACGCGCGAGATCTGTACCGGCAATGAGGTCACCTTCGACGCACGTCACCGGTGTCCATCCTGCGGCCGCCAGCGACAACCCGAAGAGGCCGACACCGGCATAGAGATCGATCACCGGACCATGCGGCACCAGTTCGACAACGCGGCGGACGAGCTGCTCGACGAGGAACCGGTTGCCTTGGAAGAACGCCCGCACGTCTCGACTGAGCGAGAGGACGACTGCCGGATCGCCAGCGACTCGAATCGAGTCCGTGACGCGGGGGACGCCCGCGATCTGAACGTGTCCCGGAGCGTCGGCCCGTGCCGCGGAAAGTCCTGTCAGCCCTTCAGCAACCGCCGCATAACGCGAGGGTTCGGCACCCGCATGAAGCTCCAGGTGACAGGCGCGCTCCTGCCCGGGGATATTCTCGGCAATCTCGATTGCGGCGACATCTCGACGCGTCCTCGCATCGAGCTTGCGCGGCACGTCAGCGATCCAGTCGCAGGTTTCCGGCAGCAACTGGCCGGTTGCGGCGGCGTCACAGACCTGGTGCGAGCCCTCGAGATAAAAACCAAGCCGCTCGCCGCTCGCGTGAAGCCTGGCGCGCATACGATATCCACGCTCGGGCGACGGTGTCACGATGGGCGGCTCCGGCAGCGGAAGCCGGCCGATGCGCCTGAACGCGTCCTGGATGATCTCGCCCTTGAGTCTCAGTTGTCGCGGGTACTCGATGTGCGAGAACACGTTTCCACCGCAACGGGCCTCGCCTGCTGCCGGCCGGCGATCGATCGACGGCTCGAGAACCTCTGTCACCTCCGCAAACGCGACACCGCGCTCGGTTCGCTCGAGACGGGCCGTCACCCGTTCACCAGGAATCGCACCCGACACGAGCACAATTTGCCCGTTATGACGGGACAGCATCCTGCCGCCGGCTGCCGCTTTCTCGATGTCGAGCGTAAGGAGGGACATCAACTACCCGCACGCCGATCAATCAAAGGCAATAACCGGCAGACGATACCGCTCACGAACAAGGCGTGCCACGGCGGCACGACGCGACTCCTCGAACGCGCTGTTCGATAGACGATCCTTGAAGGGGGCCAGCTCCTCGGCCGCTTCGATACCGAGCTGCGCCAGCGTTGCGGGATCGCACTGGCGCTCGGCCGCATTCAACAGCTCGCCATCCATCGCGCTCAATCGATCGACGAGCTCGCGGCGCGCGTCCCCGCGAACCGCCCGGGCTTCCGCCCGGTGCCGATCGAGCTCCCTGATCGCGGCATCGATGGCATCGTCCAGTGAGCGATCCGTCCCCGCGCGCAACGTCGTGAGGCGTGCAATGACGCGGTCGAGATGAGCCGGCAGCGATTCATGCCTGCGTGCGGCGACTTCCGGCGCCTCGGCACCGCTCGTCGTGGTCGCCGGAGGAAATCGCTCCTCGCTGACAATGCCGACGGCCCGCCGCCATTCGTCGAACGCATCGAGAATGTCGGCCTCGCAGAACTCGATCCGGACTGGCCGGCGGCGAGGCCCTTTCGCATAGTACCGCTCGAAGTACCGGTCGATACCCTGATATGCGATCTTGATGGGCACTCCCCTGCTGGCCCATCCCAGCACTTGCTCGAACGCCGGACCGACGATCCTAACCAGGTGGCCATCGTTCTTCCGGCACAGATAGGCTTCGATCGCCCGGCAGTACTGATCGGCGGGCTCTACAACCACCGCACTTCTCCCGACCTGATCTTCTGCGTCGCGGTACCCACTTTCACGATCAGCGCGCCGTCATCGTCGATGTTCTCGGCCAGTCCGACCTGTTGTTTGCCTGCGGCTTCCCATTCGACGCGGCGGCCCAACATGGCTGCCGCGCGACCGCGCCACGCCTCTACGACCTGTCGTCCACGGCCGTTTTGCAGTTCGCGATATCGCGATGCCATTGCAGCGAGACACTCCGCGAGCACGAGCCCGCGATCGACGGGGCGACTGAGTTCTGCTTCGATCGACGTCGCGCGAGACGCGATCTCGGCCGGGTACGCCGCCGATTGGACATTGATTCCGATTCCCAGCACGACGTGCCCAACGGCGCCTTCCGCCAGGATGCCGGCGAGCTTCCGTCCACCGACGTGGATGTCGTTGGGCCATTTTACGTGCGGCGAGAGCCCCGTCGCCGACGCGATACCTTCGGCAACGGCAACACCCGCCGCGATCGTCATCAACGTTGCGACCGTCGGCGACGGCCGCAACACCATCGACACGTAGATGCCGGCGCCAGACGGTGATGCCCAGGTGCGGCCGAGTCGGCCGCGTCCGGCTGTCTGTCGATCAGCGAGGACGATGAGACCCTCTGGCGCACCTCGATCGGCCATGGCTCCGGCGACATCGTTCGTCGATCCGATTTCGGGATACCAGAGAATCTGCTGCGCGAAAATGCCGAGGCGTCCACGCGCGACGGCCAGCGCGGTCGCGAATTCTTCAGGGACGGAAACGGGGTCGGGAGTCATTTAACGAGGACACTCCATAACACTGTCCTGATCAAATGACTCCCGACCCCATTTCGATTTCGAAACTCAGGTCTGCGGCGGGAGCTGAATGAGTCAGCGCGCCGATGGACACGTAGTCGGCGCCGGTCGCGGCCAACTCGGTCATGCGCGCGAGCGTCACGCCGCCTGACACCTCGGTTCGAGCCTTGCCGCGGCACTTGCCGACCGCTTCGATGATGTCTGCCGTTGACAGGTTGTCGAGCAGCACGATGTCAGCGCCCGCATCGAGCGCGGCGTCGACCTCGCACAGGCTCTGTGCCTCGACCTCGACCGGCAGATTCTGATTCGCATTTCGCATGCGTTCCACGGCAGCCGCTACACCGCCAGCGAGACGCACATGGTTGTCCTTGATCAAGATGCCGTCGTCGAGCCCGAACCGGTGATTCGTGCCGCCACCCGCGCGCACGGCGTACTTTTCGAGGATGCGCATCAGCGGTGTCGTCTTGCGGGTGTCGAGGACGACGATGCGGTCCGCGGCCGCATCCACAAACTGACGCGTGAGCGTCGCGATCCCCGACAGCCGCTGCATGAAGTTGAGCGCCGTACGCTCGCCGATCAGCAGCGCATCAGCACGACCGGTGATCTCCGCGACGGCGGTGCCCGGTACACATAACGAGCCGTCGTGATGATGAATCGTGATCTCGATTGCGGCATCGAGCTGGCGAAACGCCTCGACGGCAACGTCGAGGCCGGCGATGACACAACGACACTTCGCCAGGAGGACGCCGTGGACGCGCCGACTCCCGTCGATTGTTCCCGTCGTCGTGATGTCACCGCGGCCGACGTCTTCGGCCAGGGCACGGCGGACCAGGTCGCGGTAGTCGTCTGCAGCGAGCGGTTCGAGCGATGGATTCACACTCGTGGTTCCGGGACCGGTTCGACGGTCGCGAACGTGAGCTGCGGATCCTCGACCTCTCCGAATCCCAGGTCCCTGATGTGCGTCGCCGCCCGGAAATCCTGCGAAGCAGGCGACAGTGACTCGAAACGCTTCGGCAGAACGGCTCGCTCGATCACCGCCTTCACCGGCCGCTTCTCGAGCGCTTTGATCCGGCGGATCTCTCCAAGCGCAGCGCGTGTCTCTTCGAACACCTGCACCGCGTTCCCATCATGACCGCCAATCGGCTCGACGACCTCCTCGGGTGTTGGCCACTTGGCGTTGTGCACCGAACCCACCTGCCACCACGACCACACCTCATCGGTTACGAATGGCAGAAACGGCGCGAACAATCGCAGGAGGGTGGACAGCGCCACGAGCATCGCGCTGTTCGCCGATGCGGCGCCTTCGGGCGTAAAGTCACCGTAGCGCCGCCCCTTCACGAGCTCGAGGTAATCGTCGCAGAACGACCAGAAGAAGCGCTCGGATTGTTCGAGCACCTTGGAGTAGTCGTACGCGTCGAACTGATCGGTCGATTCCTTCACCAGCGCCGCGAGACTGGACAGCATGCCGCGATCGAGTGGCTCGGTGATCGGTCCGCGCGGCTCCGCCTGCATCAGCGCAAACTTCGCCGCATTCAGCATCTTGATCGCGAGGCGCCGCCCGACCTTGATCTCGCCAACGTCGAAGATGCCATCGCCACCGGGGCGTACGTTTGCCGCCCAGTAGCGCACGCCGTCGGAGCCATACTCCTTGAGGAATTCCATCGGCGTGATGACGTTCCCCTTGGATTTCGACATCTTCTTGCGATCGGGATCCGTGACGAATCCAGAGATCGCGGTGTGGCTCCACGGCAGCGTGCCGTGCTCGAGCTGCGATCGAAGCACGGTCGTGAACAGCCACGTGCGAATGATGTCGTGCGCCTGCGGGCGCAGGTCCATCGGGAACACGCGCGCGAAGAGATCCGGATCGCCTAGCCAGTCCGCCGCAATCTGGGGTGTCAGCGACGATGTCGCCCAGGTGTCCATGACGTCGGGATCGCCGGCAAAGCCGCTGGGCTGATTGCGCTGAGCGGCGGAGTACCCCGGAGGCGTATCGCTCGAGGGATCCATCGGCAACTGCGATTCATCGGGGACGATCGGACGTGAGTAATCGATCTGCCCGTCCCCGTCGATCGGGTACCACACCGGGAACGGGACACCGAAGAAGCGCTGCCGGCTGATGCACCAATCGCCGGACAGTCCGTTGACCCAGTTGTCGTAGCGATGACGCATGAACTCGGGATGCCACTGCAGCTCGGAACCCCGCGCCAGCAGCTCCTCACGGAACTCCATCGTCTTGATGAACCACTGCCGGCTCGTCACGATCTCGAGGGGGCGGTCGCCCTTCTCGTAGAACTTGACCGGATGCGTAATCGGACGCGGCTCGCCAATGAGATCGCCCGAGTCTTTGAGGAGTTCGACAATGCGGGCACGCGCCTTCGACGCTGACAGATTCGCCAACTGATCGTAGGCAGCCTGAGCCCCGGCGGCATCACGCGATTCCCAGCCGGCAGCTCCCCACGTCACCGGGCGGAACGCACCATTTGGCTGAATGATCGCTCGCACCGGCAGCCTGAGCTCGCGCCACCACGTGACGTCTGTGATGTCGCCGAACGTGCAGATCATCGCGATGCCGCTGCCCTTCTCGGGATCGGCAAGCGCATGCGCTCTGACTGGAACCGGTACCTTGAACAAGGGCGTCACGACTTCGGTGCCAAACAAAGGCTGATACCTGGGATCGTCGGGATGAGCCACGAGCGCGACACACGCAGGAATCAACTCGGGTCGCGTCGTGTCGATCTCGACGAAGCTCCCTGAGTCGGGACGCGCGAAGCGGATGCGATGATAGGCTCCCGGTTGTTCGCGATCCTCCAGCTCGGCCTGCGCCACGGCTGTACGGAAATCGATGTCCCAGAGCGTCGGCGCCTCGAGCTGGTAGGCGATCCCGCGTTTCAGGAGGCGAAGAAACGCTGCTTGCGATGTCTTCTGCGCCCGCCGGTCGATCGTGGCGTAGGTACGCGACCAATCGACCGAGAGTCCCAGGTAACGCCACAGGTCCTCAAATGCCTTTTCATCTTCCGCGGTGAGCCGGTTGCACAGCTCGATGAAATTGGGACGTGAGACCGAGATCGGCTGCTTGGGCAGTTTCTCAGGCGGCTGGAAGCTCGCCTCGTACGGCAAGGAAGGATCGCACCTCACGCCGTAATAGTTCTGCACCCGCCGTTCCGTCGGGAGGCCGTTGTCGTCCCAGCCCATCGGGTAGAAGACGATCTTTCCGCGCATCCGCTGAAAGCGCGCAATGAGGTCGGTGTGCGTGTACGAAAACACATGACCGACGTGCAGCGACCCGCTGACCGTGGGAGGCGGCGTGTCGATCGAATAGATCTCCTCTCGGGTGTGATGACGATCGAAGCGGTACGTGCCGTCGGCTTCCCAGCGCGCGGCCCATTTGGCTTCGAGGCCCTCTAATGCAGGTTTCTCTGGAAGAGTAATCGGGTGCTGATCCATTGGTGATTATTGATTTCTCCAATCCCTAATCATCAACGAATCATCAATCACGAATCAAAATCCCTAAATGCGGGGCGACGGCCTGGCGGCGGCCGCCGCCTTGATTCGTGTGATTTCCTCGCGAATCAATCGTTCCGCGACTTCGGACACGATCTGCACGACGAGCTCGTTGGCCGTCTCGGGGGCGAGGCGCTCGACGACGCGGCGGGTGACTGCATCGACCAGGCCCTCGCTGATCGCGACGGGGGCCGCCGCGACCTGGACCGGTAACGGCACCGCCGGTGCCACTGATTCGCCCTGCTCCACCGCAAACAGCGCCGCGAACATGTCGGCCACGAGATTTCGACCGTCGACTGGTTCCGCCGCCTCTCTGGGTGCGGTTGCCGCACGAGGAGCCGGTGCCCGCGACAGCATCGCGTTGTACTGGCTCACTTCAACGGGCATCACGGGATCGATGGCTGGTGCATCGTCCAAAGCACCCGCGGAAACGGCAAGCAGGCTTTCGAGCGTCGGCACGGCGCGGCCGTCGAACTCATCGTCGCCCTCTGATTGAGGCGTCGTTCCATGGTGCCCCTCGGTCCCAAGCCCGGCGAACGCCGCATCGAGCCGGTCGAAGTAGTCGTCCAGCTTGGGCTCGGCCTTTCGCTGCACTGATTCAGCGATGCTCGCCTTTGCTTCCGGTACTGTCACCGCCGACTGAGTGTGCCCGACCGTCTCGCCGTTCCGGGCACGATGTTCCACGACGGCGACATCGGGGAGCGCAGCCGGCTTTCGGCGCGATATCGTCCGCGAGCTCTCGATGAGATCGCGAACCCGCGCAATCACCTGCTGCGGTTCGAACGGCTTCACGAGGACACCGTCGCTATGCACCTGCTGAGCGCGGTTCTCGTCCACCGGCTCGAAGGCACCCGCAAGCAGCAGCACTGGGATGTGAGACAGATCCGATCGTCCTTTGACGAAGGCGGCGACGTCGTAGCCGCTCCGTTTCGGCATCCCGATATCGGCAAGGACGATGTCCGGCAGCTCGATTGGAATGCGCGCGATGGCCTGCTCGCCGTCCCCGACGGATACGACCTGCACGTCCTCGCCCGAGAACGTGAGCTCGACGACGCGTTGAATGGTCACGCTGTCGTCGGCGAGCAGGAGCTTATGCGTCACGAGAGCCTCTCAAGTAGGACACGGACCTGGCGTTCTGTGCGATGAAGTCTACGATCTCCTGCATCGGCGTGCCGGGCTGAAAGATGCCCTGAATCCCGATTTCGTTCAGCTTTGGCACGTCGGCGTCGGGAATGATGCCTCCGACGACAACGAGGACGTCGTTCATCCGCTTTTCGCGCAGTAATTCGACGACCCTCGGGCAGATGTGCATATGGGCGCCCGACAGAATGGACAGCCCGATCACAGCGGCATCCTCCTGCAAAGCGGCGGAGACAATCTGCTCGGGCGTCTGGCGAAGACCTGTGTAGATCACTTCCATCCCGGCATCGCGAAGCGCCCGGGCAATCACCTTGGCGCCGCGATCATGCCCATCAAGGCCCGGCTTGGCAATGACCACACGGATTTTCTGACTCATATTCGTCCACGGGACGTAGGGCGGGCCTTGCTGTCCAGACCCGCCATGTCCGCCGGGTCCCTAGAACAGGACCCGGCCTACCAGCGATCTCAAGTCTCAGATTATCGGATCCTCGACGTACTCTCCCCAGACCTCGCGCAGTCCATCGCACATCTCCCCGACTGTCGCGTGCGCCCGAACGGCCTCGATCAGCAGCGGCATGAGATTGGTCTCCTCCTCTTTCGCGCCGATCTGGAGGCGTTCGATCGCCGCGTCGACTCGCACGCGATCGCGCCGGCGGCGGGTCTCGGCCAGACGCGCCAACTGCCGTTCGCCAGCGATCTCGTCGATGTAGAGCGTTCCGATCTCCTCGCGCTGCGCGCTGACGAATTCATTGACGCCGACGATCACCTGCTCCTTTGACTCGACTGCCCGCTGCGACTGATAGGCGCTCTCGGCGATTTCTTTCTGCGGATATCCGCGCTCGATCGCGGGGATCATCCCACCCATCCGGTCGATCGTGTCGATATACGCCATGGCTTCGTCTTCGATGCCACTCGTGAGTTTCTCGAGGAAGTACGAGCCACCCAGCGGGTCGACGACGTCGACGACGCCGGTCTCGTGCGCGATGATCTGCTGCGTGCGAAGCGCGAGCGTGGCGGCCGCTTCTGTCGGCAGCGCGAGCGCCTCGTCGAGCGCGTTGGTGTGCAGAGACTGCGTGCCACCCAACACTGCCGCCAGCGCCTGCAGGGCGGTCCGCACGACGTTGTTGTACGGCTGTTGCGCCGTCAACGACACGCCGGCGGTCTGCGCATGGAAGCGCAGTTGCCACGAGCGGGGACTCTTCGCCTTGAATCGTTCGCGCATCACGCGCGCCCAGATGCGCCGCGCCGCGCGAAACTTGGCGATCTCCTCGAAGAAATCGCTGTGAGAGTTGAAAAAGAAGGAGATGCGAGGCGCAAAGGTATCGACGTCGAGCCCGGCATCAATCGCATGATCGACGTACTCGATGCCGTTGCGCAAGGTGAACGCGAGCTCCTGCGCCGCCGTCGCGCCGGCTTCGCGGATGTGATAGCCGCTGACGGAGATGGTATTCCAGCGCGGCACTTGCGCGGCGCAGAACGCAAAGACATCCGTCACGAGACGCATCGACGGGCGCGGCGGATAGATGAACTCCTTCTGAGCGATGAACTCCTTGAGGATGTCGTTCTGAATCGTGCCCGAGAGCTTGGCCCAATCCGTCCCACGTTGCTCCGCCACGACGAGGTACATCGCCAGCAGCATCGGCGCCGGGGAGTTGATGGTCATCGATGTCGTCACGGCACCGAGGTCGATGCCGTCGAACAACGCCTCCATGTCGGCAAGCGACGTGACGTTGACGCCGCACTTCCCAACCTCGCCGCGTGACAGCTCGTGATCCGGATCCCGTCCCATCAGCGTCGGAAGATCGAACGCGACGCTCAGCCCGGTACCGCCCGCGGCGAGCAGGCGCCGATAACGCTGATTGGTCTCTTCCGGCGTCCCGAAGCCGGCAAACTGACGCATCGTCCAGAGCTTGCCGCGATAGCCGGTCGCGTGAATGCCACGGGTATACGGAAATTCTCCGGGGTCGCCGAGGTCCCGCGCGTAATCGAGCGAGGCAATGCTTTCGGGCGTGTAGAGAACGTCGCGCTCCACGGACTGATTATATCGTTCGGGTTTTCGCGGCCCTCGGCTCAATCGCAGGCTGGGTCCTGCCCTTTGGACCCGGCGCTGAAGGCGGGTCTTCAAAGCAAGACCCCAAAGCAAGACCCGCCCTACGCCGCACAGGGACTAGAATCCACCCATGAACGAGACCGGCCCCATTTTCGGTGCGATGCTGAGGGAATTCGATCGCGCGGCCCGCATCCTGAAGCTCGACCCCGGAATCTGGCGCATCCTGACCTATCCCAAGCGGCAGATTGTCGTTTCGTGCCCGGTGCTGATGGATAACGGCGAGATCGAGGTCTTCAGAGGCTACCGCGTCCAATACAACATCACGCTCGGGCCTGCGAAAGGTGGGATCCGCTATCACCCCGACGTCTCGCTCGATGAGGTGACGGCGCTGGCGGCGTGGATGACGTGGAAGTGCGCGGTCGCGCACGTACCCTTTGGCGGCGGCAAGGGCGGCATCGTCTGCGATCCCACCCGCATGTCGGCACGTGAGCTCGAGGCCCTCACTCGTCGCTACGTTGCTGAGATCGTCGACGCGATCGGCCCGGAGAAGGATGTTCCGGCGCCCGACGTCAACACCAATGATCAAGTGATGGCCTGGGTGATGGACACCTACAGCATGCACGTCGGCCACACGGAGACGGCGGTCGTCACAGGCAAGCCGATCGAGATGGGCGGTTCACTCGGACGGCGGGAGGCCACCGGCCGGGGCGTGATGATCGTCACGCGCGAAGCGGCCAAACACCTCGGGTTGAGCATCAAGGGTGCAACCGTCGCGGTGCAAGGATTCGGCAACGTGGGATCGGTGTCCGCCGAGCTGCTGGCCGGAATCGGCGCAAAGATCGTTGCGGTGACCGACTGGAAGGGCGGCGTGATCAATCAGTCCGGGCTCGACGTCGCCAAGCTGCTCGAATACGCCGCGCAGCACAAGACGGTCGAGGGCTTCCCTGGCGGCGACTCGGTCGATAACGAGAGCCTGTGGGGTCTCGATGTTGACGTGTTGATTCCGGCGGCGCTGGAAAACCAGATCACGATGGAGAATGCGCCGAACATCAAGGCCAGGATTCTGACTGAGGGCGCTAACGGCCCCACGACGCCCGACGCTCACAATCATCTCCACGAGCGGGGCGTGTTCGTAATCCCGGACATCCTCGCCAACTCCGGCGGTGTCACCACGTCGTACTTCGAATGGGTCCAGGATCGCCACGGTTATTTCTGGGAGCTCGACGAGGTCAACATGCGCCTCGAGAAGAAGATGGTCGAGGCCTTCGACGACGTCCTTGAGACGTCGTTGAAGTACAAAGTGGATCTACGTACCGCGGCTTATATCGTCGCGATCAATCGGGTCGGGATGGTTACCAAAATGAGAGGAATGTACGCATAGGTCAAAAGTCAACGGTCAAAAGTCAGGTCAAAGGTCTCAGGTCCTAGGTACTAGGTGCTAGGTGCCAGATACTCCTCATGAGGTACTAGGTGCTAAGTCCTAGATGCTGGCGCGGGTGCAAGGTTACAAGACGGCCGCTAGCCAATTCGGATGTCTCGCTTGAAGACCATCAGCACAAGCACGATGTCTAGGATGCCAAGCACCGGGGCCACAAGGTAACTGCCGCTCGGTGGAAGGCGTGGCAGCCCGATCCAAGCCGCGACTCCCAGGACCGCAAACGCGGCGATCCACTTCGGTCTCAGTTCGTCGCTGATGTATCCCAGAATCAAAAGCGTGGGAAAGGCAATTCCTGCGATCCACTGTCCAAGCTGTGGTGAGCCCACTTCGACTTGACCCTCACGTTCACCTTGAACCTGGCACGTCGTACTTTGCGCTTTGTACTTTGCGCTTTGTACTTTGCGCTTTGTACTTTGCACGTTGGACCTTGAACCCTTGACCTGACTTTTGACCTTTGACCTTTGACTTTTGACCTACGAAGTCACTCTGAAAGGTATCAGGGTCTTACTCTCCCCCGCCGCCGACTTCGCGGTGACCTCGACGAGGTATTCGCCCGCCGCGACCGTCGCCAGGCTCAGTGTGATTTCGTGTGTGGTGCCAGGCACCGTGGACACGGTGACGGGCACGTCGGACATCTTCGTCCCACCCCGATTGAGCAGCACCGCCGTCGCCTCGGGGCGCTCGGTTCCGGGGCCGTACGCGCTGAAGCGAATCAACACTCGCTCCGTTCGAGAAAACTCGCGGCCCGCGGCAGGCACCGCGTTGGCGTCGGAGGTGATCGTCCGCAACTCCGGCAGCGTGCGCGCGCGATACAGGCGCGGAGTGCTCATTGCGACCTGTGGGGACGTGAAGTCCGGGACATCGATGTCGCGAATCTCCGAATCGAGCGTCCCGCCGGTGGCACCTTCGACAGTAATTCTCAACTCGACCTTGCCAGGCGGCGCGTCGAATGTCAGTCGCTGAGGCGCCGGCGCCGCGGCCTGTACCGTTGCGCCCGCCGCTCCAAGCGATCCCGTTGTCGGCGCCGGAACGACCGGACGCTCGGGCGCACGTCCGCGGAATACGACGTTGCCTGCGCCAGTCGCCGCAAGCAGCGAAACGCGGCCGGCGGGTTCGCGCCGATCGCCTGGCGGGAACGTCAACGGCTCCCACACGAGCGTGACACGCGTGTTCCCACCTTCACCGCGTTCGGTGCCCAGCCATGTACGCACGTACTTACCTGCCTGGACCGGTGTCGCGATCGACGCCAGCGCGGTCTGCACCGGTTTGGCCACCTCCGGCGTCGGCGTCGACGCCTTAACCGCGTCGTCAGGAGTAATAGCCCAGAACCCTCGTCGCGCCCGGACGTTGAGGTCACGACGCTTCACGCTTACCTTGATCTGGTGGAACTTGCCGTCGTTGGCCGCCGAGCTGTTGTAGCCAAGCAGGTAGTAGTAACTCGCATCGCGAACGACCGCCGTGAGCCCCTGCTCGAGCGTGTTCCGATTGACGATCGCCTTGCCGTCGGTCTCTTCCGAGAGCGAACGCAGCGTGTCCTGCGTCATACGGAGCGCGCGCGAGTCGGTGGCGAAGCTTGGCGGCGGACCACTCGGCAAGTCGTCGAACCCGTACTCGAACGGCGCGAGTCCCCTGGGATCGAGAGAATAGAAGGACGTGTTGTTCCGGTTAGCCAGGTCGGTCACTTCTCGCATACGCATGTAGACGTCGCTTTGACCGAACCACTCCGCTGTGATCTCCCGGTTGCTGTCCTGTTGGCCTGCCGCGACCGCCGACTGGATCGGATCTGCGGGAGCCGACGCATCCTGCCGCCGCATCTGTGGTGGCAGCATCGCCGTAAAGCCTTCGCTGACGAAGATGACCGACTTCCGTCCCTCACGAAGCGAGCCCAGGCGGACCGACAGTCCTCGCAGGGCACCCATGACGACGTCATTGCGGATCTTCTCGACTTGATCGGTTGAATAGCGAGCGTAGTTCTGCTCGAACTGGTTCACCGGCGTGTAGTCGAACTTGCGCCCGACAAAGTTGTTGATCGCACCCATCACGAGGTTATGGTTGCGGGTGAACGAGAGATCCGAGACGGGCGACAGCGGATACATGATCGCGACGATGTCGTTCGGGCGCAGCTGATTCTGGACGAACCGCGTCAGCGGATCGCGGACCGTCATCGAATTCGCGCGCCGCACGTGGTAATCGTCGAAGAAGAAGACGAAGATGCGAACATCCTCGCGATTGGCGATCAGCTCCTCGTCATTACGCGTCCGTATCTCCGACGGCGGAGGCGCGCCAGGCCTCGGGTTCCCGTCAACCTTCACGAGTTGGAACTGCTCGACCGAAACGGGCTTGCCGTCCTCGAGGACTTCGAAGTCAGCTTGCGTGAGAGTCGTAACCGGCTGTTCCTTCTTGTCGTCGACGATCACATCAACGCGTACGAAGTTGATGCCGCCACGAAATACGGGAGGCTGCTGCGGCTGATCCTGCGCCTGACCTTGGGGATTCTGGTTCTGCCCCTGATCTCGAGGCGCCGCCTGAGGCTCCTGATTTGCGGGCCGGTTCGCGTCCTGCTGGGCGGATCCTGACTGGACAGCCGTGCACAGCAGGACGAGGCACAAAAGGGACGCCGGAATCGTGCGAGGCCTGAGCATAAGCGCCACCTGTCTCGGATCTTAGCACCGCTATCCGGTTCAACTTCAATCGCTACTCTGCCCTCAACGCCACGGTCGGGTTGCCGCGCAGCGCGCGGCGGGCTGGTAGGTATGACGCAATCGCCGTCGCCGCAGCCAGCATAAACGGAGCCACAGTGAATACCAGCGGATCGATAGCGCGAACGTCGTACAGCATCCCCGTCTGCCGCAGCACCTGGATCAGACCGACAGCGAACACGGCGCCGGCGATCAAGCCGGTTGCCGCATTCCAGGCTCCTTCTTTGAGGAGCTGCCCGATGACGCCCGCCCGAGTCGCCCCTAGCGCGATTCGGATACCGATTTCCCGCTTGCGCTGTGTCACCAGATACGCGCGAAGACCGTAGACGCCCGCGGTCGCCAGCTGTGCCGCAATGATGCCGAACGCGACGAAGAGCCGTGCGATGAACGTGACGCCCCACAAAGACGGCGTGGCGTCCCGGTGGGCGGTCATGGTCTTGAGGGAGAGAACCGGTAAGCGCGAGTCGACGCTCTGTATCGCGGCCTTGACGGGTTCGAGCATGGTCGCTTCCGCCCCGGCGTCCGTTTTGACGTGCAACGTCATCTCACCGCCGAAATGACGGCCGAATGGTACGTAGACATGGGCGTCTGGCGGCTGCAGTACATCGTCTCGCACGCGAGCGACCACGCCGACGATGCGTACGAGCTCGTCGGCTTGATCGCGAGCCGACAGCCGCACAGATTGACCGATTGGATTCTCTCCGGCAAACAACCGCTGCGCCAGGATCTGATCGATGATCGCTATCGGCTCGGCGGCTGCATCTTGTTCCTCGGCGGTTGTGAATTCACGCCCTGAAATCACACGCAGCCCGAGCGTCCGGAAGTAATCGGAGCCAATCACGACAAACGTCGACGAGGTCCGCACGCCGCCGTGAGTGACCTGCCTGCCGAACTGCGATAGCCCGAAGGGCACCATCGACGCGACGCTGGCCGAGTCGACGTTTCTCAGCGTGCGCAGCCGATCCAAGATAGCTGCGTACGTCGCACGAGCCCGGGCCTCATCCAGTCCAGCCATCCTCGTATCGATTTCGGCGATCAAACCTCCTTCGAGCGGAAAACCGGGATCTGCCGATGCCGCCATGACGCTCGCGCGAAGAAAGACGCCAGCCGAAATCAGCAACGCGACGGATAGCGCAACCTGGGCGCTCACGAGGACACCCGGCACACTGACTCGTCTCGGTCGAGTGGCTCCGACCGGCGCCGCCAACTTCAATGTCGTCGAGAGGTTCGTCTTCGACAACCGCCATGCCGGACCGAGGGCGAAGACCAACGCGCTGAGAATCGACGCCAGAGCAACCGCCGCGATCGCACGGCCATCAGGCGAGACATCGATGAAAATCCGCATCGGCAACACTTCTGTCAACGCGACCATCACTCGGCTTGCAGCCCACCATGCCGCCAGCAGCGCGGCTAGTCCACCCATCGTCGAGAGCAACAAGCCCTCGATGAGCAACTGACGCACGATCCGGGCGCGACCTCCTCCGACAGCCAGACGGATTGCGATCTCCTGCTGACGGGACGCGCCGCGCGCCATCAGGATGTTCGCTAGATTGAGGCATGCGACCAGCAGCACCAGGCCGGCAACCGACATCAACACGGCAGCGCCTGCGGCAGGACCCGCGTCGCTGCGTGGCTGTGGGCCCATGGCTACACGCGATCTCGCGTGCACGACGAGCCGCTGATTGCCGTTGTACTGCGGGTAGGCAGCTTCGAGCGACGCGGCGATCGCAGCCAGACGCGACTCGGCCGCCGCAGCCGATGTTCCCCGCTTCAGTGTTCCGGCCAGAAGAAGCGTCTGGGCCGACCGGTCGTTCACGACGCGATTGGATGGTCCGATGTTCTGCCCGTCGGTCAAGAGCGAGGCGGCCCCGAGTGGCAACCACAGATCGGGAGCGATCACCGGCATCGTGCCGTTGAACCCCTGCGGAGCGACGCCGACAATCGTGAACGGACGTCCACTGATCGTAATGGACTGACCGATGATGCTCGGGATGAACCCGTGCTGGCGCCAGAACGGATAGCTGACCACGACGACCGCCGACGCGCTCTCCGGCCGTTCCTCTTCGGTCGTGAACGCGCGACCGACGGACATCTCCACTCCCAGCGTCGAAAAGTAATTGGAGGAGACGAGCCCCGCCATCACACGACGAGTCAGTTCGTTTTCCGTGAGACCGGGACGCGCAGCTGATTCGGCGAGGAGATCGTTGAACACGTCATTCTGACTCTTGATGTCCAGATACTCCGGATAGGAGAAGGGGCGAAAACGATCGGGCCGCGTGCGATCTCCCGAGTACAGGCCGACGAAGTCGCCGCCCAGATGGCCACCGTTGAGCGGCCGCAGCAGAACCGCATTCACCAGGCTGAACATGGCGCTGTTGGCGCCAATGCCGAGAGCGAGGATCAGCACTGCAGCCGCGGTAAAGCCGGGCGCCTTGCGCAGCATCCGAACGGCGATGCGGATGTCCTGGACGAACGACTCCAGCGAAGGCAACGTGCCACGATCGTGATACGCCTGCCTGACCGACTGGGCGCCGCCGAGCGCGATCAGCGCCTGCCGCCTCGCTGCCTCGGGAGACATGCCGCGGCGGACGTTGTCGTCGATATGCAGGTCCAGGTGACTTTGCAGTTCGGCGTCGAACTGCTCGGCGCGCGCGGCCGCCGTGAAGAACCCGAGGAGCCGGAGCCACCACGCTCGAAGCGATCTCATGACACCTCACCCGGCCTGAAGAACTGGGCCACAATCTCCGTCGTCTGGTCCCACTCGCGCGCCGCCTGGTCGAGGCGCTTGCGTCCCGCGCGCGTCAGCTTGTAGTAACGCGCCTTGCGGTTCGCCTCGGACACACCCCACTCCCCGGCGACGTAGCCCTCCTGCTCCAGCTTGAGCAGCGCCGGATAGAGTGTGCCGTAGTTCACCGAGAGCCGATCGCCGCTCGTCTGTTCGATCCGGCGTGCGATGCCATAGCCATGCATCTCGCCCAGCGTTTCGAGCGTCTTGAGGATCATCAGCGCCAGAGTGCCCTGCCAGACATCACTCGGTTTCCTGCCCACTGCGCCCTCCTATTGGAATGCCATACAGTGACACAAGGTCATATGGGGATGCAATACAAGACCTCCTGTCAACTCCCAACTACCAATTCCCAACTTCCAAGACGCGCGACGCTCGATTCGCAATCGGTTTTGGAGATCGAGGATTTGGGAGTTGGGAGTTGGAAGTTGGGTGTTTTAACGAATGGAGAGTTAGAGTGTTGCGGTGACCCAGCCTGCTTTGACCACGCTCAGCGACGATGAAGTGCTGTTTCGCGACAGCGTGTACGAGTTCGCCGATCGCGACATCCGTCCTCTCGTTCGCCAGATGGACGACGCGGCGAAGATACCGAGAGACCTGATCGATCGCCTGTTCGATCTCGGAGTGATGGGGATCGAGATCCCCGACGATCTCGGTGGCGGTGGTGGAAGCTTCTTCCATTCCGTGCTTGCTGTCGAAGCCTTGTCGCGCGTCGATCCGTCGATCGGGGTGCTCGTCGACGTCCACAACACGCTGGTCATCAACGCGCTGCTGCGCTGGGGCACG
>Ga0075433_10001012_pt1 | contig 20022 bp, 19 predicted proteins | sample RhiMethybrSRZTD2_FD_75299 | JGI IMG/M metagenome (GOLD analysis project Ga0075433, IMG submission 75299) | Populus rhizosphere microbial communities from Tennessee, USA - Rhizosphere MetaG P. TD hybrid SRZTD2 | ecosystem: Host-associated > Plants > Roots > Rhizosphere > Soil | place: USA... | reverse complement strand
AAGTCGCCCATACCTCGGGGAGCCGAATTGCATGCAATAGTTGAAGGGATTAGCCCTACTAGGAAGCACTATTACTTTTGCTGGACCGAACTGTTTAGATTTGGAAAATTGAAATGAGATGCTAATGATAAAGTAAGTAAGATTTATGAACCCTAAATTGCACACTTAAAATGAGATTATGTTATCTTTATGTAGCCATTTACTTTAAATATTCCTACAAACATTTTTTAAGTACTTTTATGACTAAGTCCACACGACGCAATTCGGCTTTTAGAATTATGCTTGTTGATGATGAGAAGGATATTCTATCCACTGTAAAGAGAGGTCTGGAGTCAAATAACACCTTTAAAGTCGATACCTTCCCTAGTGGTGAAGCTGCCTTACAGGCTTTTGAAAACCATCCTGAAAACTATTACGATCTTGTCATAACAGATATCAGAATGCCAAAAATGAATGGCTTTGAACTATATCGCAGTATCAAAGAAAAGAATCCATCAATGAAAATCGCATTTATAACAGCGTTTGAAATAAACAAAGAAGAATTCAACAAAGTAATGCCTTCAGTTAATGTTATAGATTTTATAAGTAAACCAGTTAGTATATCAAATTTAATAACAAAATTGAAGACTATGTTAACAAGCTATCCGCAAAGCCCAGCCAGTCTAGAGTTGTAATCCAAAAGATGAGATGCCTATCTACCGTCCAAACCAGCTAGGCACTTTAGAACTCACCGGTCCATGTCCATTTATGGGGTTTGTTGCTTCGGTAATATTGAGGATTTTGGAACGCTTTGCTAGTGTAAAGGCTACGGTACGTGAGTAAGTCGATTGAGATTATCTTCGAATAGGGTAGGCTTGATAAGAAGCTGCATGTTATGAGTACCAACTTTCATTAGTTAAAATATAATTCCTCGATAAATATCAACCTGTTAATCCGGGCCCACGATAGGCAATGCTTTGCTGGATGGTAGGTCTAGGTCATTTTCTTCTTTCTCTTTTTGGGTTACTTTTTCAAATTCAATGGTTATCTCTACTGGAACATTGAATTTCAAACTCAACTCATTTGCAAGATTCCCAATAGATCTTGGGTCTGCAAATTCCTGGGAGCCTTGCAAAAAGGTCCTCGTTTGTCTATGAAGAACTCTTCCGCCAAATTTTGACCGGAGGAAATCTGCTAGATCTAGAACAGTTTTTTGTGGAATTTCGTTGTAATAAAAACATATGCCATGAACAGGCTCTTTATCAAAGGGTGTGCCATACTTAAACCAGAAGACACCAAAGTGTTGATATTCACCCACCATGCATTTGATATCCCAGTGATTAACCTTTTCAGCAGGATAGTTTGCCGCTAAAACATCGGTAATGCCTAATCGCCAGTATCTTAACCGCATATCTACAAAATGTAATTTCGCAGCTTTATAATAATATATATGCCAGACGGCATTATTTCGTATCAGGTATTGCATAATGGTAAAGTTTGAGGAGGCTAGAGAAAAAACATGAGGAATGATCGGTATCAACTTGTCATTTGTTTTGTCTCAACGATGATCCCCCTCTCATACAACCAAATTACAAACTGTGGATTTGTTTTATTTACTACTGTTATAACATATTACAATAATACCAATAGTAATATTAATACATGCTTTAGATAATGATTTATCGTCCTATGACCAACTGTAATATTACTAATAACAGCTATATGCGATCCCAAGAAAGGATGGAGTTGTTGGCAGAAATGGAAAAACAGTTTGACGATCATAATGCATCATATTTCGAGAATCTACTACATCATCATGACAACGTAATTAGGACCCGCTCTGTATGTATTTTGGCGGATTTAGCTAGTGAAGATGCAGTTGAACCTATTGGCCAAGTGCTTATAAACGATACTGATGCATTGGTTAGACACGAGGCAGCTTTTTCACTTGGTCAGCTTGGTTTCACTAGTGCAGTAAATACTCTTTCCAAGGCTATAATATCGGATCCGAGTTTCTTTGTTCGACACGAAGCAGCAGTTGCTTTGGGAGTAATAGGTTCAGAAAAAGCTAGAGCAATTCTCAAAGAAGCATTGAATGATGAGAGTGAAGAAGTCTCGAAATCTGCAATTATTGCACTCGCAAACCTTGACTATATCTCTACAATGAAAAGAAACAATGAATTCACAAGGATGACTGGTGGATAGTACGAATAATACATAAAACATAAATGAGATTTATCAATGATTTTTGAATTTTCAGTTTCGGCATTATTATCACTATCACTAGGTTATCACTACTCATATGAAACACACTGCGTCCATGCCCCTTCGTGAATTATTTAGAAGAGAAACAGTAACTCGGCGAGGTCATCACGACATTGTAGCTCTCCACTAAGAAGGATAATGCAGTTCTCGAACCATTTTTGATGTTGATGGTTCTGCTCCGCCACGTCTCATAAAACTCAATGCCTTCATTTGATTCATTGTACCCATACTCTTCATATGTAGCATTGATAACTGCATTTGAGCCTTTGTAATCTAGTCAGATGCCTCTTTAGTGGTTCCATTCATTAATGCATTTCTGGCAGCATTGAGGTGTAATCTAGTCGAATCCATCATAATAGATGTCATAGTAGTGCTATTACTAGTGGTCTGTTACGCCCATACAGGGTAAAATGCAATGCTATTCATTGTTGATGCTTCGATTGTTACCACTAAACAATAACAATTACTGCTACTATTATCTTTTTTAACACATGGCTTTGGCAAGACTCTGCTATATAAGAACCCAAATCGTATGCTATTAAAATTTGAAAATATTATTGTTCAGATGATGTCTTCACATTCCTAAATGCGGGAGGTGTGCAAAAGGCGGCTTTATTTTACTATAATGGCATTAGATCCGATGTGCTTCATATACTTAGTAAATAACAGTAATTGCCAGGATTTATATTTGACATTTCGAATGAGTGAAATATAATTTTTAATCATGGGCACAGCCTTCTAATACATGCTTGTGTTGGCCCGAGCCACTTCATTTTGAGCTTGACTATTTTTCCACTTTGCAGCAGGATAAGATCATCTCTTAATCTATCTTTTGCTTCGTCTGTTCTAACAAATGATGGTTTATCAGGCTTGTACTCAATGATTCATTTGAAACCCTGCCCAAATTTTCTTCGTTCTTTTGCCTCCTTGCCACAATATTTGCTCCGTTATATTCTTCAGGCAACAGGCCTTGCTGATAATGCAAGTATGATCTGGAATTGCTATTTATAATTGTAATTTCTGTATTAGGGGTGTAATTTCTTCATCAATAATGTGAACTCAATTACTAGCACTGATTTCATAATCTTTTTTACTGATTGTAAAAATGAGTTAGTCAGTCAGTCTAGGTGATTACTTCATTAATTCTCCCTTTTTTATTTGCAATTTTTAGCTCGCGCGCTATTCTTCTACCCATGCTCATGGGTTCAGCAAAAATCAAATCTGAGTAAGGCGAGCCTTCGACATAGAGATTTGTTCCGGCAACAATCCTTGCTGAAAACTCGAAAGTGGTAAATTTCCCCTCTCGATCATATACGCCTTCAAGGCAAAAAGGACCCGTCATACCTGGTGGTATGAGGCGCTTTGCAGCGGCTACAAATTTCTCCCCCATTGCATAGACTTCCGCCAGTAAAGATTCCCGTAAAACTAGTGGAATGTTGCCAACTACATTATACGACGGTTCCAAATCTAAACCTAGCTGTTGTTTAGAAGGAATTCTACCTAAACCATCAATATCGGATTCATATCTTCGGTCTACTCCCATTAGTTCAATCTCGTTGGTAAGAGGAGAATAAAAATACTGTAAATAGGCTGGTACACCCGTTACATATTCCTGGATATATAACTCATCCTCGCTATTTATCACGTTGCGTTCAATCAATTTTTCTGCACCTTCTTCGAAGGTTTTCTTGTTCCAGACGAGAAAATATCCACGTCCGCCGGCCGCCCCATGCAATTTGACAATGCATAACTTCTCAATCTCATTTTTCGATTTGACAGATTTTGGAGTCTTCAATTTGGATTCTTCCATGAGTTTCTGTTTCAACATTCTGTCAGATTCCCACCGCAATATCCATTTATTTCCGAAGAACGGGCTAGCAATGCTTTCAATCTGCTCAGTACTCATATAAGCAACCAAGGTGCCAATGGGGATAATAATGGAATTTGTTTGTTCGAGACGCTTTTGACAAAAATGCTCTAAAATTTCACTAAATTTGTCCACTACAATCATATCGTCGATAAAATTAAATCTTTTGTAAAGACCAAGTCGCGATTTCTCACAAACTAGTAATGTTCGGAAACCTTCATCTTTTGCTCCCTTTAGCACCTGTAGTGAGCAGTGTGATCCAAGAGTGGCAATTGTATACCTTTTCTTATTTATTGATTTTTCTGCCAAGATGACATCTATCTATTCTATGGGATTAAAATACTAATGAGCTAATCTATAAATAGCACAGATAATAGAAAAAAATAGAATTGATCACGTTTCCCCTATGATTTATTGTAAACTACATCCACTTGTTACGGCAGAAATCGCATAAGCAGTCTGTGGCAACCCCTGCAAACCAGGCGTTACAATAGCATCAGTATGGTCCTAAACGACCAATATTCGTAGCGGATACTGGTTATCTACAGAAGACCATATACGCAATCATATAGTTCTAAAGCCAATGATGAATTTTTAAAAAGTCATCTAGTGGCTCTTTTTTAAGCAGTTTAATCAAAGCCAATGCTTGAGGAACTGAAAGAATGAGTTTCTCAAAGTGGTTGTCCATAGATATTCTAGGACAGGCAACTTGGATAAATGCATCTATTCCTTTGAAGTTTTGGAGGCGGTCGTTCGTAATATCCGTCAATGCAATTAACTGTGTCTTCTTTCCTAACTGTTCAAACGATTTTTTCAATTCGAGTGCCCTTATTTGTGCAAACTGTCCTTCCTTCAAGCCGATTATAACTCCTATCCTTTCTGCATCTAAAGCATTATAGATAGATAAAATTGATTTTTTCTTAAGATCTTGTGCATATTCATCAATACTAGAATATTCCCTGAAATACGGATCTAGCATATATGTTGGTCTTCCAGTAGATAGTGCGACACTTACACAATGAAACCTGCTTTGACCAAGGAAAACATATGCATCGACCTGCTTCTGAACGTCGTAGGCTGGATAGAATTCACAACCGAAAATTTGTGCATCATTCAACTGTCCCTTGCCTCTGCCGATAATTACATCATAGCCATATTCTTCAAAAATCGTTTTTACACAATCAATTTGATGAAGATGCTGACTGTCAGTTAGCAATGATATTGATTTGTAGTTTTGCTCCTTAAGGCCGAAGGCACACTTTCTTGCCACTATGTCAAAACTAGTATCATCATAGGCATTAATCATTACAACTTTTTCGCCAAAAGTCTCCATTGCGACTGTATGACCAATATTAAACAAAATTTCTGCGCCGAGGATGTCTGCTGCATGTGTATTCAAGTCACATGACCCCCAACATGCATCACCGATAAGATATGCAGGAATGTCGAACTTTTCTGTAATACTGTTTACAGTATTTTGGATTTTTGGGAATAGGGCTTCAGGGCCATTGAGCGCTACAGACCGAGGCTTTCTTTTAATAATTGTTTCAAAAATTCTTTTTTCATCTATAATTATCATATTTTAGTACACCTTTGCCAAGTTGTCCGCCCGAGCAGGCCTGGGGTGGCGGTTCTGTCATATGAATCACAGTTGTATCGATATTATTATTATCATCATCTTCTATACAGCACCTGCCAAATAAATTTATAGACCCGACTTGAATACAATCAGTTCTCCGAATGTATCTATAGAAATTAAGTAACACCCTATAAGTAAGCCTTCCTCTCAATGCAATATAGTCATAGTGCAATAAGGCAGCAAGTGTAGTGAACTGGAAAACTAGATTGACTTGCAGCATGATATTCTCTCTTCTAGCAGGAATAAATTTAATTTAAATCATGCGAATTACAGCGAGTTGGCTATAGCTGCCACTTGTATAGAATCATCTAGTAATGTAATAAGAAAAACACCTTACAGCGCTACTATTCTCTTCCATCTTTTCATAAAACACTATTTTTGTTGGCAAAGGCTCAATTTATATAAAATATTATAATTTGGGACAAATCCTGGTAAATCAACGCAGAATATTAATCGAATACGAATTACTACGAATTTCAGGATCTATTCGAACATCACCATTTCGATAGATGACAGTTATTTTTTCACTACTTGGCTCAACAACAATCTTGAACCTTTGTCTTCCCTTTGAAGTATGAATACTGTGCTCAAAAGTGATTGGTAAGGAGTTATTTCTTAAAGACTCAGGAATCTGTGGTTCAAATTGGATATTATTATCAATCATATTTAACTTCATCCCAAGCATCATTTCACGAATTGTATAAACATACATTCCAACAGACCATGCTTGAAGTATGCATGAGTTAAAAGGTTCGGGGCGGTCACCTCTATAGGTTTCAGCAAACATGCCGTTTTCGAATAGGATTCGTTCTGCCATCGATCCGATGTAATAAAGTGCTTGCTCTTTTCTGCCGAATTTAATTTCACTTGCTGCGCACCAACCTGTGACAAGGGGCCACACAGCGCCATCATGATAAAGGCTTGGATGGTACTTAGGGTCCATTGAACTCAGGGTCCTGACGCCCCAGGCCGTGGTAATATCGTTTTTTTCAAGCCTCGTAAGAACGGCTTCAGCCCTTTTTCGATCCTTGATGGCATCGGTTAGTAAAAGGACAAGCGCGTTTGGTCTTACGCTTGGATCCTTCGAACCATCCCTCCGGATAGTGTCATAATAGAATATATTATCTGCATCCCAGTATTCCAAATCGATCTTATTTTGTAGCTGTTGGGCACGTCCAGTCCATCTTTCTTCATTGTAACTATCACCAGCAATCCTTGCCAAATCAACTCCAATTTTCAAACTCTCATAAAATAATGCTTGAATATCGTTTGCACTCTTCCTCCTATCTATATGATCCATCCATGTAGAATCTTGAATGGGTAGTTTTTCTGCAACGCCTGTAAATGCATGTTCAACTAATCCATCTCTATCTACATCCTTCAGAAATCCCCAATTGACTAGATCAATAATAGATTTCCATCTTTTTCGTAAATATTGTATGTCGCCAGTACCAAGCACGTATTCGCGTATAGCCCAGGGGAAAAGAAAAGTCGAGTCGGCTGATCCAAATGTAGTATTGTGAAGAAAAGCCTTTCCACTTATTATCATCGGAAGCTCCCCTTTCTTCGCAATTACAGATGTCCTTTTTGCCTGGTGTCGAAGAAAATTTTCTATGATCGCAGAAACAAAATTATAATCTCCCATAGACAAATATCCTCTCAGCGACCACCCTGTGTCTCTTGCCCAATAATTGGGAAACCTTGGAAGGCCTGCACAAATTCCTACTCCAAGTTCATCGTACTCAGCTTTCAGATATTCCATGCTTGTCTTTGCTTTTTCGAAAGCCTTTATCAGCTTCACAATAGTGGGTTCTTGCTTTGCACCTGATCCGATCTGCAGAGTTGAAGATGAAACTATTTTGAAATGATTTCCCGTATGTTCTAAAAGGTTTCTGTAGTTATCTCTGATAGTTCTATATTCACTTAGGCAGTCTTCAGAACTGCTCGAACTACCTGCAGCCACAAGAGCAATCTCTCTGCTCTTGCCTGATTCGATTTCAAGGTCGTACGATAGCTCAAGATCATTATCAAAAGAATCTGTTAACACTTTAGACGGTTTCAAATTCTTAGGTGCAATACCAATTGTTCCAAAATAGTGTGCAATATCTTTTCTTGCAGCGGTCTGAATTTGCAAGCAATTATCGGTTCTAAGGAATTTGGAAAGGTTACTTTGGGAAATTGCGGCCAGACCATAGCTTGTAATGTTCCCGTCGATGATGAAATGCACCCGAATTTTTCTGTTTTGTGATTTCTTCTTTACACTTAACTCCCTAAAATGTATATTATGTGTATTTAATATATTTAGTAGGTTAAATTCCAGCATAGTAACAAACCCCTTATTGTGAATTGGGACAAACAAGGTCCTTTTTACCTGGAGGCCTGCTACTTCGTGTCTTGTACAGAGAATTCCATTTTCATGTCTTGAAGATACAACAAAGTTCGGAAGTCTTTTACGTACTCCGTCGTCCATCGAGATTTCAACTATGATTCTGCCAAAAGCTCTCGCCGGTGGCACATATAATCCGCCATTATCATATCTTGCCCCCATCCAAGTCCAATTGGCAGAAACAGCACCATTTGATGAACACACGATATATGCCTTTTTTCCAGATAAGATTAGTGGAATCGTGAAGTTTTTGAAAATAGTATCCTCCAGGCTAATGCTAGACTGATCGTCATCAGTTAGGCTGGACGGAATAAATATTCTTTCTCTTCGATTTCCGATATAATCGATGAATGTAAATGGGATGATTATCTGCTCAAACCCTTCAAGTTTACTCAGGATGACAATCTTGTGCTTCTTTCCTTCTTCTAAAGCTCCTCTTATTACCAGAAACCTTGCACTCTGGAATGGTTTGAATGAAATAGGCCTTCCTTCAGATAATATAGCCACATTGACAATATCTTCTGAAGTTGCCACAAAAATTGACTTTTTTGAAACTGGGATTTCATCTACATATATGTCAAGAGATACAATATTTCCTCCTAAAGGAATTGGTGGATTAAGTAAAGAGAACATAAATCCTTCTTGTATGATTTCACCATTTACGATTGTTACATTTTTTAGGCTTCCCTCAATATACGAGAGCAACGTATGTGTTTTATCGACTGTCCTAACCATTCAATTACACCTTCAATCCCAATCAAACGTTATATTCTTAATTTTAAGTAAAAATAGTTTATCAATAAAGTAATCTCTCTCCCTGTTCGATTCGTCCAATATGACGTGGTATGGAGTTACAGAATATCACCTTATTTATTGGCCTCATTCCTTGTCGGTATCCTAGTTTGAAGCACATGTGTTTCCCGGTATCTAGGTTGGCAAATCATATGATAGCTGAAAGTGTTCAGCTGTTTTGACAACATGTAAATGCTTTCATGAAGTATAAGAGAATTTTAGTTCTTTGTTAGCACTTTGATAGCATGGGAAATGATTAAAGGATACATTAACAAAAAAACTCTGCTAATTGACATTTATCCGCAGTGTATCTATTGGAGACAAGATACCAGTTAGAGTAATGGGAATAATTAACGCAAGTCCAGAATCGTTTTATAAAAACTCAGTTAAAACTACTATTGAAGAAATTTCTAAAACAGCTAGAGAGATGCAACAGGATGGGGCTAACATTATAGATATTGGTGCCATGTCGACGGCGCCCTATCTTGAAACTAATATTTCAGTTGAAGAGGAGCTGAAAAGAATGAGATATGCGATAGAAGGAGTAAAGAAAGGTTGCAAATTGCCAATTTCGATTGATACTTCAAGGTCTAAAGTAGCCAAAGAATGTATCAAACATGGTGCTGATGCAATCAACGATGTTACTGGATTAAAGTATGACAAAAATATGAGCTATATAGTCTCAAAGGCCAAAAAACCGGTGATTATTGGTGCTTTTGGTGATAAGCAATCATCATCTAAGTCTGGTAAAATGTCTAGTACAATAAAAATTCTAAATGAAAGTCTAATAATAGCAAAAAGAGCGGGAATCGATGACAGGAATATAATAATAGATCCATCTATAGGTTTTTTCAGAGCAGAAGGTAAGAATTTATTCTTTACGGAAATTAAAGATATGGCCTGGTATACTCGCGATCTTGAAACCATTTCAAAGTTAAGGAATCTTAAGATATTTTCAAAACCTATCTGTATTTCAGTTTCTAGAAAATCATTTATAGGCAGATTATTTCAGTTGAAAACCGAAGAACGGTTAGCTGCATCAATAGCATCAGAAATAATAGCCGTGATAAATGGCGCAAACCTGATTAGAACGCACAACGTCAAAGAGACAGTACAGGCTCTTACAATGTTGGAGTTACTGTATTGATATCAATAACAACGCTTTGCTGAAGCACATCGATAGCTCTGATATAATACTCTGCATCCAGCATAGTCACACACCATGGTAATGGGAAAACGCTTATAATCCTACATTAGCTAATCCGTACGGCACTATTGGAAATTAAAGACGGCCTAACATTCGACGACGTACTTCTTGTACCCAAACGCTCGCCCATAATTTCTAGATCTCAGACCGATTTGAAGACAAGGCTTTCTCGTAATATTATACTGAATATACCACTAATTAGCGCAAATATGGATTCCGTCACAGAATCTAGTATGGCTATCGCTATAGCAAGAGAGGGTGGTATTGGTGTTATTCATAGATTTATGACTATTGGAGATCAAGTAGATGAAGTTCTAAAGGTGAAACGATCGGAATCAGTTATGATAGAACAACCATATACTATCAAGCCAAATATGACGGTTGAAGATGCAAAAAATCTAATGCATGAATACGGCGTTTCAGGTTTGCTAGTTGAAGAGAACGGGAAAAGACTCGCCGGCATTATTACCAGGCGAGATATCACTTTTGAGACCAATTTGCAGAGTAAGGTGTCGGATCTGATGAGCAAAGATATTATTATTGCAAAAGATGGAACCACCATAGAACAAGCCAAACAGATTCTACATAATCACAGAATCGAAAAGTTACCTATAATTGATGATAGAAACAGGATAGTTGGCCTTATTACAAGCAAAGACATTCTGAAAATGGATCAGTACCCATATGCATCTAAAGACAAAAAAGGGAGATTACTTGTTGGCTCAGCAGTTGGAGTTAAAGGCGATTATTTGGAGCGCACAGAAGCACTTTTGGAAGCAGGCTCTGATATTATAGTAGTAGATATTGCTCATGGCCACAGTGACAATGCGATCAATACAGTACATATGATCAAGAAGGCGTTTCCTAATTGTGAACTTATTGCTGGAAATGTTGCAACTGGTGAAGGAGCAAATGATTTGATTAGAGCAGGTGTAGATGCAGTAAAGGTCGGTGTGGGATCGGGTTCAATTTGTATTACAAGGATAATTACAGGATCAGGTGTTCCTCAACTAACTGCAATTATGGAAAGTGTCAAGGTTGCAAAAGAATATGGTATTCCTGTAATCTCTGATGGAGGTATCAGAACTTCAGGAGATGCTACAAAAGCAATAGCAGCTGGTTCGTCATCTGTGATGGTTGGTAGCTTGTTTGGTGGAACTGATGAAAGTCCAGGAAAGACGATGATCAAGAATGGAAAAAAATTTAAAATGTATCGCGGAATGGCATCATTCTACGCTTCACTTGGTAGAAAGTATCGAGAAGGGGATTCTAAAGTTGCAGATTCAGTCGATTTGAATGATTATGTCCCAGAAGGGGTCGAAGCAATGATTCCATACAAGGGTAGCGTAGTTGAAATCATTAGACAACTCGTAGGCGGCTTGAGATCCGGGTTAAGCTATTGTGGTGCAAAAACAATTAACCAAATGCAAACAAATGCTGAATTTATTAAAATGAGTCCTGCCGGTTATGTCGAAAGCCAGCCGCACGATGTAGATTTAATGTAATTTTTAGGTATTTTACTCTGGGATTCCTAACCTGTCTTCATGCTAAGGAAGAACATTCGAAATAGATTAAGAGTGTAGAATGACAACTAGACAGGCGTTCTCATGACTATGAGTATATCAATATTTGGGATTGTTAGTTAAATATTTACAAGTATATCCAACCCTGTACAACGATGTGCTAGTCAACAGATTATATGGGAGACATCTTCTTTAGGAATATTACTGATCGATAAGGAGTATATTATAGTGAAACATTTTCTGCTATCAGGATTTAGGCGTTCGTTGTAGTTAGATACATAGAATTTATAATGAAACATCATAATAGTTCTATTCTGCTTCTCCTGTCATTAGAAGAGGCTCTAATAAAGCTAAAATAATCTATTGTGATTTTCTATATTATACTCTTATTTATATACTCATACACTGTTACACAGCCCTATTATTCATCTGTGGATTGTGGTTGTCTCTTTTCTTCCTCCTTGAACACCTGTTCTGGATTTACGCCAAGCTGTTCTGACTCGCGTTGTTCTTTTTGTAATTCTTCTATAGCCTTAATTGCTTTAATGTCCTTTTCTTTTTTTTGGCTTCTTCCTATTGCTTCATTACTACTGCCAGCATTAGGATTCTTATTTTTGTCTGACAATTAACATTATAGGCTGAGATATCACTATATTAATCTAAAAGACCTCAAAAATTGTATTTCTAGGTTAATTTAATTGATTGAGGTATTATCTTATTGCTGCGTGATAGGAAATCTCTTATTTGCACTTTCAACATCATTTCATGGACTTTAAGGAACATCTGCAAAAAACGCTCTTGGCTCCCAACGTAAACTATTAACAATCTGTACTTGTTCAATAACTTTGTGGGATAACAGATAAAATACAATCCATGAACATCTGCTACTTTGTAGCAGCCAAGTCATAGACCTACCACAAACATTTTCTCCTATACGATATGATGTCAACTTGTGTTATATTAAAGACTCATTAGTATGAGTGATGCTCTGTTTTATGTAGCTTTAGTTCTTTAAGTGTAACAAATAGAATATCATTACATTTTTCGCATTTCCAGTGGTTTATCTCTGACCGCTTCTGTCTAGTAGAGATTCCTATTTCATTTTCATAGAATCCTGTCTTGTTATTATAGTTAATATAAGCATAATTGACTCTGTACTTTATTCCCTGATGCCTATCTTGCGATATACCCTTCATTTTGCATATCTCTTATTCACTATAGAAGAAAAAAGCTTCTTCCATCCTCCGTATCGTTATAACAATATACAAACCTACTACCTTAACAGACTTTGTGGAGCGGCATACTTAAGTATATCTAATCTATAAGAATTGCTTTTGTCACCTCAAACATGTATTCTCTCACGCTCCCGTTGCAGTAGGCATTAATGGTGTTACCCGGCTTTCAAATGTGCTTGCGATAGTAAAAGGAACACTTTTTAATTTAGTAAGAGATTGCAGCAGGAGTACCGAAAATGTAAATGTAGTCATTCCCGATCACATGAGATGGGTTGTCGCTATATGGCACTTCGATGCTGATGCGTTGACTGATTATATTGGATAGAAGGATTTTTGAATGCGGGCAAGTGCGGGGAAGATATTTCACTATCTATAGCAAAGAATGGAAATATGGCAAGTGCGGAATAAGGTGGGATTGTAAAGAAGAACCAGATCAAACCGTCAAACAGTCTTTGGAGGATAAATTGAATGCTTGTAGTGGGTTAGGAGCATGAGCAATTTTGGAACTTTTGACATAACTCCTGAACAACGATGTGAAGTATCTGATGGAAATAATAATGGTTCCTTCAGGTCAGCAGCTGATGCTGAAAGTGCTTCTGCAACGAATAAACGCGGATATCTACAGGCTCAATATAATCAGTGGGATTAGGACCTGGCACAGTACAGTTCTATGGAGCTCCCGGTATGGGTAAAGCGCACCTATGTCATTTATTATGCGTTGTTTTGTATCCTCCATTTCAAGTTACATCTACATCGATACAGAAGGTACATTTTGCGAAGAAAAAATCCAATCTTTTGCTAAAGCATAAGAATTGGACTGAAAAACAACTTTCAAGATGAAGACCCTAAAAATAGCTGCTAACAAGACCATGCATTTGACAAGCCTGTTCTATTACCAGCTTTCCTAATTCAAAATATTGTACTAATTGTTTGACCACTCGAGTTGGCCAACTGTGTAGTAATACTTTGTATAATACACTATTATAATGCAATAATATAACCTATTTTAAATGCCACAAACATCGAAGCAAACAACTTTTTACGCCGTTTTGGCAGCCGGAATAGCATTCATAATAATCGGAATAGCATCTGTGTTTTATAATAATACACCTGTAGATGTACCCCTAACTGGGACACTAAAACCCGGCCTCACAGATATGTTAACACCCAACATGAATATAGGTAATACTGCAGACATAGTTGTTAGAGGGTCGATGTTCAATGTGATTATTATGGATCCTAGTAAACAGTTAATAAAATCGGTAGATGCTATCTCCAATTTCAACTTTAGCTTCACGGCTAAAAGAGATGGAGTTCATAGAATTGAAATTAGGAATATAGGTACATCTGAATTAACTGTAGGTGGTCACGCTAAGACTAAAGGTAGTGCAATCGCATTTAGTGGGCAGATGATGTTGATAATAACCGGCATAGTTGTAACAGGGTTCAGCCTTAGACTCATAAGACAATAGATTAACGAAACTCTGCTTTTTTGTAAGAACCCAAGATCTTAAAAAATGCACTTTTCCTCCTCACTGATTGCAATGCATATTTTATATCATTATCGCCGGCGTGACCCTCAAAGTCTACATAAAAGTTATACTCCCATGGGGCCTCTTTTGTAGGACGAGATTCTATTTTAGTAAGGTTAATCTCTCTGCGAGCGAATTCTTCCAGTATGCTAAAGAGTGCTCCAGGAATGTGTTCAATCGAAAAGATGATTGAAGTCCGATCATTATTAGTGGGTTCTGCCTTTGTTTCGGACAGTACTAAAAACCTTGTAAAATTATTTTTTTTATCTTCTATTCCTTCATCGAGAATTTCCATTTTGTATATCTCTGCTGCTCTTTTACTAGCTATTGCAGCCGCGTTCATGATTTTCCTTTCTTTAATCATCTTTACAGCGCCAGCAGTGTCATATGTTGGAATAGGCTCTAATCTCTTCTTTTTCAAATATCGTCTGCATTGAGCAAGAGCCTGGGGATGAGAATATACTGACTCTATTGTTGAGATTGTATGTTTATTTGTGATAAGGCAGTGTCTTATCCTCTGATAGATTTCGCCCGACACATGCATTTTTGTCTGTAACAAAGAATCATAAGTTTCATTAATACTGCCCTCGATCGAGTTTTCGATCGGAACTACTGCAAAATCCGCTTTGCCTATCTCTATGCTCTCAAATGCTTCTTCGATAGTTTTCGTAGGAAGAATCTGTGCGTCTGGAAAATATTGTAATGTAGCCATTTCACTATATGCTCCTCGTTCGCCTTGAAAAGTAACTCTTTTATTTGTCATTACCAATGTAGTTATTATTATTGCCTGTTTTATGGATCAATGTAATCGTCTCTTTACCATAATCGTTCGAGAGCTTACGCTCTTCAAATATACTACATTCAATACATTTTACGGTGCTATTTAACCGAACGGTATCCCCCCCACAATTGAAACATAAGGCATAGAGAACTCCAAATTCCTTTTCATCTATCGTAATGTGAATAGTTGAATTTAATAGACTGATTACCCGTCCTCGAATGATATCTCCAATTCTAAACATGATTCTTGTTCTACGATCTCCTCTATCACGTCCACTAGATCCTCCCAACCGGGCGGAGGAAATTGCAGAAAACCCCGACTCTGACTTCTTATCGTTTACGTACAGAATCCTCACAGAAAACATGCTTCCGAATAACATTTCTATATAACCAACTATTATGTCTCCAATTTTTGGTAACATGGGAGAGTTTTTTCGATCGATCTTCACTATGCGTCTCTTAAAATCATAAACTTTAGTTCCCACTGCAGATGATCTCACTAATCCGTTATTAACATAAGTATTTTTTCCCCCTTCAAATTCCTCAATAGACGCAACCTGTTCTCCAGGCAGGATTGGTAATGCCGACGGTCTCTGTGTTTTCATATATGATCTGTAGATCTTTTGAAAGTTATAATTGTTACATTGGCCCTGTACTGACATGTGACCAGGATTGTGGTTAATGCCTGGTCAAAGTCGTGGTCTGAGAATAAAATATGCCATTTGCATTCAACTATTAAAAAACGATGCATTTTCTCCTTAAACACTGATTCTCGCTAATTAAAATAAGTTAATAGCAAGGCTTTTCTACTTTAAAGAATTTTATTTGCAAACTTATGTATCCTCTAATTGATATCCGAGGTGTATCTCAGCACGAATTTACTGGGTTGGCTCAACTTTTCCTCGATAACTATCGAATTCTGTTATCGACATCCGGCTATGCTTAGAGGCAGATATCCTTAGACGGTGGGGCAGATAAAATTTGATTGTAGTAGGAATGTGGATCTTTCTATAAAGCTACAGGTACACACTGTTCCTCTATCCATAGCATACTCTGGAAGTATTATTATTAATCCTTACACTGTGAAATTAGATTGCAGATTCTCCTCGCTTATTCGATCCAATATCTACCGCATCTTCTACCTCAGATATGAATATTTTTCCTTCTCCAGCTAGACCAGTACTTGTACTTCCTACAATTTTATCTACAATCTTGTCTACCATTGAGTCCTTCGCTACTAGTACGATTGTAGAATTTACATTAAATTCTGGTACATAAGTGGAAGTTCCTCTTCCAGAATGCAGCTCAGGCCTGGGAACTTGTCCCCTACCTTTGGAATCATAATACGTTAGGCCACCAAGATTCAACTCCTTTAATGCTATAAATGCTCCTTCCAACCTTGACTGAGGGATTACCGCCTCAATTTTTTTCATTATGTATGCCTAAGTTATTGAATACCTTTATTAAAATATTATGTAATCAAATTAAAATTTTAACTGTATTGAAATATATCAAATCTGACATACAACTCCACACCAGGAACACGGAGCGTATCTATTACGACATAGACATTCTAATAGTAATAACTTTCAGGCTAATGCTAATTTACGACTCGACAACATATATTTGGCATCTATACAAAACTTTTCATCATCAGCATTGCGTCTATTTGCAAAGAAAGCAACCCTACACTGTGCTAATTGTAACAAGGAGCTTAGGCATAAGTACAAACCTCCAGAGGAATGGAATATTAGTGGTTTTTTGTGTACTGACTGCCACATTGAGAAGACTAAAGAATTTGTTCTAAAAAAACACGAGGAAAAAAGGAGGCTTGAAGAAGGTCCTGTCGACTGCGCGATCTGTGGAAAACAGATTGTCAGTAAAGACGAAAGAAACAGACCAAAATGGCAATGGAATATGGAATCGGGAACTATTGTATGCAAAAATTGTTATCAGAATAAAGAAGCAGATCATGACAAAAAACTGAACTTTTGTGTCCGCTGTAATAAGAAGATGGGTTTTATTCGGTACAATCCAAAACCCAGCTGGAAGATTGAAGGACAGTTATGTAGGGGATGTTGGGACAAACAAAATCAGGTTAGGAAGTAAATTGGATTTGCTCAGGAAACACATATGCGAAACTTGTGGAAAGAAATTCAGAAAAATTGAAGAATTGATGCAACACGAGCAAGTTATTCATGGAAAAGATCTCCTGTACCAGTGTAAACAGTGTAACGTTGGGTTCACTGGAATGGAACAAATGCGTGACCATGCAAAGAAATACCATTCATACAACAAAATGAAGGAGAAAAAGAGCAAGAATGATGACAACAATTAAAAACCTGTCATTGCATATGTCAAACCAATGACAACTTCCTGAAACCTCTTGGCATAAGAGAACATCTTGTCCTACAGTGGCTTTTTTGGCAGGGCAATCAAGATTGTTGAAGAAAATTAGTAATAATATAATGTTCTCTAGAATAAAGAATAAAATAGTAACATAGCAATATATTCTTCATATGACAAAAAATTGTTTAAAATGCGGCAAGGCTTTTGATGAAAAGACAATTGATGATCCCGCCGCCCAAAAGTATCCTTCTTGTCCAGATTGTTGGAAAGAATGGACGTCTTATGCCGTAATGGTAATGAATGAAATGAGACTGGATATGTCTATGCCAGAACATAGAAAAGTACTTCGCAGATATGAAAAGATGTTCTTTGGTTTGGAAAAAGCTGAAGGGGAGTTGCAAAAAAATCCTGACAAAAAACCAACATGACACAACAAAATTACTCTATATTTAATATTTCCAATGCAGGCTTTGGAATTATCTTCAAAATTTCATCTATCTCTGGAAAAGAGAAAATTACTTCTTTTAAGCAATCAGCCAATTTTTCTTTGCGCTTATCTGGAAGTGACGAAAAAACGTCGATCATCGACTCAATTTCTAACTTTTCAAGAATCTGAGGGTTCCTTAGTAATTCTTCACAATACACTCTTAGTATTACGGTTATTTTTAAACCTTCAAACTCAGATAAAACTTCCAACCATGTTTTAGTCAATACTGATAACTTCCTGCCTTCTAGCGAAGGCAATGCTTTAAGAGCTGCAGATACTGTTTCATGTTTGTCTAGATCCCTCATTGAATAGAACTCTTGTACTTTGCCTCTAAGCATTGATTTTCGTAGGAAATCTGGCATGTTTGCAAGAATTTGAATAATGTTTCCAGCCATCTTCGGGTCTATCGACATTAGAGAACCTAAAATTACTTTATATTTAAGATGTTATACGACCGATCTCGTGGCTTCTAAAACTAGACTTTAATAACTACAGCTTTTCAAAAAGCCCATATGCCATGTAAAGTGGTAGTTGGAGGTTTCTTTGGAGATGAAGGGAAAGGAAAGATTATAGCATACCTAGCAAGAAGAGACAAACCTTCGATTGCAGTCAGAGGAGGAGTGGGTCCTAACGCTGGCCATACTTTCACTTTTGAAGGTAAAACTTATAAGGTTAGAATGCTTCCAAGCGCAGTATTAAATTCCACAACTAGATTATTGGTAGGACCCGGAGTTTTAATTAATCCAGAAATCTTGTTAGATGAAATTGAGATGTTCAATTCTCATGACAGAACTTTCATTGATTCGCAATGCGGTATTATTGAAAAAGTGCATATAGAAAAAGATACTGCAGAAGATCACCTTAAACACAGAATAGGTACAACAGGAACCGGTACTGGTCCTGCAAATGCAGATAGAGCATTACGTATTCTAAGACTGGCTAAAGATATTCCAAAATTATTGTTATATATAGAAAATGTCAGCGATTCTGTTAATTATAGTCTAGATAACAAGGAAAACATAATTGTAGAAGGAACGCAAGGAACGTTCCTCTCATTATTTCACGGAGGATATCCTTATGTAACTTCAAGGGATGTATGTGCTTCATCCATATGTTCTGATGTTGGGATTGGACCAAAAAGAGTTGATGAGGTCATTGTAGTTTTTAAGGCATACGTTACGAGGGTCGGAGGAGGTCCTTTGCAAAATGAGATTGGCAACGACGAGGCTAACAGACTAGGCTGGGCTGAATTCGGCAGCGTCACAGGAAGACAAAGAAGAGCGTCACCTTTTAATATGGACCTCGCAAAGAAAGCAATATCACTGAACAGTGCAACCCATTTAGCAATTACCAAACTCGACGTAGTCTTCCCTGAAAGTGCTGGTGTGAGGGAATTTACCAAGTTACAAAAGGGACCTAGAAAGTTTATTGAAAATATAGAAGCGGAAACAGGAGTAAAGGTGACACTGATAGGGACAGGTGTTGATGTTGATGACGTAATTGATCGCAGAAAAGCATGATTTTAAAAGAGGCCATTAGCTCATACTTCTTGTGTCCGAAAGATTTTGCAACTAAAAGAAAGGTAGGTTGGGAATGTTCTTTCAGCAAGCGGAACTAATTCTTGTGTGTTTGATTTAATTGCCTTTACAAATCTATGGCGATGAGGTTTATCCGGCTTTGCGGGTAGACCTTCGTGAGATTTATCAGACTGCGAACTTCTCTTGTCCATAATTAGCCACGGTTGAGTATATTATATAGATACTATAACATAGATCATTAGGGCAGAGTTTAATAGTGTACGAATTAAGAATAATGACAAATTGCGACTCAAATCACCCTGTTACATTGAACTATACGACATGAAAGATTTTGGCAGACTAGTTTGTGCCTTGGAGCGCGCTCCATTACCAGCTTTCTCATTGATTTTAAACAAAGAGCATGTATTTGCAGTTCAAACAGATTTTATAAACGGTAGGCCAGT